>OIYT01001799.1_pt1 | contig 14446 bp, 16 predicted proteins | sample 1588201 | NCBI WGS metagenome assembly OIYT01 (sample SAMN03283260) | human gut metagenome | biome: human-associated habitat; material: feces | host: Homo sapiens | place: USA | collected 2013
CGGACAGCGCAAAGTACAGCGTGCCCAGCGCGGGCAGCAGATACAGCGCGATCCATTTCAGTACGTCATAGACCTTGTTGCTCAGTTTCATTTCATTATCCTCCTTATTTTGTGTGATTTTTGACCAGCTCTTGATAATAGTGCTTGACGGCGCCGTTGCCGCCTGCCTTGATATACTTCTCACCGGCGATCAAGCGCTCGGAGATCGGCATCCCTTCCGACATGATCGTCAGCCGCAGGATGCCAAGATATTGCTCTTTGTCGTGCTTTTCGATGGTTTCCGTCCGGGCGGAAATGTCCGTAATCTTCGCGCTCATGTCCTTGAGCGGCGCAACCACCTTTTTGCCAAGCGCGACAATCGCCGCAATCGCACCGGCAAGCGCCCCCACACGGATAATCCAGTCCGCTACTTCCATGCTGCTCCCTCCTTTCTGCGTTGTATGGTGTCCAAATTGGACACCATCAGCGGCATTCCGCGCCGAGATTGATCCGGATTGTGCAATCAATCCAGCCAAGCAGGCCTGTCCGGGACGATCAGCGTCGCAGGCGCATCCAGCCATGCCTTGTACCACTTGCGCAGCTCAACAAGATGCGCGATGCTGACGCCCTCATACCATAGCTGCCCTCGGTTGATTATGGAGTAGCACTCGCGTTCGCGCCGCGCACGGATAAGATCTTGCTTGTCCTCAAGCTGCAGGTCTGCAAGCCTGTCCGCGTCGAGCGCCAGCACGCCGTCGATCAGCCGGTACGCCTTATAGTTCGCAAACTCAAATCCGTCAGGCGCATCAACGGAAACCGTGCAGGCCGGATTCTCGCCGATACGCGCAAATTCTGTGACAAATCCGTCGCTATCAAGCTTTACTTTCATTTGCTCCTCCTTAAATGCTGACGTAGATGTAGCACTGCCGTGTAACGCTGGAGATCATTTTTACGGAGATCGTCGAGCCGGAAACGGTGATCTGCGCCCGGTAGTAGTCCCCTGCGGCCGGAAGGTAGATGTTCCAGTAGTCGTCGGAAAATGCGCAAGCAAATTCCGTATAGTAGTTTCCGCCGGACAGCGCCTCTCCGAACAGCACATGAATCGTCTTGTATGCGCCGGGGGCTGCGGTGCCGCTCAGCGTCGCGCCGGAGGTCAGAGAGCCGTTTGCAACCAGCGTCCATCCTTGCAGGTGCCACAGCGCATCCTTGTCGAAGATATAGTACTTTTTCGGAGTATTTGTGCCTTCCTCATAGTCAGAATCCGCGAAATTGGTGATATATAGGGAATCATCATACCCCGCAACTTCCCACGAGCTGTTATCGCATTTTACAGATAACGCCGGGGTGTATCCGATGGCGCCATTGGGATTTTTTACACGGATGGCAGCATTGTCCCGTCCCAGCCGGAAAGAGGAATCGACGCCGGGAAAAGACATAGACGCATTTTGTGTGGCGGTGGTAACGCCGGACGGCATCGCCTCAAGGTAGCCGTCGGAGCTGATGTCAATTGTGAGGCGATCTTGGAGGTAGGCAAGATTGTAGCGGAGATCAAGCACCGCAAGCACGTCGCCGGTGCCGGTCTTATCAGCGGTACCGGTCTTGCCGCCGATGCGGTAGCCCGCCACCTGGCCGTTCTTGCCGCCGCCCTGGGCGACCACATATTCCAGGCACTGGCGGACCTTGGCGGAGGTCTCCTCGCTGATGACCTGCCGGACGGGGGTGGAATCGTGCTGGCTGATGATGTTGCCGTCGTCGTCCAGAACCTGCTCCACGATATAGGGCGTGTACAGATAGCCGCCGTTGATGCAGGCCGCCTGGGCCCGGATCAGAGCAAGGGGAGTGACGTTGAAGGTCTGGCCGAAGGAATAGGAGGCCAGCGCCGCAATATCGTTTTTCAAGCTCTCCTCACTGATAATGCCCGGAACCTCTCCGATCATATCCACGCCGGTCTTTTCAGTCAGGCCGAAGGACTTCATATATTCATAATAGGTGGACGCGCCGATACTCTGGCCCATCTTGATAAACGCGGGGTTGCAGGAGTGGCCCACCGCCTCCTCCAGGGTCTGGTGGCCGTGGCCCGAGCGGTTGGAGCAGCGCATGGTCCAGACGCCCACCTTCACAGCGCCGGTGCAGTCGAAGGTGGAATTCATATTGACCTTCCCCTCCTCCAGCGCCATCGCCAGCGTGAGCGCCTTGTAGGTGGAGCCGGGCTCGTAGGTGGAGTCGATGCACTTGTTGCGCCACTGGGTCTGGACGGCGTCGCCCATGGCCTTGTCAACGGCCTCCTGATACTTCTCCTCGCTCTCATAGGTGTCTTTCTTCTTCTCCAGCTCCGCCAGGGCGGAATCCAGACTCTCCTGGAGCGTATCGTCCAGAATGGAGCCGTAGGAGTTGCTGTCGTAGTTGGGGTAGGAGGCCATGGCGATGATGGCGCCGGTGTTGACGTCCATGACGATGCCGGTGCCGCCGTTGGCGGCGTCGTACTTCTTCAACATGCTCTCCAGCCCCTTTTCCAGGTACGACTGGACCTTGACGTCGATGGTCAGCAGCAGGCTGTTGCCGTTTTCAGCGTCGAAATACTGCTCGTAGTTGTACAGCAGGGCGGTGCCGGCGGCGTTTTTCGCCGTGACGGTCAGGCCGGAGGTCCCCTCCAGCTCGCCGTCATACTTGGCCTCCAGGCCCACGCCGCCCTGGTTGTCGCCGTTGACAAAGCCGATGACGTTGGCGGCCAGACTACTGTAAGGATAGTACCGCTTGGAGTCCGGCTGGAGAAAAACGCCCACGATCCGCCTCTGCTGGTCCTTCTCCACCTCGTTGCCCTCGTCGTCGATCTCGCCGTTGATGAAGCGGCGCAGCTCGTCGGCCGCGGCCCGCTCCAGCTTTTTCTTCAGAAGCTCGTACTGGGAAAAGGTCCGCTCCATCCGCTTTTCAATGGTGCCCTGGTCGATCTCCAGGATGCGGCTCAGGCCCCGGGCGATGTACGCCTGGTCCTTCAGCTCCGGGGCGGTGTAGCTCTCGCCCTTTTCCGCGGCGGCCTTGGCCGCCGCCGCCTGGGCCTCCTGCTGGCTCTCCACGTACTGCTGAATCTCCAGGGGGGAGATGCACACCGTCTCCGCCGTGGCGGAGATGGCCAGGGTGACGCCGTTGCGGTCGTAGATCGTGCCCCGGGAGGCGGAGATCACCGCGCTGCGGGTCTGCTGATCCACGGCCTTCTCCTGCATCGCCTCGTGCTGGTTGATCTGGATGTCGTACAGCTTCCAGAACAGCGCCACAAAGGTGCACACGCCCAGCAGGAACATGATGAAGACCGTCCTGTTGCGGATGACCTGATTGGCGCGGCGGGCGGCGTCGCTTTTTCTATGGGGGGTGCTTGCCATGCGTTATTTCCTCCTCCGGGGCCGGTTCAATCGCTTCCAAACGGAAGCAGGGGAGCGAGAAGCACGCTTCTCACTCCCCGCCGTGTCACTTTTTTATGACGGATACCTGCCGTATCCTTTGTCGGGTAGGCCCTCCGGCGTCAGGCGCCGGATACTGGTGCATTATAATGCGGCGGTCAGTCAAAATATTCCACCACCGCGTAGATTCCGTGGTTCAGGGAGGCCAGGATTTTGCTCAGAACGCTGGGGTCCTCCTTCTGGTAGACCACGGCGCTGTCGCCGCCGGAGAGGTCGATGTAGCAGATCTGGCTGTTGCCGGGCTTGGTCATGCCGGCGGCCTCGGCGGCCTCCTTCACGGTGGCCAGGTCGAACATCTGCTCATACTCGGCGGTCAATGTCACGTTCTCCGTCTCCAGCGTGCTCAGCTGGCTCTGCAGCGCCACGGTGTCGGCGGAGAGGACGGTCAGCTGGACGTAGCACATCAGCACCAGCACCGCCATGCCGATGACGGCGGCGACGCCCGCCACGGTAAACAGCGAGACCTGCTGCTGCTCCCGCACCTGGACGCGGGCGGAGGCATGGACCTTCGCCTTCGGTTTTTCCCGGGCCGCCTCCTGGCGGCGGGGGGCCTCGCCGGCGTGCCGCAGCTCCCGTTCCCGGACCGCGTAATCCAGATCATACGCCAGGCTGCCGTTGACGGCATGGCTGTTTCGATAGCGCAGCTCCCGCGCTGTAGACGCCACAGAGGACCCCTCCCTTCCCAGGATTCACACACAAGAAGGGCGCTTGTCCCTTCTCATTACAGATCAAATGGATCGCGTTTTTCCGCGACTCTCAATTTCGCGCTGCGGGCCCGGGGGTTGTCCGCCAGCTCCGCCTCGCCGGAGACGACGGGCTTCCGGGTCAGCACCCTGATCTTCGGCTTCTTGCCACACACGCACACCGGAAACTCCGGCGGACAGGTACAGCCCTTTGCCATGTCCTGCATCGCCCGCTTGACGATGCGGTCCTCCAGCGAGTGGAAGGTGATCACCGCCAGCCGTCCGCCGGGGTTCAGGTTGTCCACCGCCGCCGTCAGCATGGGCGGCAGGGCGTCCAGCTCGCCGTTGACGGCGATGCGGATGGCCTGAAAGCTCCGCTTGGCGGGGTGCTGCTTCTCCCGCAGGGCCGCCGGGGGCATCGCCCCCCTGATGATATCCACCAGCTCCAGGGTGGTCGCAACCGGCGCGGTCTCCCGCGCCCGGACAATGGCTTTCGCAATGGCGGGGGCGTAGCGCTCCTCGCCGTATTCGTACAGGATGCGCCGCAGCTCCTCGTAGGGCCAGGTGTTGACCACCTCCCGGGCCGTCAGGGGCGCGGAGGTATCCATCCGCATGTCCAGCGGGGCGTCCCGCGTGTAGGAGAAGCCCCGGGAGGCGTCGTCCAGCTGAGGCGAGGACACGCCCAGGTCGAACAGCATCCCGTCGACGCCGGAGGTGCCTGCCTGACGCAGGACGCCGTCCAGCTCCGAGAAATTTCCGTGAACCAGCGTCACCCGGTCCACCCATGGCGCCAGACGCTCCCTGGCCGCGTCGATGGCCGCCATGTCGCGGTCGATACAGATGAGCCTGCCGGTGGTCAGCCTTTGGGCGATCTCTCTGGAGTGCCCCGCGCGGCCCAGCGTACCGTCCACATACACCCCGTCGGGGCGGATGTGCAGTGCTTCGATGCACTCGTTCAATAAAACAGGCTTGTGGGTGTACTCCATAGGCGCTTACCCACGGCTGCGGCGGGCGCGGGCCAGGGCGTCCATGGCGGCTGCCATGTCGTCGTCCTCCAGCATCCGCCGCTCCCGCTCTTCCCAGGTCTTCTCGTCCCAGATCTCCGCGAAGGAGTTCAGGCCCACGATGGTGGCGGTCTTTTTCAGGCCCGCGTGCCTGCGCAATCCGGCGGGGATCAGCACCCGGCCCTGGGCGTCCGGCTCGCACTGGACGGCGTTGGCGTACAGCAGCGTCAGCGCCCGCATCTCGGTGTAGCTCAGATCGTCCATCTCCTCGGACATCTGCTCCCACCTGGCCTGGGGGTAGATGGTCAGGCAGTGCTCGGCGCCGATGGTGATGAAAAAGGTGTCCCCCAGCGCCTCACGCATGGTGGAGGGAATGACCAGACGGCCCTTGGCGTCGATACTGTTATTGGATTTGCCCATCAGTCTCGCCACAGGCGCCGCCCCCTTTCCCCGCTTTTTGGGTCCGGATGGGGAAAGTTTGGCACTGGTTTACCCAAAGCCCCCACTTTTCCCCACCATCAATTTTGAGTATAAGCAAAGATTGCGGGAATTGCAAGGATTTTTTTCCGACAAGAAACAGGCAAATTTCTCCGTTTTTCCTCTTTTTTAACCAAAAATAGCCAAAATAAAACGGGCGTTCGATTATTTTGCGGTTGGTTGACGTAAAATTGAAAACCGTCCTCAGCACAACATCTTGTGCCGAAGACGGTTCTTTTGCGGAGCAAAGCCCAAAATCTTGAAATTGTTGAAAAAGTTTCAGCAATTTTTTCGTCGTTTTTTACAAAATTTTAGCGATTATGGTCTACCAGAGCGGTCGCCACCGGAGACTGTGGAAATTCCGCGGGCCGGATCAGTTGCCTCCCGCGGGGGCCTCCGGGTCGTTCTTCCCGTCCAGCTTGTCCCGCTGCTCCTGGATCTTGGCGGCGGAGGCGGTGCGGAAGCGGACGCGGGACTCCTTCACCTCGTCCAGGGCGGCCTGGACGGCCTCCTCCGTGCGGGCCAGGGCGTCCTCGGCGTACTCGTTGGCCACCTGGTACAGCTTGCGGGAGCGCTCCTCCGCCTGGGCCACGATCTGGCGGGCCCTCTCCTTGGCGGCGTACAGCACCTCGCTGTCGGAGACCTTGGTCTTGGCCTCCAGCTCCGCCTGGCGCATCATGCGGTCCACGTCCCGCTTGGCCTCGTCCACGAACTTGTCCCGGGCGGCCAGCAGCTCCTGGGCGCGCTTGATCTCCACAGGCAGCTGGGCCCGCAGCTCGTCCAGCAGGTCCAGCATCTCGTCCCGGTCCACAACGCTCATGTTGGGCTTCAGTGCGGGGGCTTTGGCGTCCTCGATCTTCTCATACAGCATATCGATCAAACGGTTGATGTCATTCGCCATGGCTTTATCCTTCCTTCTTCTTGATCATGTCCCGCACCAAGGGGATTATGGACGGCGGCAGGTACTGCTCCAGGGGCTGGCGGTAGCGGATCATCTCCCGGGCCATGGAGGAGCTGAAGTGCTGGTACGCCGCGCTGGCGGGCAGCAGCATGGTCTCCAGCCCCGGGTGGATATTGCGGTTGATCATGGCCATCTGGTACTCCACGTCAAAGTCCGTCACGTTCCGCACGCCCCGGACGATGGCGTCCGCCCCGTGGGCCGCGGCGTAGTCCGCCAGCAGGCCCGGCCACAGCTCCGCCTCCACATGGGGCATGTCCGCCACGGCGGTCTTCACCAGCCGGAGTTTCTCCTCCGGGGTGAACATCTGGTTCTTTTTCTCCGCGTTGGGGCTGACGCACACCCAAACCTTGTCAAAGCAGGTCGCTGCCCGCCGGATGATATCCAAATGCCCCAGGGTGATGGGGTCAAAACTGCCGGAGCAGATAGCTGTTCTCATAGGGTCGATTCCTCGTTCTCTTCATTTCCGCCCCGGCGGTAGACGGTCAGGCCGATCTTTCCGTAGCGGTAGGTCCTGTGGAGCCGGTAGGGCGGCTCCAGGGCGGGCAGATCCCTGCCCGCGGGGTGTTCCGCCACAATTATACCATGCCTTTCCAGAATGTCAAACCTTGCGATATGGGCGATGGCCGGTTCCAGCAGGCCCGCAGCGTAGGGCGGGTCCAGCAGGATGATGTCGAACTTCTCCCCCAGGGACTCCAGATACTCCATGGAGTCCCCCGCCACCACCCGGGCCCGGTCCTGCAGGTCCGTGGTCTTCAGATTTTCGCGGATGAGCTTCACCGCGTCGGCCCGCCGGTCCACGAACACGGCGGAGGCCGCGCCCCGGCTGAGACACTCGATGCCCAGCTGTCCCGTGCCGGCGAACAGGTCCAGGACCCGGCGCCCCTCCAGGTCGAACTGGAGGATGTTGAACATGCCCTCCTTCACCCGGTCGGTGGTGGGGCGGGTCTCCATCCCCTCCAGCTCCCCCAGCCGGCGCCCCCGGGCGGAGCCTGTGATCACGCGCATGGCGGTCTCTCCTTTTTTCATGGACTGTTTTGTTTTATTTTACGGCAAACTTCTCCGGTTTTCAATAGGAACGCTCTTCTTTTTGGGACTTGTACTTTAGAAAAGAATCGTATATAATAAACTTCTAAAAGTACGGACACCAGGGGCCGCGGGCCCTGACAATACCTGGAAAGAAAGGACGTTCTCATGATTCAATTCAAGTCAGATCAGGGTGAGATCTCCGTCAGCAGCGCCGTCTTCTCCAACATCACCGGCATGGCCGCCACCAACTGCTTCGGCGTCAAGGGCATGGCGTACCGCTCCATGACCGACGGTCTGGTCCACCTGCTGCGCCGGGAGGCCATGAGCAAGGGCGTCAGCATCACATACCACGACGACAACTCTATCTCCATCGAGCTCCACATCATCGTGGAGAACGGCGTCAACATCCCCGCCGTGTGCCGCTCCATCATGAACGAGGTGCGCTATGTGGTGACCAGGAATACCGGCGTACCCGTCAAGGCTGTGGACGTGTGCGTCGATTCCATGACCCTGTGAGGGAGGAGCAGAACGAATGAACGAACAAATCACCGGCGCCCTGTTCAAGCAGATGGTGCTGCACGGCGCCGCCGCCATCACCGCCCAGAAGCAGGCCATCAACGACCTGAACGTGTTCCCCGTCCCCGACGGCGACACCGGCACCAACATGTCCATGACCATCGGCACCGCCGTGGCGGAGCTGCGCAAGAACGCCCCCGCCACCGTGTCCAAGGCCGCCGACCTCACCGCCTCCGCCCTGCTGCGGGGCGCCCGGGGCAACTCCGGCGTCATCCTCTCCCTGCTGTTCCGCGGCCTGTCCAAGGGCCTGAAGGGCAAGGAGACCGCCGACGCGGCCGAGTTCGCCGCCGCCATGCAGGATGGCGTCTCCGCCGCCTATAAGGCCGTCATGAAGCCCGCCGAGGGCACTGTCCTGACCGTCTCCCGCCTGGCCGCCAAGCGGGCCGTGGACGTGGCCGCGGAGGGGGAGACCGATCTGGAAAAGGTTCTGGAGGAGGCCCTGAAGGAGGGCTATGACGCCCTGGCCCAGACCACCGACATGAACCCCGTGCTGAAAAAGGCCGGCGTTGTGGACGCCGGCGGCAAGGGCTACCTCCTGATCCTGGAGGGCATGCTGGCCGAGATGCGGGGCGAACCCATGCCGGAGGTCGCTGAGAGCGCCCAGACGCAGGAGAAGGCGGACTTCGCCGCCCTGGGCGAGGAGGACATCACCTTCACCTTCGACACCGTGTTCATCGTCCGCAAGACCGTGAACAAGCCGCTGGAGCCCTTCCGGGCGTATCTCAGCAGCATCGGCGACAGCCTGGTCATCGGCGAGGACGACGAGGCTTTCAAGGTCCACGTCCACACCGACATCCCCGGCGCCGCCCTGACCGAGGCCCAGAAGTACGGCACCCTGGAGCTGGCGAAGATCGAGAACATGCGCACCCAGGCGGAGGACCTGGCCGCCGGCCGGAAGGCCCAGAGCACCGACGATCTGGACGCCGTGGAGGAGGCGCTGGAGCGCGGCGAGGCCGCGAAGGAGCCCGCCCACGTGGTGGCCGCGCCGGAGAAGAAGTACGGCTTCCTGGCGGTCTGCGCCGGAGAGGGCCTTGCGGCGGTGTTCCGCGACCTGGGCGCCGACGGCGTGGTGTCCGGCGGACAGACCATGAACCCCTCCACGGAGAGCATCCTGGCGGGCGTGGACGCCATCCCCGCCGAGACCGTGTTCGTCCTGCCCAACAACGGCAACATCATCATGGCCGCCCAGCAGTGCGGCGCGCTGACGGAGAAAAACGTGGTGGTTATTCCCACCAAGACCGTGCCCCAGGGCATCACCGCCATGATGAATGTGGACTTTGAGGCCCCCGACGCGGAGACCATCACCCAGGCCATGACGGAGGTCCTGCCCACCGTCACCACCGCCCAGATCACCTATGCCGCCCGGGACTCCGATTTCGACGGCTTCGACATCAAGGAGGGCGATTACCTGGCGCTGGAGGAGGGCAAGCTCTTCGGCACCGACGGCTCTTTGGACGCGCTGCTCACAAAGCTGGCGGCGGACGCCGTGGAGAAATCGGCCAGCTTTATCTCCCTGTACTTCGGCGAGGACGTGTCCGAGGAGGACGCCCAGCGGGCGGGGCAGGTCTTTGAAAGCGCCTGTCCCGACGCGGAAGTGGTCGTCCTCTCCGGCGGGCAGCCTGTTTACTACTATATCATTTCCATGGAATAACGCCGCGTTGCGCACAGGGTCCGGACCGGGAGGTCCGGACCCTGTTTTTTCGCCGCCACGCCTGAGGCAGGCGGCGCGGCCGGGGCGCTCCGCAAAAGAACCGCCCGCATAGCGCCGCGAAAGCCCTGATGACAACGCCCCGCCGGGGCAAAAAACAGCCGGCCCCTCCGGACCGGCTGTCTCCTGTTTACAGCTTTACAGCGTCTCCATCTCCGCGTTCACGGACGCCTCGCAGCTCCGCATCGCCAGAATGGTCTTCTCCATCAGCTCCTCCAGCGTCCAGCCCAGGCGCTCCGCGCCGTCCTTGATGACGTCCCGGGAGCAGCCGGCGGCGAACTTCTTGTCCTTGAACTTCTTCTTCAGGGAGCTGACCTCCATGTCCTGACAGCTCTTGCTGGGCCGCATCCGGGCCGCCGCGCCGATCAGGCCCGTCAGCTCGTCCGCCGCGAAAAGGACCTTCTCCATCTCGTGCGTCGGCTCCACGTCGCAGCAGATGCCGTAGCCATGGCTGCACACCGCGTGGATCAGCTCCTCGCCGCAGCCGATCTCCGCCAGCAGCTCCGGGGCCTTGACGCAGTGCTGCTCCGGCCATTGCTCAAAGTCCACGTCGTGGAGCAGGCCCACCGTGGCCCAGAAGTCCGCGTCCTCGCCATGGCCCAGCTCGTTTGCGTACCAGCGCATGGTCCCCTCCACCGTCAGGGCGTGCTGGATGTGGAAGGGCTCGCTGTTGTACTTTTTCAGCAGCCCCAGGGCCGCCTCTCTCTCAGGACAATTCATGATACTTCTCTCCTTTATCAAACTTCCCCGGGCTCGGGGTCACCGTCCAGGGTGACAAAATAATCGTAATAGGGCAGCAGGAACGCATACCCCCGCTTCAGCCGGTCCACGAGATCCCGCGAAAACAGCTCCTCCGTCAGCTTGTCCCCGTGGCAGATGGAGAAGGACTTCATCTGATACCAGGGCTTCAGAATGTCGGAGGGCGCCTGACTCCGGGGCTTTTTATAGTCCCGGGTGTCCAGCGCGAACTCCCGCTGCCGGTTCAGCTTTCTTGTCAGCTTTTCCATGGCGGCGGGGTCCCGGTCGATGCGGGCCCGGAGCTTGGCCATGGTGACGGGCCTGGGCATCCAGTAGCCCATGCCATAGCTCCAGTTGTCCGGCGCCAGCTCGAACCAGAAGGTGGGCCTGGACGTCCACTGCTCCCCGGGCCGCTCCACGCTGAGCCAGAGATGATCCTTATAGGGCCCGCGGCCGTGGAGCCGCCGGGCGTCCCGGTAAATGCGGCTCACCTTGCCGATCAGGCCGTAGTCCGGGCGCTTCTCCCGGATGAATTCGTAGATCTCGTCGTTCAGCTCCCGCATGGGCTGATAGAGCTGGGTCAGGTAGATATCCTTGTGGGCCTCGAACCAGGGCTTTTCGTTGTTGAAGCGGATGCCCCACATGAAATCCACGGTCTCGTCTGTAAATCCGGTAAACATGGTCGCCTCCGTGTTTTTTGAATCTATTATAGCACAAGCGTCAAGTCCGGACGGCAAAAAAGCCGGGGAGCCCTCCCCGGCTTTCTCGCTATTTTACGCCCCGGCCCGGGCCGCGTCCACGATGAGCTTGACGCACAGGTCGTCGCCCAGGGCGCCGCTGTCCAGGGACAGATCGTAGTTGTGGCAGTCGCCCCACCGCTTGCCGGTGTAGTGGGTGTAATAGGCGCGGCGGCTGGCGTCCTTCCTGGCCATCATCTTCTGCAGCTCTGCGGGGTCCTTGACGCCGGTCATCTCGCTGAGCCGCGCCGCCCGGTGGAGGTCGTCGGCGTAAATGAAGACGTTCAGCGTCTGGATATCCGTCGCCCGCAGGACCTCGTCGGCGCAGCGCCCCAGAATCACGCAGGGGCCCGCCTGGGCGAACCGCAGGATGACCACCTGCTGCACGTCGTGGATGGCGTCCTGAGAGTCGGGGAAAAAGGCGCCGCCGGCGCAGATGCTCCGGAGGAACGCGTTCGTCTTGGAGACGTCCTCCCCCTCCTGCTCCACCAGCTCCGCCTCGTAGCCGCTGGCCTTCACCGTCTCCCGGACGATGTCCTTGTCGTAGATCTCGATGCCCAGCTCCTGGGCCACCCGCTTGCCGATGGTGTGTCCGCCCGCGCCGTATTCCCGGCTGATGGTAATGACCTTGTTCATCTTTGCCCCTCCTGTCCCCCGCGCGCATGGCAGGGGAGTTTGACCGCCGCGCAATAAGCCTTGCTTTCAGCTGTTTTTACCATCATATCACACTCAGCCGCCGGACGCAACGGAAAATCTCAGCCCTGCAGGCTCCGCTCCAGCATCCGCAGCAGCTCTTCGGCCTGGCGGTACGAGCTCTCGCTGAGCTCATTCAGCAGTTTGGCGAGGCACGGGTCCGTGGTGCCCTCCGCCGCCCGGGCGTAGTTCAGGCCGTTACAGGCCTCGCCGTGATACCGCTCCCGCAGGGCCGCGCACCAGCGGCCAACATAGATGCGCTCCGCGCTGATGGCCGGACGGTAGCACTCGCCGGTAATGAGATAGTACACCGCCATCAGGCGTCTGGCGTGGGCGGCCTGGCTCCCCGCGATCTCCCGCAGCTTCGGCCGCGCCCACGCCGGCGCCTGTCGGGCCAGCGTCAGGAAGTACCGCCGGTCCGACAGCTCCTCCTCGATAAAGCCGGTCAGCACCTCCAGCGACTCCGCCGCCGCGCTGCCCATGCAGCAGGGGTTTTGCTCCGCGCCGGGCAGCTGGCTCTCCGGCGTGTCCGGCAGCGCCGGGGCAGCGGAAATACCGGGCGCCGGGGCTGCGGGCGCCGGGGGCTCCGCGGTGGGGCGGGCGCTGGGATAGGGCTCCAGGGTCGGCGCCACCCGCTGCCAGATGCGGTCGTACTGCCGGTAGTCGTATGTCTCCGGGGTATGTACAGTTTGCTCCATACAGGGTCCCTCCTTTTCCCACCAGTCTATGCGGCGGACGGGGGCTTCGTACCTGTCCGGACGGCAAAAAAACTCCCCCGGGGAATGGCGGGGTGTCATAAGACAGTATTGCGTTAAATTAGCTGAAAACCTTGTGTTTTCAAGGGGCGGCGTGACTTCGGTCACGCCGTTTCCTTTTCCATGAGCTCATTCAGAGGGATAAAGCCCAGCCCGTCGTACCTAATATGGATGTGCTGTACCCGCTTGCCGCTGGACTTGTCCGGAGCGTCCACATAGATTGCGGACACCAGCTCCCGCAGAGTATAGCCGTCCAGTTCTTAAATACCGATATACTTGTGCGCTTTCTGAATGAACTTTTCAATATTTTCGTTCTGTCGTTCCTGTACTTCGATCTCCTGCTGCAAGGTGATCGCTTCCGCTTCCAACTGCTTCTGCTCCGCTTCATAGGTCTGGCTCAGCATATCATAGCGTTCATCCGTCAGCCGCCGGCTGGCGTTGTCCTCATAAATCTTGATGAATAGCCTTTTCAGCTCGGCAATACGGCGTTCGTTGCTTTCCAGACGCTTTCTGCGGATGCGGATTTGCTCACAGCTTTCCACGCGGAGCTGTTCCTCCATGATCGTGCGGAAATAATCCTCGTGTCGCAGGATATACCCCATAACTGCCTGAATGTGCTTGAGAACCAGCCGCTCCAAGACTTTGACGCGAATGAAATGCCCATTACACTTTTCTTTGCTTTTGCGGTGCAGGGAGCAGTCAAAGAAGTCCTGATCGAGATCGCCGTTGTTGGATGAACCGTACAGCATTTTGGAACCGCAGTCCGCACAGTAAACAAGTCCGGAGAAAATGCTGCTTCTTCCCGTGCGGGTCATCCGGTGACGCTGCTGGCGGATCTCCTGCACCTTTTCAAACACATCATCGTCAATAATGCGCTCGTGGGCATTGGGGAAAATCGCCTGCTTTTCAATGGGATTATCCCTTTGTTTCTTATCCCAGATAGAATTGGTGTAAGTCTTGAAGTTCACCGTGCAGCCTGTGTACTCCCGGCGTTCCAGAATCGCCACAACGGTACTGCGGCAGTCCTTCCGGACGCGGGACGCATTTGCAACACCGCTTCAGAAGCTGCGAGCGCTGCCATCCTATATCGAAATACTGACCGTGCCGATGGCTTTGCGTGTCATCCGCATCGCCGAGACGCTTTCCGCCTCCGCCGAAACACGGGGCATCGACTTAAAGCGCCGCAAGAGCAATTATCTGTCGCTTCAGTTCTCGGCGTGAGATGCTGTGTTCTGTGTCCTGCTGGCGGCATCGGTCTCCGCCGGTCTTATTATTCAACAAAGCCCGTACCAGTTAAACTGATACGGGCTTTGTTATGCTCCGCGTTTATCCGCCCCCTAACGCTAATAACACAGCGACTGCAAGGAGCAGAGAAGCACCTTGCCGCCTCTCTGCTCCCTCACTTGCTTGTTTATTTTTGGGTATTTTCTTCATCGTCCAGCAGGTCGGTCATATTCCGCAGGCTGATGCCCAGGGTGGACCCGTTGTGCAGCAATGCCGAGGTGGTGGGCGGCAGTACCCCCGCCACGCCCAGCGCGATCAGCGTCAGGTTGAAGCCCACGATGAAGCGGTAGCTGCCGTGGATGCGCTCCATCAGTGCCTGACTGAGCCTTCGCAGCGTTACCAGCGCGAATAGATCCTCCGAGGAAACGGT
>OIYT01001800.1_pt1 | contig 14436 bp, 16 predicted proteins | sample 1588201 | NCBI WGS metagenome assembly OIYT01 (sample SAMN03283260) | human gut metagenome | biome: human-associated habitat; material: feces | host: Homo sapiens | place: USA | collected 2013
TGGATAAGTTTAACATCAAGGAAATCCATGTTAGTGGAACTGGACTATGGTACGGTATATATTTACAGTATTTACATAATATTTCAGACAAGTAATTATGCAATACAACGATATAATAAACAATGGTTCTCTTGTTTATCAGTCGCAAGCAGGGGACAAAAAACTTCGTGAATGGCGAATCGAAGAAAGAACTTGTTCTGTAAAGTTTTACAATACAGAGCCTCTCAGCCAATTTGATTCCATAATTTTACGATTGATAGATTCTACCGAATCTGGTAAGATTACAAGAGAAGAACTTGGTTTAACCTTAGGATTTGATATTGCTAACAGATCCTTTGGTTCTAAGCGGTATTATAAAGATTCAGCAGAAGTGTCTCTATTCAATAAATTATTGGATAGTGTCATGATGTGGAATCTCATTATAGAGGAATCAGAAGATGAGAATACAAAAGACGAAAGTCTTGACATTTCCGATAGCACTGAAAAAAATGAGAATGTTACAGAAGAAAACCACAAGAAATCGAATGCTACAAAATACATTCGTTTAACACGACTCGGTCATAAGGCATTAGATATGAACTGTAAATTCTCCTTCTTCTCAGGAGAGAAAGTTGTTATGTCAAATGTTAATAAATCAGAATATCTCGAAGATACGGAAAACTTTCCATTTTTCTCCTCTCTAGGCCTATACACGGAAATCAATCACGTAGAATCCTTAAATTGTTATGAACCAGACGACATTGATATAGACCACACTGATGATTTGATAAGCAACGAGTTTTCAGATTTCATCAATAACAAATTAATTAGTGAATCTGAGGAAATGAAACGGGATATAACTTCTATACTTAAAATATCCAGGATAAAAAATTTCCGTGATAAAATATACCCTTTAAGCAACGCAAACAGCGCAGAAGAAATAAAATTATCTATCAAAAACGACTTCGACGCAAAAAAAGGATCGGAACTTGAAGGTAGAGTCAAAGTCCCAAAGAAAATATTCTATAAATGGTATAACGAGTGGTATTCTAATTACATAGACAAAAAGGGGCAAAAATCAGACAACCGCCCACATAATGAACCAAGTGAGGATTTGGCAGAGAATTACCAAAAAACAATAAAACTAAATGCATATGCGAATCTTCCTTTATACGAGCGCGAACAAGTCATATATTGGAATTTAATATCACAAATGGATCACGATCTTTACATAGATATTTGCAGTGAGCGTATTTGTGTCAGACTAACGGATGGTAGTTATATTCCACTTATTCAGATAATGATTCACAAGGATATAATTTATAATTTTGCTCCCAAAAAGACATCAGAAATACTTCCATGGATTGATGCCAAATTTTCTAACAGTAACACCGATGTAGAAAAAACGTCAAACTATTATTATGAAATAACCGTTTCGGAAGATCTTTTCGATGCCTTTACCGAAGATTATTGTTTTAGACCCAGTATTTGTAAAGTTGTAAACACAGATCCTCTGTTTCATCTAAAAGAACAGAAATATACTTTCTATATAGAAGAATCAGGAGAACTACAAAACAAATTCACAATCATAAACTACTTCATATCCCTAATTATAAGAAAAGGGCTTACCGACGCAACTTTGGAAATTGTCGAAAAAGATAGTACGACCAAAAAGGCACGACCAGTTTATACTCTCACTTCCGAGCAATGCAAAAATCTTTTTTCTGCCTTAACCGCCGAACAGCCTCACCCTGATTCCTGATTATGATTATTCCGGGAGCAGATCAGCGTATCTGCTCCCGAACAATCAGGAATACTTTCTCGGACATTTCACTTGTCAAAATTCCCTATCTTCCATTCTGACAGCTTGTTGTCGCTATCAACTGATCCAGCGATCTGCCCGTAATCTGCGAGATCCGAACCAGATTATCCAGACAAGGAATCCTTTTTCCGCTCTTCCACAGGGTAAACGACTGCGCGTCCGAAAGACCGATGATATCCATGAGCTCTTCCTGTGTATAGTCGCTTGCCTGAAGGGCTTCCCAGACATTGCAGCCTGTCTGCTTCCGATCAATCTGAATATAGTAAATTGGATTTTTCTGCATATATCCTCACCTCCTTGTTGAGGTAAATCTAACATGGAGGATTGGGACATTTATACTCTCTGTTTTCTCTCGAATTTCATCCGTTTTTGTCGTCTTTTTTGTGTTTTTTGTGCGGATATATTACCAATTTCTATTACTTTTTATTCATTTTTCATAATTTCATTGGGACATTTCTCCGGAAATACCTAAAATTTCTTTTAACTTTTTTATCTCAATCTTCGGAAATCCCGGAATGACATAGGAGCCTTGCTTCTCTATTATAACCGCCCTTTGTTATGTGCGAAACCTACACGGAGTACAAGTAACCATTCCTATACGAAATGATGAATTGAATATTCTCATACAAAAAGCCCGGAAGTTTTTGCTTCCGAGCTTCGTCCTTTCAAAATGTTCTACCAATTTCTTTCTACAAATGCTTCCGCTTCTTCCTTCGTCATGTGACCGTCCTCCATCAGTTTCTGCACAGCCAGTGTCTTGTCGCCTGCTAATTCCTTGACCAGTTGAACGATGGATTTCATACGTTCTGTCTGAGCTTCCTGTAACTTCGTTTCTGCATTCTCTACTCGTTCTTCCAATTCTCCAAGTTTCTCTTCCGCTTTCGCCAGATTTTCTTCCGCTGCTTTTGTCTTCGCACGTTCTTCCTGTATGTTCATAGCCTCCATATTCTCAAACCAATTTCCCATCTGACTGCCTCCGATCATCTTTTTCAAACAATCCGTCGCTTCTTTTACGGACACCTGCATCTTCATGAGCAGTGACCAAAATGCATTCACGATAATCTGAACGATACTTATATATCAGAATTTTGTCGTCACAAAAAACCATAACATACCCACAAAAGCCTTGTAAAGAGTAAAATTTGAACATTTAGAAAAAGCACGTAGAAATGCGGTGTTACGGGCGGGAAAAAATTATTCAAGTCTTCTTTTGTACTCTTCCCTCCACCAGGAACCATATCCCGAATCTCCATACACAACATCCGTATCATTGAAGCACAGTTCTTTACCGACAGGAACCTTTACCTGCCCCGGACGGGACATATAAATCATAATATCATCCATCTGGAAAATCTCCTTTAGCACATTCGGACCACAATTTTCCACACAGATAACCTTCTCCGGATGATGCAACAGATTCAGCAATGTCTTACAACCAGATGACAAGTTTCGGATCGTCCCGATTCCATATTTGCTTTCAATATGATTGTCCGCCGTAACCTTCGCGTTATCTATCAGCTGCACATATTGTATATCTTTCTCTGTGAGATCTTCATTGCTTGTGTACAAATTAAAATATGCATCATTGAAAATAATCCAATCTTCACTTAGTACCTTTTCTGTATAAATCCTAATCATCATACCCCTCCTCTGTTGACTCACACCAAATGCAATATCTAACATAACAATTATTTTTCTTCGCTCAACATCTCTTCTGTAATTTCATCTAGAAGGCGCTGTTCTTCTGCCGTGAAATTGCATTTCGCGTCCAGTATCTTTATACGTTTTCTGGCATAGGCTAGTGCTTCCTCATGCTCTTTATCCAGCCGCGCTTCCTCTGCCCTTCCCCATCTTTGTAATTCCAAAGCTCTCTCACGTGTCAGTCCTTCCATAATTATTGCGTCACCTCACACTATAGTTGATGCCACAAGAATAAGCCCTGTGCAAAAATACTTTTGCTGCATCCAGATGACCTTTATCCGTGGTTGCAGCATTCAATAAGTCAATTGAAGCGTTAAATAACTTAATAGCTTCTCTCTTAGAATAAGATCTCAATTTCTCCAGGCTGAAACAAACTCCTGCATTCGTCACAACTATTAAAATTCTTAATCTATCATGATTTAGAAAAAACTGTATATCATCTAAAGATAGCGCCCCTAACTCGAAATGAGCATATGTAACTACAACACAATCTCCAAAATCTGTATTCTTCTTAGTCTCTACACCATTAAGAATTCGATACGCACAAGAATCTTTTTCAACATCCATATTAAACACATCGCCAAATGTTACTCCTATCTCTTGTGATGTGGCATCCAACCTAAATGTTATGGTGACTTCACTCGATTGGCTGCAATCCCTCACCAAATATAGTATTCTTTGTATGCACAACCGAATGAACAAATTATCTCCCGATGCGGTTGTAGCAAACTTCATCGGTCTGACCGATGGTAAAGTTAGATTTCCCATAACAACTGAGCATCCCTTCCTAGATTTCTCATGATACACACAAACAGGTTACCATCGAATTATATTTGTGATTTATTATAATAACCTTCCAAGAGGGAATCTATATACCGGTTGTATAAAATGCGCTTACTTATAAAAACCATATTCCCGCGTTATTACGATATTTACAATTATATGCAAATAAAAATACTCTTCTCCCCTTCCTCATCCATTTTCATCATAGTTATCACACATCTGCTGCACACCCTGCACTGCAACGGAACTGATGGTCATAGCGGTAATGCAACAAATTACAGTAATAAGAATATTTTTTAATACTTTCATAAAATCCCTTTCTATTAGCTTAAAAAAGAACCCAGAAGCTTTTACACTTCTGGGTTCTATTTTTCTATTTTATTACTTTCTGGCACCACAAGAGCAAGTCCAGTAACCTTCCTCATCATGATGAACAGTGTGTGTTTTTGCAGGAATTACTTCTGTGTAGGGATCCTTTGTTTTTACCCAAGCTTGTGTAGAGCCACAGGACCTACCACCACAAGGATGAGCAAGTAAGTCTTCATTGCTGAAGAAGATCTGCTTGCATATGCGGCATTCAACAGCAGGAGCATAGTATCCCTGCTCAGGATAATCAATTCTCTGCTCTGGAGTGTCAATTACCGTCTCATCCCAGGCATCCTTAGTTTTTACCCAAACATTGTAATTATGCTGATGCTGAGTTGCGGGAGCCTCTGTCGTTGCTGGAGTAGATGGCTTCGGGCTTGGTGTTGAGTTGCTACTTCCAGAGTTTCCTGAACCACTGTTTCCAGAGTTACTACCATTGTTACTTGGCTTTGGTGTTGTACTCTGTCCGCTGCTAGAACTTCCGCTATTGCTATGGTTTGTACTTGGCTTTGTGGACTCTGTTGTGCTTGGCTTCTTCTCTTCAGCTTTCTTCTTGCCACCACCAATTTCTGTTGTGGCTGGTACTGCTTCCGGCTTTTCACTTTCATTTGCTACTACTTCCAGAGTTGCCTCAGTCGTTGCTTCCTCAGCTACCTCTGTTGTACTCGGAACACTCTCAACTGCATCACTTCCGGTTGCCCGCTCACCACTCCCTGTCTGATTTCCGCACCCGGTCAGGAGCATGGATGCAACTACGATTGAAATCCAAATACTTCTCTTCCCTATCTTTTTCATCTACTTGTACCTCTCCTTTATTCCCTCAATTTACAATTTATTATTTTATTTGTAAAGATACTTTGAGTATACACGTGGGGGATGGATATACTTTTTTATTGCTTTTTTTCGAAATATTGTTTCCATTTGCAAAAATAGGTTTTTATTTGCAAGCCAAAAATGCAAAAATTGCTTCAATTTTCATTATAAACAATATTTTTTGTTATTCGCTTACTGTACACTGAACGTATACATCGTATTCTTCTGCAAACTCAACGAATTCTCAAACGCTTTCCGTGTCACCTTCACCTCTTCGCCAAGCACCGGATCGTAGTACCGGATATGCGTTGAATTGTAGCTGATCACGAGCACATATCTGCCATCGTCGATACATGCCGCAAATGGAATGTCCCGATCTAAGAAATACAATGCCGTCGACAGACTGATGCCGGAGATATTGATTCCGACGCCGTTCGTATAATCCTCGAATACCTTCTCGAACGTTCCACTCGCGATTGCATCGGGCAGTTCTAATGTGCCTCCCGCGTACCCCGCACACATATACGCACAGGTAAGCAGCGACTGGCCTGCATCCGGATTCGGTGTCTCCTTGATCTCATCCGCAACTGTATTGTAGCTGTCTGCTGCCAGACAGCGGTAGATCGTATTTCCGTTGCTGTCCACGACAAGTCCTGCCTCGTCATCGACCACCCGCGTAATTGCGCTTCCGGCAGTTTCATACTCGCCGATGTAACCCGCATTGTCAAACACATAATACGCGCCGTCACGTGTCTTCGTCTGCACCTGCATATCCTTGTAAGCGTCGGTGCTTCCGTATTTTGTCTTCCGGTAGCTTGCCGTATCCGACAGATAGAAATTCGATGGGAACACAACATCCAGAACACTCCATGCATAGGTATCATAGGTGTTTGTCGTTGTGATCATCTTGTTATTTTCTTCCTTCTTATAGGAGATGTAATCCTGATCGATCTCTTCGAAGAACTGGTTCTGCTTCCGCGCCCGTGTCAGGTAGATCGTATCCTCCCCGACAGAAGCATTCATGATATAGATGCCATCCTTCGTGTAATCCTTCTTCTGCTCGCCATTGTCACTCATGATATATAATTCGTAGAGTGGCAGGATTGCCTGACCGTCGGATGTCATGATCACATCTGCGCTGTGCGCACAGCCGTAGATCAGGTCGTTCTCCACGAACCCAAGTGCCAGCAGCAGATCACCGCTTGCGCAGGTCTTCTCATAAGTCTCTCCCGTCTCAAAATTCTGAATCGTGATGGCGGTCACCTGTTCATCCTCCGCATTGTTCGGATATGCAACCAGCTTCCGATTCGCCGATACGAGATATTTGGCCGAAGGAATGCCCTCCACGATTGCCGTCTGCGTCATATCCGCAAGCGATACCTCATACAACGTTTCATCAAGCAGATAGTAGAATTTATTCGTCTGCGCATTGTAATAGGTAAATCGTCCGGTCTCCTTCTTCATGATGTCGTAGCTCTCATCACATTCCACGAAGAACAGCTCCTGTGTCGTCATGTCTTCCGCTGAGTAATAATACAGCGACATACCATTCTTGCCCTCGTGTTTGTCGCGGTTCATATAACCGTAGACTACAAAATAAATATTTCCGTCCTCGTCCATATCCGCAATGTTGATATCCAGATTCGTATTGAGTGTCCGGGCATCCGAGAAGCTGTCCTGCGGATAACTGAAAATATTCGTCAGGGAACTGTCCCCATAGCGATACATCCACAGCTGTCCCAGACGAACAAATGCAATCGTCGTGTAATCTGCGGTCGCCACATATTCCGCCGGTTCATTTGTGACACCCATGCTGATGCTGTTTTTATCCTTGCTGATGTAACCGCTGTCGAAGAAGCTTTCCTGATACCGGTCAAACGCAAGCAGATTCACCGTCTCCGCACTGCGGTCATAAGTGGCGTTATAGTACTCGTCCACCTGATAATAATGACTTTTCTCGTTATTCATGGACTCCACGACATAGGACATATGCACGACAGCATACTCGTTGTCGATCTCCGTGATTGTCGGCGTAACACCTGTTACAACGACCGGCGTCAGTCCGCCCCAGGTGATCTGCTCATAGGTAGCATTTAAGTCCACATGCGCCAGACTCGAGGTCGTTCCCGCCTTATCGGTCTTCAGATTATCGAATACGATATTTCCCTCGGACTCATTCACTTCCTTGACAAATGTCGTATCGTGGAAATTCATGGCATAGTCTACGATTGCTTTTGCATGCTGTTCCGGCAGATTTACTACGCGGTTATAGTACCGCACCTCGGTTCCATCTTCCGCCGTAATGATAAACACAAATACATATTCACGGTTTTGCTGCATGTCCATCCGGAAATTCACCGTATAGCTTTTCCGTCCTTCTTCCACACTGCCCGCAGCCGCATCGCCACGTTCCACTAGGGAATCTCCCGCGATACTTCGCAGCTCATAGGTAAATGTCTCGCCGTACGCACCTTCATTGTCGACGAGCACCTTCACACCATGATCACTGTTTAATGGCACAATTCCATCCCGCATCAGACTGGTAGACATTACCTGGGTATATCCGCATGTCCGGTTAATCACTTTCCCATCGAATTCCAGATATACATATGGAAGTGTCGGCTCGTCCAATTCGCTGGATACACGGTTCAAGCCTCTGTTATTGATTTGATTTACCAAAAAGGCGGTGCCCACTGCTACCGCAATGAACACAAGCGCCTTGATTAAAAACCGTTTCATTCTAGAAATATTTTCTCCTTTTACGGTATCTGCACCGCCGAATATAGAATTCGTGGCAGACCATAATCTCGATCATATGAAGCAGCGTTTCATCTGCCTCCTTGTAGCTTATTTTGTCGTAGATGTTCTTCGCCAAACCGAACATCGTCACTTTGTCAGGGTAAAGCGCGAACATCGGGCTTCCCTCATATTCCAGCCGGTCGCACGCATCCTCGACCATGACCAGAATCATCTTCGCGCGCATCGGATACATCGCCCGCAGGTACGCGCGGTCTTCCTCCAATTCCTGCTCATCCACTACATATAGCTCCGGGGACCGAAACTTGTGTACATAGATTTCGTCTATCTCTCTCATAGAATCCTCACATACATATCTACGCAAATAGACAATCAGTTTATGGCTGATTGTCTATCTGTTTTTCTTATTCTATGCAGTGATTTCTATATATGTGCTTCCTACTCGTCGCCGAAAGAAATACCAAGGCGCTTTGCATACTTGACAACACTGTCGTCCGGTGATACATACTTGAGCTTTCCGGCAGATTCTTCCATCGGAATCGCGGTTACTTCGTTGTTGCGCATAACAACGAGCTTGCCGAAGTCTTTATTCTTGATCAGCTCAACTGCCTCTGCACCGAACAGGCTGGAGATTACACGGTCATATGGATCCGGACTTCCGCCCCGCTGTGTATGACCAGGTACAGTCACACGGATATCCATGCCGGAATATTCCTTGATCTTATCTGCCACTTCGTATGCAACAGATGGGTATTTCTCTGCCGCTGCTGCCACAGCTGCCTTACGCTCCTTCTTCGGAAGCGCTGCAACCTCCTTCGAGATAGCGCCCTCTGCGACTGCAAGGATAGAGAATCCCTTCCCCTGCTTTGTTCTTCTGTCAAGTGCCTCACATACCTTTGCGATATCGTATGGGATCTCCGGAATCAGGATAATATCTGCACCGGATGCGATACCTGCATGCAGTGTGATCCAGCCTACCTTGTGTCCCATAACCTCTACAATAAATACACGGTTGTGTGAACATGCGGTAGTATGAATACAATCGATTGCCTGTGTTGCAACATCGACCGCACTCTGGAATCCGAATGTCATATCCGTGCCCCAGATATCATTGTCGATTGTCTTTGGAAGTCCGATCACATTCAGACCTTCCTGTGACAGACGGTTTGCCGTCTTCTGGGAACCATTTCCACCAAGTACAACCAGCGCATCAAGTTTCAGCTTGTAGTAGTTTTTCTTCATCTCCTCAACCTTGTTGAGTCCTTCCGGTGTCGGCTCATCGATCAGCTTGAACGGCTGACGGGAGCTTCCGAGGATTGTGCCACCCTTGGTCAGGATTCCTGAAAAATCCGATGGCTTCATCTTCACATAATTTCCGTAGATCAATCCCTTATACCCCTCGAAGAAACCATAGACTTCCACATCCTCAAATGTGTTATAAAGCCCCTTTGCCACCCCGCGCATCGTTGCATTTAATGCCTGGCAGTCACCGCCACTTGTCAACATTCCGATTCTCTTCATACTGTAACCTCCTTAATATGTGTTCCTGCCACTATATCCGTAGCAGATTCCCAGATCCATCCTCAAACTACACCTTTCGTCCATGCCTGATCCGGTTACAAAACAGTTCTTCCTTCCAACGCCCGAAGCAGCGTCACTTCATCGATACATTCCAAATCCCCGCCGACCGGGACTCCACTTGCGATTCGTGTCACCTTGATTCCGGATGGCTTGACCAGCTTCGATATATACATCGCTGTTGCCTCACCTTCTACACTGGAATTCGTCGCTATAATCAGTTCTTCCACATCTTCCTGTTCCAGCCGGACAATCAGTTCCTTCAACCGGATGTCATTCACACCTACGCCCATCGCCGGATTGATCACGCCATTTAACACATGATAGACACCCTGGTACTGTCCCACACGTTCATACGCTGCCAGATCCCGTGGTGTCTCCACAACCATGATCAGCTTATGATTCCGCTTCGGAGATGCACATACCGGGCACAGCTCCTGATCTGTGATCGTACAACAGGATTTGCAGTACCGGATATGCTTCTTCGCATCCACGATCGCATCTGCCAGGCTTTCCACCTGTTCCTCCGGCATGTTGATAATATGGAACGCCAGCCGCTGTGCAGTCTTTCCTCCGATTCCCGGAAGTCTGCCAAGTTCACCGATCAGCCGGTTTACTTTCTCTCCATAGATATCCATTAGAACGGTAAGCCTCCGCCAAGTCCACCGGTGATCTTGCCCATGGAATTCTTCTGATCCTCATCCTGCATACGGATTGCTTCATTCATTGCTGCCATGATCAGATCTTCAAGCATCTCGATATCGTCCTTGTCGACAACCTCTTCGTCGAGATGAACTTCTGTGACTTCCTTCTTGCCATTGATCTTTACTTTGACAACTCCGCCGCCGGCTGTTGCCTCATACTCCTTATCTTCGAGTGCCTTGGTGGTCTCCTCCATCTGCTTCTGCATCTTCTGTGCCTGCTTCATCAGATTGTTCATATTTCCTGGCATCATGCCCATTCCACCGTATCCGCCTCTTTTTGCCATCTTTATATCCTCCTGATTTCTTATTGTTTTATTTATGAAAGATCGCCACTTCCCTGTGAAATGTGCGATTTCTTTTTATTTATACCGGACAGCACCCCCCGGATATCCGGATAATTGCTTCTCATAACTATCCTGTAAATGTGTCTACTCATGCATCTCGATGTCATCAAATACGATCCGGCTCAGATCCCAGTCCTTCTGCAGTTCATGCACCTGCTCCTGACCTTCTAATCTCCGGAACTTAAGCTTCACCTGACACTGTGCCATCTGCGTCAGTGTATCTGCAATCTCCTGCAGCTTATCCGGCTTCGAAAAGTACGAGATTGCCAGATCGTTCTCTTGAATATCCGCAATACCAAGCTCGAGTGTTCCGGCTTCATTTCCGGGCGTAAGCGACGCTATCTGATAATATCTGCGCACCAGCTTCATCTCCCGCTTCGCGATATCCTTCCATGCTTTTGCGATCAGAAGCAGCTCGTCGTATTCTGCCTGCGGATATTTGTCGCGCAGATTCTGCTTGATATGATCGGATGATTCCTGTGGCGTTGCCATAACCGGCACCATCGGAGCTGCTGCCCCGCCTTCCGGATTCGCAGCTGTCACAATAACCGGGTGTGCCTGCTGCTCCTTCAGAAGCTCCTTCGTCTCCTCTAATTGCTGCTCCAAGAGTGCAATTCGTTCATTCATACCTTCTATATCATACCGCATCTCTGGTTTGCACAGCTTGATAATCGCAAGCTCCAGCATAACCCGTTTGGATGTCGTATATGCGATTTTTGCCGCCGCATCCTGCAACACATAGATGGCGTGCATCAGATGATCTTCATTTGCATCCTGTGCAAGTGCAATCATCCGTTCCTTCGTCTCCTGATTCACATCCATTGTCATGGATGGCTCCAGAGACAATACCAATATATTTCGAATAAATCCCGTAAACTCATTTACCAGCTGCAACAGATCCTTGCCCTGCCAGATCGCATCGTCAATAATCTTCAACGCGCTGACAACATCACGTGTCTTCAGACACTCAAACAGTCGGATGTAGACTTCCACATCTACTGCACCGATTGCACTGAGTACCTTATCAAGCGTCAGTTCTTCTCCGAGATGATACGAGATACACTGTTCCAGAATACTCAGTCCATCCCGCATGGAACCATCAGCCGCCCGTGCGACATACTCAACCGCCTCTCTGGTTGCCGGAATATTCTCTCTTCCAAGCAGTTCCTGCAGACGGTCCGCTATGACCTCAAGCGGAATTCTGTGGAAATCATATCTCTGACAACGGGATAAGATCGTCGCCGGAATCTTGTGGGATTCCGTCGTTGCAAGTATAAAAATAACATACGATGGCGGTTCTTCTAATGTCTTCAGAAGTGCATTATAGGCTGCATCCCGAAGCATGTGAACCTCATCGATGATGTAAACTAAATATTTGCCGGAGGATGGAGAATAATTAACCGAATCTGTGATCTGACGGATATTGTCAACACCGTTGTTACTCGCTGCATCGACCTCGATCACGTTCATCGACGCACCTGCCGCAATTGCCTTACAGCTCGCACACTCGTTGCACGGACTTCCGTTCACCGGATGTTCGCAATTGACCGCCTTCGCCATCAGCTTCGCCGTTGTTGTCTTACCGGTTCCTCTTGTACCGCAGAACAGATACGCATGGCCGACACGGTCATGGACAATCTGATTCCGGATAGTTGTCACAATATGCTCTTGTCCCTTGATTTCTTCGAATGCATCCGGTCTCCATTTCCGGTACAATGCCATATAAGACATAGGTTAAGCCTCCAACTCTATATATGGAATATCTGATCGAGCATACGGAGCGTCTTGAAATTGCCCTTCGCCGTGATCTCTCCGGACATGAATCCCTTCTGGAAACTGTTCTTACCTATAAGAATTGCCCGGATCATACTGCTGCTTGCCTTAAGCTTTACATCTGCATCTTCTTCCGGTCCATATCCACACTGAAGGTTCTGTCCGACATGTATGATCAGATTCTTCCCCATATCCGGGATGATTACCACATAGCTTGCCGTAAATCCTGTCTCCGGATGAAAATTATTATAAAATCCTTCAACGATATCGTCCTCATATTCGCTCGGCGGCTCCGGTACTTCGTCTTCATCTCCAAGCATCTGCTTGAACATTGCCGCGAGTTCTTCGATATCCTCTTTCTGTTTCTTCACATATCCATCGTCTGCCACAAACTTCGAGAGCTGCTCGCTCTCCTGTGGTGTCAGATTGATATTGTTCTGTTTGATCAAAGTGTTCTTGACTGCGGTGTTACTCGTCGGAAGCTTGATACTCTTCTTATTGATCAGGCGATAGAAGTCCTCTGTCTTCTTCTCGATCAGTCTCAGATATTCCGGTTCCTGTTCGAGTATTTCCTGCGAATCCACATACGTTGCAAGCCCCGGCTCCGATATGCCGCCAAGCACATCCCACGCCTTACGCAGGGAAAGCTCTGCATCCTGCTCACCGTAAGCAGTCGCAACAACGACCGGCATCATATAGAGTGTCGACAGCTTCTCCTTATCCGCGTACAGCCAGCACATATCCAGAAACTGCTGCATATAGCCGCCAATTCCGAACCACTCCACGCTCGCCGCCAGAATCACGCCGTCACATTCCTTCAGCGTGTTCGGGAGCGTTGCTATCCCGGACTTGTCCTCATACATATTATATCTTGTCACTTCGACGCGAAGCTCCTGAAGCACCTGAATAATCCGATCTACTACAAAAAGCGTCGGATCTTCAAGTAGTCCACGGCCTCCGTAATACACATTTACCTTCACCGTAACACCTCATGTATTCCCTGCCATTTTATCGCATGCTACAAAAACACACATTATTACTATACCAAAAAGAGGGGGTAAATACAATAATTGCGAGGAAAAAAACCAAGTAATCAAAAAAATCTGCGCCATTTCCAATTTAAAAAATGATGCAGATTTTTTGATTTTAATTTCCTGTTTTTATGCTTCTGTTTTTTCTTCCATGCGAATGCCTGACTCCATATCATCGATCAGCCCATCCGAATGTTTCCGAATCTCCCGGTTGAGTTCTCTTACTTCATCGATTGTCTGACATTTGTCCGTCGCGGTTGTTATCAACCAAGTAATAAATTGTAATTGCTTATTCGTCACATCTTCTACCATACCTGTCACCTCCGACAAGCCCTTTCTCTGATTTATCCATCCACTATGTTCAAACAGAGAAAGCACTTCATTGATTCTCAAGTGTTCTTTGTGAACATAGTATACCACATTCATATATCTTTACATAGTTTTTTCTTATGAGAAATCATGCCGAATCTCTCACGAGACGAAAAACTCCTCATTCGCAAATCCAACCACATCGCCCTTCTCTAATCTTTGCTCGGTCATCGCAGGAATCCGTTTCGTGTTGATAAACGTCCCGTTCGTCGAATCCGCATCCTCAATATAGAGTCCATCCGGCCGGTGAAACAGCCGGGCATGCACACGGGAAATCTGTGTGGTTGTGACGCGGTAATCGGAGGTTTTGTCTCTCCCGATCGTAAGTGTGACTGTGCCCTCCGGGATTCGGAATGGCTCGAGAGCGCCATTCGTAAGCGGAACCAGCTTCATGGCTGCAGCCCGGCTGTCACGTA
>OIYT01001802.1_pt1 | contig 14430 bp, 10 predicted proteins | sample 1588201 | NCBI WGS metagenome assembly OIYT01 (sample SAMN03283260) | human gut metagenome | biome: human-associated habitat; material: feces | host: Homo sapiens | place: USA | collected 2013
GCTTTCATGCTCCTTCCGCGTGCAGCTTTTTGGTGCTTCGCCTAAGCCCTTGTTTTCCGTGAATAGCCAAATAAGACGGCTTCCAGTCCCGTGATTTTGGGATTGGAAGCCGTCTTTGCGCTATCATTCTTTGGGCAGCATCGCCGCACTGCGCACGGGCTTGTCCAGCCGCAGTTCGATATACTGCCGCATCAGGCGGTACGGCGCCATCATCTCTGGCGAATCCACCCATCCGGCGGAACCCGTCGTCAGCATTGTTCGCAGCCAGTTCACCTGCGCCGCTGAAATCGGCACATGAACGGGCTGGCGGCAGTCGCGGCAGACCAGCCCACCTTCGGTCAGGTCGAACCACGTCGATTCGCCATCCGCAATCCGCCGCTGACAGTGGACGCAGTGGTGCAGGCGCGGCACAAATCCTTCGCTTTGCGACAAGTGCAGCAGAAAGCCAGTCAGCAGCGGCCGCCATGGCTGATCGGAGAAGGTCAGGCGCGACAGCGTGTGCAGCAGGAGCATGAAGGTTTCCTGCGCGGGGACGCCGGGCTGGATGACGTTCTCAACAACGCCGAGGAGGTACGTTCCGACGGCCAAGCGGTCGAAATCAGCGCGCAGGGGATAGAACGTCTCCATCAGATTCGCGCTGATGACGGTAAGGTGATTGCCGCGCTCGTACAGCTCAAAATCGCCCAAGGCGAACAGCTCGCTGGCGTTGAGAATAGGGGAGCGCGGTTTGCGGCATCCGCGGGCAAGCGCCTCAATGCGCCCCTTCGTCGGGCTGAAGAGGGTCAGCATTCGGTCGTTGTCCCGGTAATTGGCGTAGCGGAGGACAATCGCGGTGTGTTCGGTCTGTTTCATAGCATCTTACCCAAAAGGCTGCGCACAGTCGCCCATGCGCAGCCTTTGCTTATTTGCTTACTCGTTCGGAATCAGGGTCGCGAAGTAGATGCAGTCACCCACCTCGCGGCGCTTCGGGTTCGAGGGGGAGTTGATTTTCTCATTGTTCAGCACCACGGTGCAGGAGGAACCGCCATCGAGGTTGTAGGCGTTCTGCAAGCCGAACGCGCCCGCCAGCTTTGCCGCGCCCCACAGGTCGAAGCCGATGGACTTCGGGCTTTGGCTTTCCGGGCCTTCTGTGCAAAGGATGACGAACTCCATCGGGGTAATCTGTCCGAAAATCATGCGCTGCGCCAGCGTCTTGGGGCCGTTGTCCATGCGGGAGTCGAACTCGTCGCGGACAACGCCGTCAATCACCAGTCCGGGGCCGAAGCAGAACGTGTGGGCGACCGTGCCGCCGTTTTCCAGATAATCCTGCCATTTTTGATGCGTCGTGCCCTGAATGATGTGCATACCGCCCTCGGTGTCGATAATCATCGTGTCGCGGTATTCGCGGGGCAGTTCACGCAGACGGTGCGTGTTGCGATAGACGATTCCTTCAGAATGGTAGATGAAGTAGTCGCCGTTGATGGCGAGGACGGCGTTATTCTGCTTTGCCATGCGTTCGACGCGCACGGTGTTCTTGGACGGGTAGGGGAACGCCAGCGCAGTGCGAATCTGCGTCGGATCGGTGATTTTGACGTACACCGCCATGACGGTCGTCGTGCCCTCGCCGGGTTCATCAACACGCTCGATGTCCTGCGTCCAGTAGGACGTTTCGACGCGAATATCCAGCGAATCGTCGTGGTAGCCGCCCTGATCGGGCAGATAGCAGTCCGGATTCGGCAGATACGGCGCAGCAAGGAGTTTTCTGCCCGTGCTGTCCAGCCAAGGAAGCGGCTCGTAGGTCGTTTCCTCCGCCAGCGCAGGGCAAAGCATCGCCAGCAGCGCACACACGGCGATGAGTTTCCGCAGATATTTCATTTGTCTATTCCTTTCCGTAGAGGGGGGGGAGGCGCAAGGGGCGCTGCCCCTTGACCCCGCAAGGGAGTTCCTCCCTTGACCCTTCCGCGCGATTGAGTTGGTGACGCTCTCATACTGCTTTCGCGTGTTTATGGGGGAAAACCAAGGGGCGCTGCCCCTTGACCCTGCAAGGGAGAATGAAACGGGACGAAGTCCCCTCCCTTGACCCTTTCGCGCGATTGGGTTGAACGCGGCTGCATACAGTGCCCGCGTGTTTATGAGGGAAACGGGCGAAATTAGAAGCGCATCCGCTCCTCGATGTAGCTCCGCAGATCCTTCAGCGCCACACGCTCCTGCAGCATGGTGTCGCGGTCGCGAACCGTGACCGACTGCGTCGCTTCGGTGTCGAAGTCCACGCAGATCGTGAACGGCGTGCCGATTTCGTCCTGACGGCGATAGCGCTTGCCAATCGAACCCGTTTCGTCGTAATCCACCGGGAAATACTTCGCCAAATCCGCGTGGATTTCGCTCGCCAGCGCGCCCAGCTTGTTCTTTTGCAGCGGCAGAACGGCAGCCTTGTAGGGCGCCAGCGCCGGATGCAGGTGCAGCACCGTGCGCACGTCGCCGCCCTCCAGCTCCTGCTCCTCGTAAGCATTGCACAGGAATGCCAGCACCATGCGGTCAACGCCCAGCGACGGCTCGATGCAGTAGGGGATGTAGCGCTCGTTCGTCACCGGGTCGAGGTATTCCAGCGACTTGCCGGAATGGTTTTGATGCTGCGTCAGGTCGTAATCCGTGCGGTCGGCGATGCCCCAGAGTTCACCCCAGCCGAACGGGAATAGGAACTCGAAGTCCGTCGTCGCCTTGGAGTAGAACGCCAGCTTCTCCGGCTCATGGTCGCGCAGGCGCAGGCTGTCCTCCTTGATGCCCAGCGAAAGCAGCCACTGCTTGCAGAACGAACGCCAGTAGTCGAACCACTGCAAATCCTCGCCGGGCTTGCAGAAGAATTCCAGCTCCATCTGCTCAAATTCGCGGACACGGAAGATGAAGTTGCCGGGGGTAATTTCGTTGCGGAAGGATTTGCCAATCTGCGCGATGCCCGCCGGAAGCTTCTTGCGCATGGAGCGCATGACGTTGGCGAAGTTGACGAAGATGCCCTGCGCGGTTTCGGGACGCAGGTAAATCTCGTTCTCCGGCGTTTCCATCACGCCCGCATGGGTCTTGAACATCAGGTTGAACTGGCGGATGCCGGTGAAATCCTTCTTGCCGCACTTCGGGCAGACGATGTCGTGCTCGGCAATGTACTTCTCCAGCTCAGCGTTCGTCCAGCCGTCGCCGGTTTCCGCGCCACCGGTGAAGTCCTCAATCAGCTTGTCTGCACGGTAGCGCGCCTTGCACGCCTTGCAGTCCATCAGCGGGTCGTTGAAGCCGCCGACGTGGCCCGACGCCACCCACACTTCGCGGTTCATCAGAATAGCGCAGTCAAGCCCCACGTTGTACTTGCTTTCCTGCACAAATTTCTGCCACCACGCCTTTTTCACGTTGTTCTTGAATTCCACACCAAGCGGGCCGTAGTCCCATGTATTTGCCAAACCGCCGTACAGTTCGCTTCCGGCAAAAATCAGACCGCGGTTTTTGCACAGCGCAACCAGTTTGTCCATCGTCAAATCAGCCATCGTGATTTCCTCCTGAAAAAGTGAGAATCTAACAAATGTAATGATAGGCGCAAACGCTCACTTTGTCAAGGCTGGAACGCATTTTTTCCACCGAAAACGCTGATTTTCCGTGCTGAAATCTGCTGATTTTCCCGCAAACGATATTTTTCGCAAATTTCCCGAAAAAAATTTCATTTTCCCTCTTGCATTTTCCGAAGAAGTGTGCTATTATATCAATGTTGTCAGTGCGATTCACTCGCCGGCACACGGATGCTGATATAGCTCAGTTGGTAGAGCGCATCCTTGGTAAGGATGAGGTCACCAGTTCAAATCTGGTTATCAGCTCCATAAGCCTTGCATTTTGCAGGGCTTTTTTCGTGTTTTGGGGCGGATTTTGCATTTTTAAGCAGCACACCATGCAGTCTTGACATTTTCCAGACCTCATCCCTATTTTTCTGCACCTGCCGCTTCCTTGACGGTGAATTTGCCTCAAAAGCAAGGTGCGCAGGTCTGATAATCGCCTGCGCACCGCGAGGTTCACTTATTTTCCTCCACTTCTACCGTCTGTACCGACTCCTTCTCCCGCCACGTCTCTTCCTTCACCAGCGTCGCGAACCAAATGCAATCCCCAACCATGCGGTTCTTGTGGCTCGACGGCGAGTTAATCTTCTGATTATTCAGCGCAATCGTGCTCGATGAGCCGCCGTCGAGGTTGTAGGCGTTGTCCAGCCCAAACTGCACGCACAGGTTCGCCATCTGCACAAGGTCGAAGCCGACGGATTTCGGGGCGGTGCTTTCCGGCCCCTCGTTCGTCAGTATCAGGTATTCCAGCTTGCCGATCTGCCCGATGACCATTCGCTGGGCTTTCTTCGCTTTGCCGTTGTCGATGGTCACGTCATCAAGGTTTGTGAGCGGAACGCCGTCCACCACCAGCGCGGGGCCGAAACAGAAGGCGTGCAGGACGGTGCCGCCGCCGGCAATGTACTCGTCCCACTTCGCCTGCGTTGTGCAGGTGATGAGGTGAAAGTCGCCATTTTCGTCCACAATCAACTCGTCGCGGCCCTTGTGCGGGCGCATCCGCAGCGTCTGACCGTTGCGGACGACGATGCCCTGCTCATGGTAGAGGCAGTAGTCACCGTCGATGCCCATGACGGCGTTGAAGCGCTTCGTCATGTCGTTAACGTGGCGCGCCTGCTTCGACGGGTACTTGTTCGCGAAGCCTGTGCGGAATTGGCTCACGTCAGTCAGCTTCACGCGCGCGGACATGACGGTTGTTGTGCCTTCGCCGGGTGCATCAACCTGCTGCAAATCCTGCGTCCAGTAGGTGACGTTAATCTGGATGTCGATGGAATCATCATGGTAGCCGCCGTTATTGGGCAGGTAACAATCCGGGTTCGGCAGGTTGGGGGAAACCTTGATATCCCACGGAATTGGCTCGAAATCAGGCGCGTCCTCCGCCAAAGCGGGAACAATCAGCAGCGCGCAGAGCAAAAGCGAAATCAGGCGTTTCATCGGGAAATGTACCTCCTACGGTGTTCTACTTATCAGACGAATCAAAAGGGGAAAACGTTGTCATGTACGAAAATTTAATTTTTTTGTAACAATTTTGCGGATGCGCGCCATTTCGCCCAAAAGTTGAAATTCCCTCTTGCATCAGCGCGCAAAATGGCGTATAATAAGCCTGTCAAATGACCCCGCTTGACGGGAGAAAAGCAGCTTTTGTCCTTCCAGAGAGCCGCCGGACGGTGCGAGGCGGCAGGGCGCGGGTGCTTCTTCCACTCCTGAATGGGGGCAGACGAGGAGTCTGCCGGGTTCGCCCGATACAGCGAGCATGAGTGGTCTGACGTGCGTCAGGCAAACTGGGTGGCAACGCGAGCTTCTCGTCCCGGAATTTTACGGGATGGGAAGCCTTTTTGGTTTCCGCCAAGCAAAAAAGGAGGATTTTTTCCGATGCTGGACATCAATCTGCTCCGTACCAATCCCGAATTGGTGAAGGAGAACATTCGCAAGAAGTTTCAGGACGAAAAGCTCGTCATGGTCGACGAAGTCGTCGAGATGGACAAGGAGTACCGCGCCGCGATTCAGCAGGCGGACACCCTGCGCAACCAAATTAAGGTTGCGTCCAAGCAGATCGGCATGCTGATGGGCAAGGGTCAGAAGGAAGAGGCCGAAAAGGCGAAGGAACAGGTCGCCGTTTACAAGGCGGATCTGGAGGGCCTTGCGGCGAAGGAAGACGAACTGCAGGCGGAAATCCGCAAGCGGATGCTCGTTATTCCGAACATCATTGACCCGTCTGTGCCGATTGGCAAGGATGACAGCCAGAACGTGGAAATCGAGCGCTTCGGTGAACCCGTCGTGCCGGATTTCGAGATTCCGTATCATGTGGATATCATGGAGCGCCTGCACGGCATCGACCTTGACAGCGCCCGCAGGACCTCCGGCAACGGCTTCTATTACCTCATGGGCGATATTGCCCGTCTGCACTCCGCGATTCTGTCCTATGGCCGTGATTTCATGATCGACCGCGGCTTCACCTACTGCATTCCGCCGTACATGATCCACGGCGACGTGGTGACGGGCGTGATGAGCTTTGCCGAGATGGAGAACATGATGTACAAGATCGAGGGCGAAGACCTCTATCTGATTGGTACGTCCGAGCACTCGATGATCGGCAAGTTCATTGACACGATTCTGGACGAAAGCCAGCTGCCGCAGACGCTGACCAGCTATTCCCCCTGCTTTCGCAAGGAAGTTGGCGCGCATGGCATTGAGGAGCGCGGCGTGTACCGCATCCACCAGTTCGAGAAGCAGGAGATGATCGTCGTCTGCAAGCCGGAGGACAGCCCGATGTGGTTCAACCGCCTGTGGCAGAACACCGTCGATTTCTTCCGCTCGATGGATATCCCGGTTCGCACGCTGGAATGCTGCTCCGGCGACCTTGCTGACTTGAAGGTGAAGTCGCTGGACGTGGAAGCGTGGTCTCCGCGCCAGAAGAAGTACTTTGAGGTCGGCAGCTGCTCGAATCTGGGCGATGCGCAGGCGCGCCGCTTGAAGATTCGCGTCAAGGGCGACGACGGCCGCAAATACTTCGCGCATACGCTGAACAACACCTGTGTTGCGCCGCCGCGTATGCTGATTGCCTTCCTCGAAAACAACCTGCAGGCCGACGGCCGCGTCCGCATCCCGGAAGCGCTGCGGATGTACATGGGCGGAAAGGAATATATCGGCTGATTGGGCTGAAGGGAAAATTGCAAAGGGACGGGTGCAGGGGGGATGCTCCCTGCACCCGTTTTTTCTTTTCCCCGAGCCCTTCTTTTCCGCCGCCCGCCCGCATACCATCCATCAGCCGAATCAACGGGCAAGGAGGCGGACAAACATGAAACTTCCCAAACTTCCGAAACTTCCATCCCTCAAATCCCTTCATCTCCCCAGCCGCATCACGATGGAACGGCTGCTCATTGTCTCTGCGGCGGCGCTTGTAGTTGTCCTCGCCGTCCGCGGCGGACAGCAGACCCAAACCGCCATGCAGCAGACTGACTTCACCCCCGATGTCAGCACCCAAACCATCGCGGACGCATCGCCGGATGTCGAAGTGACCTCTACCGTCTGCTGGTATGAGGACGGCGAGGGGTATCTCGTGCCGGTCACGCGCCAGATTCCGCTGCAGGACGGCGTGGCGAAGGCGACGCTAAGCCTGATGGTGAAGTCGTCGGAAAATGACCTCGCGGCGGCGCGCATGGGGCTGCGGAACGTTATTCCAGAGGGCGTGACGTTCGATTTGGACATTTCCGGCGGCAAGGCGCGCGTGGACTTGAGTAAGGAGGCGCTGAGCTGCCAGAACGCGGAAGAAGAGCTGCTGATGGTGCAGGGGACGGCGGCGGCGCTGTGCGGATTTGACACGGTGCAGGAGGTAACGTTCCTCTTTGACGGTCAGAAGCGCTCGCAGTTGACGCACGGGACAGACGTATCCGGCGTGTTCAAGGCGGACGGCGTGAATCTGGAAAGCGTGGAGACGACGGCGAACCTGACGAATGCGTCGCGGGTACAGCTATATTTCCCGTCGGCGGACGGGCGGCTGATGGTGCCTGTTACGCGGACGGTGTTTTCCCCCGCTGACCTGACCACGGCAATGCTGGAACTGGCGAAAGGCCCGGAGAAGGACAGCGGGCTGGAAATTCCGCTGCCAAAGGACTGTGGTCTGCGGTCGGTGACGCTGAAGAACGGTGTCGCGACAATTGACTTCACAAAAGAATTTGCGTCCCTTGCGACGGCGGAGGACGCGAGCGCGGCGACAAGCCAGGCGCTCCGGGCAATTGTGTTCACGGCGAGCCAATTTCCGGGCGTGAAGAAAGTCGAGGTGCTGGTGGAAGGAAAGCCGTTTGAGGCGCAGCCGTCCGCGGTGACGACGTTCGTGAATCAAGCGGACGAAGTGATGGCGCAGTATCCGGGGTTGATTACGGTGGATTAAAAAACGGGTGCGTGGAGCGTAAAACTCCATGCACCCATTTTGAGTATAGAATCCTATTGCGCTGCTTACTTGCTCTTTCCCCCGAACAGCCCCGTGATTCCGCCCAGAATCCCGCGCGTCACCTGCCGCGTCACTTCGCGGGTCGCGGTGCTAATCGCCGTATTCTGCACGCGCCCCAGCAATGAGTCGTTCTTCCGGGCGCGCGCGGCACGTTCTTCGCGCAGTTCATCCGCGTGCTTCCGGCGTTCTTCCGCCTGACGTTCCTTCTCGGCTTTCTCAGCTGCTTTGCGCTGCTTCTCCGCCTCGCGCTCCTGCGCCTTCGTCGTTGTCGGCGCTGCTGCGGGCTGCGCCTGAGCCGGGACGTAATTGCCCGTCACGGGGTCAAGCTGCATCGGCATCATCTTCTGCACATACTGCCCACTTGCCGGGTCGTAGACCATCACCAGCATGTTTTGCACCTGCGGCTGCTGCACGGTCAGCACCGGGACAGGCTGCGCCTGACCTATCGGCTGCTGCTCCTGCTGATTCTGCCACGCCGGACGTGCGGGTTCGTCCGCCGCCATCCAGGCGGGACGCGGCGTGCTGCACTGTGCGGCAGGCTGTTGAACAGGCTGTGCCTGACCCACAGGCTGAGCCTGAGCCATCGGCTGTGCCTGAACCATCGGCTGCGCCTGATTCATCGGCTGGGCAGCCTCGCGCTGCACATAATTCCCTGTCTGCGGGTCGAACACGAGGAACGCATCGGGGCGGCTGACCGTCGGCGCAGCGGTCGAAATCTGCGGCGCGGCGGCTTCCGGCGCGGGCATCTGCTCCTTCTGGAACGCACTTGCCAGCATTTCGTAGGCGGAAACGCGGTCAACCGGCGTGTCGTAAACGCCGCGGAAGGGGCTGGTCTCGATGCACTCCTGCCGCACATCGCCGTCGATGGCGTTCATGGCACTCTGCGGGGGGAGGATGGTCGCGCGCTCGACGATGCTCGGCGCACCGTCCGCATCGAGGAAGGAAACCAGCGCTTCGCCTGTTTTGAGCGTGGTGATGGCTTCTGCCGTATCGAACGCGGGATTCGCGCGGAAGGTCATCGCAGCGGTGCGGACGGCCTTCTGGTCAAGCGGCGTGTAGGCGCGCAGGGCGTGCTGGACGCGGTTGCCGAGCTGCCCCAGAATGCTCATGGGAATGTCGCAGGGGTTCTGGGTGACGAAATACACGCCGACGCCCTTGGAGCGAATCAGCCGGACGACCTGCTCCAGCGTTTCCAGCAGCGCCTTGGGGCAGTCGTCGAAGAGCAGGTGCGCCTCGTCGAAGAAGAACACCATGCGCGGCTTGTCCAAATCGCCGCATTCGGGCAGCAGCTCGTACAGCTCCGACAGCATCCACAGCAGGAAGGTCGAGTACAGCCGGGGTTTGCGGTAGAGCACGTCCGCCGCGAGGATGTTGATAACGCCGCGCCCGCTTTCATCAAGCTGCATCCAGTCGGCGATGTTCAGCGCGGGTTCGCCGAAGAAGGCATTGCCGCCCTCGTCCTCCAGCATGGCGACGGCGCGCTGAATCGCACCGACAGATGCCATGGACACGTTGCCGTAATCGAGCGTGTACTCCTTGGCGTGCTCACCGACGTAGGCAAGCATGGCCTTCAAGTCCTTGAGGTCGAGCAGCAGCATGTTCTCGTCATCCGCGACGCGGAAGAGGATGCTCAGCACGCCCGCCTGCGTGTCGTTGAGGTTCATCAGCCGCGCGAGCAGCGTCGGCCCCATTTCGCTCACGGTCGTGCGGACGGGATGCCCTTCTTTGCCGAATACGTCCCAGAACACGGTCGGGAACGTGCGGTACTCGAACGTCGGCACGCCGCACTGCGTCAGGCGATTGGCGATATTGTCGCTGTGTGTGCCGGGCTGCACCATCCCGGCGAGATCGCCCTTGATATCCGCGAGGAACACGGGCACGCCCATGTCCGAAAATCCCTCTGCCAGCACCTTGAGGGAGACGGTTTTGCCCGTGCCGGTCGCCCCGGCAATGAGACCATGGCGGTTTGCCATCTGCGGCAGCAGGCAGACGGGATGTTCACCTGTTCCAAGCCAGATTTTGCCTTCGTAGAGCATGTGTGTTGTGTTCTCCTTTTTCCTTTTATAGTGGTACTATTGGTACTTCGATGATTATCTTTATCGCGGCAGGGGTTTCGCCTCTGCGGAGGCGACCAGAGGGCTTTACGGTCGCCATCTGGACTCCTTCGCATGCACACCCATGTTACTTGGATTTTATCGAAAATGCGATTAGTGGGTGTGCCGTTACTCCTTCTTCTCCTCCATCTCCGCTGTGCGTTCCGAAATAATATACCGCGGACGCTGCTTGACTTCCAAGTAGATTTTGCCGATATATTCCCCGATGATACCCAGAAACAGGCACTGCATCCCGCCAACGAAGCATACCAGACAAGCCAGCGACGCCCAGCCAGCCACCGAATGCCCGGCAATCGCGGCAATCACCGCCCAGATAATGCCGATAAATGACAGAATCGTGATAAACAGCCCGGCGAAGAACACCATGCGAATCGGTTTGACCGATAGGCTTGTGATGCCGTCGAACGCCAGCCCCAGCATCTTCTTCAGCGGATAGTGGCTTTCGCCCGCAATGCGCTCGTGGCGCTCGTAAGAGACGCTGGTGGACTTGAACCCGACCAGCGGAACCATCCCACGCAGATACAGGTTTACTTCGCGGAATTTCGCCAATTCCTGCAGGGCACGGCTGGAAATCAGGCGGTAATCCGCGTGATTAAACACAACCTCCGCGCCCATTGCGCTGAGCAGCTTGTAGAAGCCTTCCGCCGTGAAGCGCTTGAAGAACGTGTCGGTATCACGCTTGGAGCGCACGCCGTAGACGATTTCGCAGCCGTCAAGGTACGCATCCACCATCGCGTCCATGGCGTTGATATCGTCCTGCCCGTCGCAGTCGATGCTGATGGTGATGTCGCAGCGGTCTTTCGCCTCCATCAGCCCTGCCCAGACCGCCCTTTGGTGCCCTCGGTTGCGGCTCTGCGCAATGCCTTGGAAGCACGGGTCTTTCGCGGACAGCGCCGTGATAATCTCCCACGTCTTGTCCTTGCTGCCGTCGTTGACGAACAGAATGCGGCTCTTGTCGCTGATTTTCCCCGCGTCTGCGAGCTGACGCACCTTGTCGCGGAACATGCCGCTGGTAATCGGCAGTACGCTTTCTTCGTTGTAGCAGGGAATCACAATATACAATACAGGCTTGTGTGCCACGCAGAAACACCTCCAGTATGGTTGATTATGCCTTATTATAGCACATTTTCTCCTGCTTGAACAGGTTCTTTTTGCAACAGTTTCGACACAATTATTGTTCACAAAATATTTACAAACACTTCCGACATTCGTTACAAAGTCGTGCTATGATACGGAAAGTACTCCAAGAGGGGTGCGGCTATCAAAGGAAGTGTGCTTATGAATCAGGCGGCAATTGGTCAGTATATCGCAGGCAAGCGCACTGCGCAAGGAATGACGCAGGAGCAGCTGGCGCAGAAAATTGGCGTATCGCAGAAATCCTTGATGCGCTGGGAAACGGGCAAACGTCTGCCCGATGCTGACGCAGTGGAAGCGCTCTGCACGGCGCTGGGGATCACCCTGCCGGAACTGCTCAACGGCAAGGATTCGCCGCAGAAGGAAGAAATGCAGCTGACGCATGACGCACAGATGCTTGACCTGCTGCGCCGGATGCAGCGCACAGTCTATGAGCAGCATATTCTCTACGGCGTTCTGCTGATTCTGCTGGGCATCGCGAGCAATGCATTGTCTGCGCTGGTCGGCGGCAGCCATGTCAAGGAATTCTTTTCGGGTGTGCTGATGGGGATGTCCGTTGCGGAAATGCTGGCGGGGGTCGTCATTGTTGCCATCCATGTGATTCACGGAAAATGCGAGGAGTAATTAGCAATTTGAGAAATCATTGCGCATTGAAAAGCGGTCGCGTGACCGCTTTTTTCGTTTTGGGAAATCGCAGAAACATGCCTTTTTTCCTTGACCCCTTCGGCATTCCGATGTATAATAAACAATGGTGTATTAGCGCATTGAGCAGAAAGGGGTGAGTGTCCTGTACGCACAGGTAATTGTGGACATTGTGCATGAGAATGTTGCGCACACGTTTACCTACCGCATTCCGGACGGCATGACGCTCACCGCCGGACAGCGCGTGGAAGTTCCGTTCGGGCGGATGCGCAAGGAGGGGGTCGTCCTCTCCCTGACGCAGGAGACGGACGTGCCGCCGGAAAAGCTCCGCGACATCCTCCGCCCGCTGGAGGATTATGCCGCTATCTGCCCCACGCTGCTGACGCTCGCCCAGCAGATGGCGGACGACGTGCATTGCCCACTGGCGGAAACGCTGCGGCTGATGCTGCCCGCCCAAATGCGCGGTGGACGCATTCAGGTGAAAACGCAGACGGTCGCGCAGGCCGCGAAGCCACGCGAAATGCTGGAAGCGGCGGCACTGGCGGAGAAACGCTCGCCGAAACGGCGTCTGCTGCTGACGGTCTTATCCGACGGGCGGACGCACCCGGTGGAGGAATTGAAGCTGCTTGTCCGCGAGCCGCTGCAAGCGCTGCGCCAGCTGGAAGCAGCGGGGCTAATTGCCCTGCGGGAAGAAGAAGTGCTGCGCCGGCCGGGCGGCAATACGCCGGACACCGCCGTCCCTGACCCGCCCCTCACGCCGGGGCAGGAGGAAGCATTGTCTGTCATGCTGCCGGATTTGCGCAGTGGACAGGGGAAATACCTGCTCCACGGTGTGACGGGCAGCGGCAAAACCGAGGTGTTCATCCGCCTCGTGCGCCAGACGCTCGTGCAGGGGAAATCCGCCATGATTCTCGTGCCGGAAATCGCCCTCACGCCGCAGATGGTCATGTGGTTTCGGGCGCGGTTCGGGGCGGTTGCGGCGGTGCTGCACTCGCGCCTCAGCGCGGGCGAGCGCTTTGATGAGTGGCGGCGCATCCGGCGCGGCGACGCGCGGGTCGTCATCGGCGCACGGTCAGCGGTGTTCGCGCCGTGCGGGAATTTGGGGCTGATTGTCGTGGATGAGGAGCACGAATCGACGTACATCTCCGACCGTCATCCGCGATATGACGCGCGCGAAGTTGCCATCCGCCGATGCGAAAATGAGCACGCGACGCTTCTGCTTGCCTCCGCTACGCCCAGCATCCTGTCCTTCGCCAGGGCACAGCGCGGGGATTATGTGCTGCTTGAAATGCCCTCCCGCGTCGGCAACCGCCCGATGCCGCAGGTCACGCTGGTGGACATGCGCAAGGAGATGGAGAACGGCAACCGAAGCGTATTTTCCGGGCAATTGGTCGCGGCACTCAAGAACTGTGTCGCGCGCGGCGAACAGGCCATGCTGCTGATGAATCGGCGCGGGTACAACAGCTTCGTCAGCTGCCGAAGCTGCGGTTATGTCGTCAAATGCCCGAACTGCGATGTCGCCATGACCTACCACGTCGCGGGCAGCGGGCAGACCGAGGCGAAACTCCACTGCCACTACTGCGGATTCGCCGCGCTGCCGCCGAACACCTGCCCGAAATGCGGCAGCAAGTACATCCGCTATTTCGGCGCGGGGACGCAGAAAATCGAGGAAGAATTGAAGAAGCTCTTCCCACAGGAAAACGTCATCCGCATGGATATTGACACGACCTCCGGCAAGGATGGTCACGCAAAGCTGCTCGATGAGTTCCGCTCCGGGCGCGCAAAGCTGCTCGTCGGCACGCAGATGATTGCCAAGGGGCTGGATTTCCCGAAGGTGACGCTGGTGGGCGTGATTGCGGCGGATATGACGCTGAATCTGCCCGACTACCGCGCGCGGGAGCGGACATTCCAGCTGCTGACGCAGGTCGCCGGGCGCGCCGGACGCGGCACACTGCCGGGGCAGGTCATCATCCAGACGTACAAGCCGGAGGATGAGGTGATTCAGACCGCCGCCGCGCAGGACTACCGCGCGTTCTTTGAGCTGGAGTTCGATCGCCGGCGGACGGGGTTGTATCCGCCGTTCACGATTCTGGCGCGCCTGCTGGTGGAGAGCAATTCGCCGCAGAAGGCGCGGGAGGTCGCGACAATGCTTCATGCGCGGTGCGAGGAGCTGCTTAACGCGCATCCGCAGTGGAAGAAGCGGGCGCTGATGGTGCGGCTTGACCAGCCGAGCATCACGGTTTTGCGCGGAAAAACGCGCTGGCATGTGCTGATGAAGCTGCTGGTGCATCCGGAGACGGAGCAGTTCGCCGCGGCATTGAGTGAGCTGGCGCGGGAGAAGCAGGAGGGCGCGGAGGTGTACTTTGAGTATAACCCCACGACCATGATGTAAATGTGGTTTTATTTCCCTGAAATCGCGTGAATTGTGTGGGTATCCTGTGGATAAACACGCGGAAGAAGTAAGAAGAAGTCACCAACTCAATCGCGAAAAGGGTGTCGAGAGGGTCGAAGACCCTTCGCGGGT
>OIYT01001803.1_pt1 | contig 14429 bp, 5 predicted proteins | sample 1588201 | NCBI WGS metagenome assembly OIYT01 (sample SAMN03283260) | human gut metagenome | biome: human-associated habitat; material: feces | host: Homo sapiens | place: USA | collected 2013
TGACCGTGTCTTCAGGAAGCCTCAAGTAGCCCAAATCCGCAGCAATGGACATGTTGCGAACCATGGAACGGCCCACGAACACCACCTTGCGGCCATACTTGTGAGCGGCGTCAACAACCTGCTGCACGCGGTGCACATGGCTAGAGAAGCTGGCCACAATGATCTTGCGCGTGGCCTGGGCGAATGCCTGATCAAGCGCTGGACCAATGGTGGTTTCCGGCTTGACGAAGCCTGGAACCTCAGCGTTGGTGGAATCCATCATCAGCAGATCCACGCCCTTTTCACCAAGCTTGCCGAACTCCACCAAATCGGTGATGCGATGGTCGAGCGGCAGCTGATCGAGCTTGATATCGCCGGTATCGATGAGGCTTCCGGCCGGAGTCTGCACGAACACAGCCAGAGCGTCCGGAATGGAATGCGTGACGTTCACAAACTCAAGATTGAACGGACCGACCTTCAGCTTGTCGCGTCCCTTGACCTCAACCAGTCGCGGATTGATGCGATGCTCCTTGCACTTGGCTTCGACGAAAGCCAACGTGAGCTTGGAACCGATCAGCGGAATATCAGGACGAAGCTTCAGCAGATACGGCACGCCACCGATATGATCCTCGTGGCCGTGGGTGAGCACCAGAGCATCGACCTTGTCGAGACGATCCTTGATGTAATGGAAGTCAGGCAGGATCAAATCAACGCCCGGCTGCTCCTCTTCAGGGAAAAGCACACCGCAGTCGATGAGCAGCAAATGGCCGTTGTATTCGACCACGTTCATGTTACGGCCGATTTCACCAAGACCGCCAAGGGGCACGATGCGCATGGAACCCTTGCGGTACTTCGGCGGAGCGATCAACACGTCATCCTGCTGGGGTGCGGTAGTCTGCGGGGCAAGACGGGAATTACGACGGTTGCCGGCAGAAGAGCTTGCCGCATTAGCACTCTTGGAGTTCCTAGAAGGCTTGGTGCCTTTCGCTTTCTTGACGTTCTTCGCACCCTTGGAGGAGCCACTGCCATTGCCGCGGGAACCGCCACGACCAGAAGACTTCGTCCTCTTGGAAGTCGTTTCGGCCTTGTTGGCCTTCTCGGAGCTTACAGACTTCGCAGATTTCACATCCGCGGTCTGGGTATTTTCAGTGCGCTTGGCAGCTTTGCTGCCGCGCTTGTGCGTAGTTACTGTTTTGGTTTCTTCTATAGCCATTTCCTAGTTGGATTTCTATTACTAATTGTCTCCGCCTGTGCGGAAACGAGGAATTCAGTAAGTTTGCCGTATTACGGCAAACGTATTACGGCAAACCGGTAGTCGCAATGCTTGCCGTAATCACCATTGCAAATCAGTGCCGTAAATATCGCTACTGCAGGTACGGCAATCATCGCAATAATCGCAATCACAGCAAGCCGGAAGCGCGCATGCCATCCTCCGCGCGCTTAATCTCAGCTTCGCCCGGACCGACGTTCGGCAAACGCATCGTCGTGGAATCGAGAACGCCACGCACCTTCAACGACGCCTTCGCCATAACAGCTTGGAAACCGTTGCCATTCATCGCTTCGACCAGCGGGGCAAGCTGCACGGCAATGCGCTGCGCCTCATGAATGTCGCCGCTATCGAACGCAGCAGCCAAATCACGCATCGGACCGGATGCGACATGCGCGATCACGGAAATAATGCCGACCGCACCAACCGAAAGGAACGGCAGGAACAGACCGTCATCTCCCGAATACCAAGTTAAACCGGTTTCCATACGCTTACGCACGGCACCGGCAATATCTCCGGTAGCGTCCTTGACCGCCTTGACATGATCAAGTTCAGCCAAACGACGGTAGGTTTCCAACTGAATGTGCAACCCGGTACGGCCAGGCACATCGTAAACGATAATCGGCTTGTCGGCGGAATCATTGACCGCCTTGTAGTGACAGAACACGCCTTCCTGCGACGGGCGCGAATAGTACGGAGCGACCACAAGCACCGCATCGGCGCCCGCCTCCTGAGTCTGCTCCACCATGCGCACAGTGTGGGCGGTATCATTGGAACCCGCGCCGGAGATGACCGGCACGTCCACGACCTCCTTGACCGCTTGTACCAGCTCGACCTTCTCCTCCATGTGGGTGGTGGGAGACTCGCCCGTGGTGCCATTGACCACAAGGCCATCAGCACCATCGGCAACAAGCTGCTTCGCAAGCTTCTGTGCGGCCTCAAAATCAACGGAACCATCGGCCTTCATGGGGGTGACCATGGCCGGAAGAATACGTCCGAAAGGAGCAGGATCAAGAAGATGCATAGTACCGTCAGTCATGGTACCAACGGTACTTCCCGCCACGGACGCCGAAGCGTCCGAGTTCGTGACCATGTCGCAATATGAACTACCTCCCCGAGACCAAAATCCCCCAGCAAGTGGAAGAATCGGTACGCTTAGCCGCATACTCAGGTGGATTCACGCCAAATGACTTCACGATTTTGATCTGGTGACCGCACGATTTCGGAATATCGCACGATTTTGATTTCCTGACCGCACGACACTCCAAAACAGTGCGGTCACCAAGAGGGAAAAGTACGGCCACCAGAACAAACTCAGGCAAGGTATTGGGTGGGGTTCTGTTCGAACTTGGCGACGCAGCCCGGGTTGCAGAAGTAGTAGGTGGTGCCGTTGTACTCGCGGGTAGCCGCAGCGGCGGCCGGATCGACGCTCATGCCGCAGACCGGATCCTTGGCGAGCACGCTCTGGTCGGCGCCGGCAGTGTGGCCGCAGCAGGAGTGCGCGCCGCCCATGCCTTCCATGCCCTCGTGCATACCTTCCTTCTTGGCCTTGTGATCGCTGAACAGTCCCATGATGAATCCTTTCTGACTATGGTTGTTGTGATTATTATCGTTCGGGTTCGGCTGGCGAACCTGATACGTCCTGTTTGCGGCACGCACCGCCTTGTCTGGATCGAACAGGCGCAGTCGGCTCGCATTCGTCACCACGCACAGCGACGAGAACGCCATGGCAGCGCCCGCGATCATCGGATTGAGCATCATGCCGGTGAACGGGTAGAGCACGCCCGCCGCAATGGAAATGCCGATGCTGTTGTAGCCAAGAGCGAATCCAAGATTCTGCGCGATATTGCGCATGGTGGCATGGGTCAGATCAAGCGCATGCACCAAACCCATCAGAGAGCCGTTCATCAATGTCACGTCCGCGGACTGGATCGCCACATCCGTGCCCGTTCCAATGGCGAATCCCACATTCGCACGGGCAAGCGCAGGAGCATCGTTGATACCGTCGCCCACCATGGCCACCGTATAGCCTTGCGCCTGCAGTTTTGCGATTTCATCCGCCTTGTTTTCCGGTCGCACTCCAGCGATCACGTTGCTGACGCCAACTTGATTTGCCACGGCATGTGCCGTTGTTTCGTTGTCTCCGGTGAGCATCACCACGTTGACGCCATGCGATTTCAAAGCTGCGATGGCCTGTTGCGAATCGGGTTTTACCGTGTCGGCAACGGCCACGATTCCCGCAAGCTCGCCGTCGACCGCTGCAAGCATCGGCGTTTTCCCTTCCGCCGACAGCCGTTCCATAGTCTCAATGATGTCATCGAGATCCTCGTTGCCGACGCTCGGCATGGCCACGTCAAGATCGTCGATCAGATCGGTATTGCCAACAGCGATACTATGTGACGCGACGTGCGCAGTGACTCCCTGCCCGGAAATCGCACGGAATTGCGTTGCCTCGCCTAACGTAAGATGCTTTTCTTGCGCTCCGGCAACAATCGCGGCGGCAAGAGGATGTTCGGAATCCCGTTCGGCACTGGCTGTGATCGCCAGCAAATCATCTGGTATTTCACGCCATTTTCCAAGCGGAAGCACGTCGGTCAATGACGGTTTACCAGCGGTGATCGTACCTGTTTTGTCAAGCACGACAGCATTGATTTTGCCGCACGTCTCCAGCGCTTCGGCGGAACGAATCAGCACACCCATTTGCGCGGCGCGACCGGTCGAAACCGTTACGGAAAGCGGTGTGGCAAGACCCAATGCGCACGGGCATGCAATCAGAAGCACCGAAACCGCCGCCACCAGTGCATGCACCACGCGCGGTTCCGACCCAAACGCAAACCACAGTGCGCACGACCACACGGCGATCAGCACCACAATCGGCACGAAAATACCGGAAATCTTATCCGCCAGGCGCTGTACCGGAGCTTTGGAACTTTGCGCGGATTGCACCAATCCAATGATCTGCGCGAGCACCGTGTCTTTGCCGACTTTTGTGGCACGATACCGCAACGATCCGGTACCGTTGATCGTGGCACCGGTCACATTGCCGCCAGCCTGCTTCAGCACCGGCATGGATTCGCCGGTGATCATGGATTCGTCGACAGACGATGAACCGGAAATAACCGTGCCGTCAACGGGAAGTTGTTCGCCCGGACGAATCGCAATAATATCTCCGACCAGCACCTGATCGACCGGAATTTCCTCTTCGATTTCATCACGCACCACGCGAGCGGTTTTCGGCTGCAGTTTCGCCAATGCACGCATGGATTCTCCCGTACCGACGCGAGCGCGCGCTTCAAGCAATTGCCCGACCAGCATCAGCGTGATGACCACACCAACCGCTTCAAAATACGGTTCTCGAGCATTCTCAGGCAGAATCTGAGGCACAAACGTGACCACACACGAGTAGGCAAACGCGAATACCGTACCCAAACTGACCAATGCGTTCATTTCCGGAGAACGGTGAATGATCGCAGCGAAACCGCTACGGAAAATCGGTAATGCGGCATAGCACATCACCGGCAGCATCAGTATGAACTGCGCCCAATTCGGCATCGGATACAGCATCAACATCGTAGAAGCGAATACCGGAATCGTAACGATGGCAGACACAATAAGCCGCGTGACCAATGCTCGCATTTCACGAGATGCGGAAGAATCATCTGAAGAACCAGCAGAAACAGAAGAAAAATCAGAAGAAGTATCAACGGATTCATACGATGTTTCATCAACCGCAGTCTGTTGCGATTGCATAGAAACATGAGATTCTGCATTATTCGGATTTTCTTCCGACACTGAATGCTCGTCCTGCATTGCAGCATGATGTTTTCCCGGCAACACACGCAACGTGCCATGCAGCATGTTCATACCGCACGCAAAACCGTACTCCCCCGGCCTATCAGGATGAATCGTCAACGTCGTTGTACGGAAAGGAGGTAATGCAAGATCGACGCCGAAATCGGAGAACACTACGTGCGACGAGCATTCGCCGTCTTCTTTTCGATCGAAGATCAACCGCAAAGGCAAACCAGCCTCGGCTTCGATGACTGCCGGACTGTACCCGCCTTTGACTTCGACGACCGCCTCTTGCACGCCGTTGTCGACACGGGCGCGGAACGCTTTGCGCGGCGCGAAAAAGAACCACAAAACGGCTACCGTCACAGCCAATGCGACGATGATGGCAATCAGAGCCTGCATGTTTCACCGGTTTCCATATTGCATTCGTTTCGATTCGGACAGTCACACTGTATACCAGCACTTGAGCCGATTGCCAAGAGTCAGCGCACAGCTTTATTACGTAGGTATACGACAATATGCATAATCCCCAAATCGCCGATGCCTGGAATAAGCCAACATCAGCGGTTTGGGGACCATTTACCGTTCAACCGTAAGGATTTACAGGTCGAGGAAGTTGTCGAGGCCGACGGTCACACCCGGGTATGCACCAGTGGAGACCTTGCGGACGGCCAGCAGCACGCCCGGCATGAAGGAGATGCGGTCGAAGCTGTCGGCGCGAATGGTCAGCTGCTCGCCGTCGTTACCAAACAGGGCTTCCTCATGGGCATTGAGGCCACGCAGACGCACGGCGTGCACATGAATGCCGTCAACCACTTGGCCACGGGAACCGCCATCGGTTTCGGTGGCATCCGGAACAGGGCCAAGACCCGCTGCCTTACGAGCTGCGGCAATACCCTGCGCGGTATGGAATGCGGTGCCGGACGGAGCATCCACCTTGTTCGGGTGGTGCAGTTCAATCACTTCGGCGGATTCGAAGTACGGAGCCGCAACCTTGGCGAAATAGTCGGCAAGCACGGCGGAAATAGCGAAATTCGGCGCTATGAACACGCTCTGGCCCTCGCGAGGCGCGGCAGCGAGCGCGGCACGCACCTGATCGAGCTTCTCTTCGGTCCAACCGGTGGTGCCCACCACCACGTCAACACCTTGCGCCACGAGTGCGCGCACATTGTCAAGAGACACGCTCGGCACGGTGAACTCCACCACCACGTCAGTATTTTCGGAGGTAATTTGGCTCAGGTTGTCGCCAGCGTCAAGCGCGAGCGCCAGTTCGGTGTCGTCCGCGTTGTTCACAGCGTCAACCACGTGGGAACCCATGCGCCCTTTGGCGCCAACTACAGAAACCTTGATCATTGCAACTCCTTCAAGCGTTCTGGCTGCATCTATCTGCAACAGCTTTCTACGATTCCAACGAATCCAACAATAGAATACAATTGCCCGAACATAATCCTCACGATCATTTTCGGGCAATTGCTGGAATGCTTAAGCCACATAGTATCTATGAATCACAGATCATCTATGAATGCTGTGAAACATTTCGACGCGTGATCACCCAGCCGATCAGGGCGAACGGGATCGAGGCGAGCACGAAAATCCACGGCAGCATAAGGCTCACGTCGGGTGTGGCGTGATCCAGTATGATACCGGTGATCATCGAGCCGAATGATGCGCCGACAGTTCCCGCAGTGCTCACCCAGGAAAGGCCTTCGGTCAACGACTCTTCAGGAACGGTTTCTTTCATCACGAGGTTGCCCGATGCGAACACCGGCGAAACAGCCAGACCGGTGAGAATTTCCACAATGCCTATTACGATCAGATTGCCTTGGCACAGGTGAATTACAAAGAAGCCGGCTGTGATCGCCGCAAGGAACATGATCATGTAACGCCAACGGGATCCTTTGAGCTCAAGCGTTCCGAAAACCAGCGCGCCCATACACGAACCGACCGCTAGCATCGCCAGCTGCACGCCGAGCACGGAATCAAGATGCAACGATTTCATGACGGCTGTCATAGACGTGTCGAATGCGGTGAAACTCATGTTGAATATGATGAAAACCAGCAGCAACGGAATCACGCCAGCATAAGTGAAAATGCTGCGTTTCTTGCGATTACCACTCGTCTTCAATTGCGCAATGGTCAGCCTGTTGCGCAGTGCGGAACCTGAATCGCCAGTATTGCTGGCATCGCCATCGATAGTCAATCGCACATCGGCATCGTCTAAAGAGGCCGAAACGACCTTGACTTCATGCACGACCGGCGGCTGCGTGTCTTTCAATGTGAAGAAAATGGTACCGCCAAGGGCGCAGGCAATCGTTGGCACGAACAACTGCGAAACAGGGTGCACTGAAGCTGCAAGGAACGCTGCGAGAATCGGTCCGAAAATGAATACGATTTCGTCAATGGCGGATTCCATGGCGTATGCGGTGTTCAATAGTTCGCCGTTGCCGGTGCGGTCGAGCACGTACGCCCAGCGGGTACGCACGAGTGCGCCGAACGAGAATTGCGTAAGACCCATCACCACGGCCAGCATGAACAGCAATGGAATCGGCACGCGCACCAGTGCGGCGAATGCGAAACCAAGCATGGTGATGATTTGCACAACAAGCACCATCGAACCGACCTTACGCTGGCCGAATCGGTCGAACAGTCGCGCGTACAGTGGCGTGACCGCTGCGGTGGCGAGCACATATGCGGCGCTCATCACGCCTGCGATCGTCCAATTGTCGTACAGGTGGTTGAGTGCGAGAATAATGCCGAGGCCCATCATCGACATCGGCAGTCGCGCCAAAGCTCCGGAAGCGCAGAACGCTTTGGTTCCCGGAATGGAGAACAATACGGAATATGGCGACTTCGGGGTTTCGGTTGCGCTGGTGGCAGCCATGCTTATCGCTCCTTAACTTTCGTTGCGTCCGGCACGTGTGCCCGCCCACACATGCTGCACGAGGGTAGCGGCGCTCCTCCACAACGCTGCACGTAGTGCGTTACCCTACGTGCAGGCTGGAAAGCGCCGCTTTCCCAACGATGATCAAGAACAAGCAGGATGCATACACGCGTCCTTTGGCGCACCAGCACTAGTCGTTGTCGGATTGTTTCGGAATTCCGTAGCTCAACTCGGCAAGGATCTCTTCTTCTGTTTTGTCGGCGGCGTTCAGCTGCCGATTGCCCTCAACGGGCTCACTCAGATAGTAGAGGCAGGCGTCGATAGCATCAAGCGGCACGCCTTCCATTGCCGACAGCAACAGCCGATACATATCCAACTGCACTAATTTTTCTTGTATTTCTTCTTTTTTCCTAGGCTTTTTTCCAGTTTTCCAATCAACTATCGTATATTGTTTCGATTGGTCCTTTTCGTTGAGACCTCCGAAGAACACCGCGTCAAGCTTGCCGTTGATGATGGTGCCCAATTGCGGCATATTGACGACGATCTGCCGTTCCGCCCACGCGGGCTTACGTTGCGCCCATGCCGACGTGGCAAGACGCTGCTGCCAATCGAACAATGCATTGTTTTCCATCGCATTTTCCGCTGCATTTTCGACCGCCGCATTATTTTCTTGAGATTGCATCCCATTGTTGCGTTTGATTTCGGCAAGCATCGACGATCTCAATTCAGCTACGCGCGTATTTCCGTTGCCTTCAGCACCGCCGACGATGCAAGCAATATCCACATCGGCCATAATGAACCGTTCCGCCCACGCATGGAACTGCGTGCCTAACTGCGCGGCTGGCGACGCGACATTGGGGATCGGACGCACGAGCCCACGCCAGTAGGCGCGGGCGCCACGATCGTTCATCATGCCCGCGCGCGCCTGCAGGGAGGTGACGTTCTGACGGCCGGACGCAAGAATCTTCTCGCCTTGCGCACGCACCGACCGGTCGAACGCATCCTGCGATGCGTCGGCCAACATGTCGGGCATGAGATTGCCATCATCGACCAACAGCTGCGCGCAATGCAGCAGCGAACCGGCCGAACCGAGCGCAACGTCATCAGCAACAGCATCCACGCCCACGCCGGTATCCAGGTCCGCAGCGCCGGCGACCATCGCATCACGCACCTGATTGGCGGACGAACGCAACATTTCGCAAGTCTCTTCAGTCAAAGCGCACGGCCATGGCAGGAATCGCTCGCCTTCCAGAGGCTCAAGCGGTGCGTTCCAGGCGTCACCGACCACCGCATCCTCGAAATCGCAGGCATGCTCGCCCACGAAATATCCGCTTGGCAATGGCGCGCCAATCGAATGCAAGCTGGAAATGCCATTTTCGGAAGCATTATTCCCGGAAATACCATCTCCAGAAAAAACGGCATCCGCACCATCCTCAACTTCCGCGATATCGCCCAGATTGCTCGGTTCATTCGCTCTGGAAACGATATTGAGCATGGAGTCATACACTTCCTGCCAGAAATTCGACGGTTTGGCCACTTGTTTACGCTCACCCACGGCACGCGGATCACGGCTTTCCACATTCGTTTCGCTATAGGTGAGCAGCGCCTCATGGCGGGCGCGGGTCAACGCCACGTATGCGAGACGACGCTCGTCGGCATGCAAGCGGCGGCCATATTCCTCGCTCTGCGTCAAATACAGTCCGTCCGGATCGACGCCTTCCATGTCGTCAACATTCATGGTGCGCAGGGTGCCGAACACTTCATCATCGATGATTTCCGCATCTTCCAACGCTTCCAAGGCTTCCAATGGATTCCAGCCGACGAGCGCGTCATGGGGGAATCGCGGCAGAATATCCGCATCCACGCGCACAGGAACAGGCACCGCGGCGGGATTCGTCAGCCACGTTTTGGCGTTTTCATGGTATTCAGGCGGCGTCCATACGCCATCTTGGAAACCATTGAGATGCGTTTCGTCAACGACCACGCTCAGGTTGTCGCCCTTGTTACTGGGAAATCCGCCATCGGTCATGCCGACCACGGCCACGGCATCCCATTCGAGCCCCTTCGACTGGTGCACGGTCATCAACACCACGTCGACGGGCACATCGGGGGCCACCGCGTTCTCTTCGGAAGCGTCGCGCAGCGAATCCACCCATGAGATGAACGCACGCAGGCTCGGCAAGCCTTGCGATGCGATCTCCTGAATATACGTGTCGACGAGTTTCATCACAGCGTCGATCGGCGACTTGGCGAGCGCCACGTGGGAGGCGTCAAGCGTGGCCTCGGCATGATCGGCACGCATATGCCGAGCCAACAGCATGTCGATGTCAAGATTCAACGCCGTAATAGCTTCGCGAACCACTTCCGGCAGCGGGTGGCCGAGCACGCGCTGCACTTGGCGGAGCGTATCCGCGGCACGAAGCACCGCCTGCACTCCCCTGCGGCTCAGCCTGCCATCGATGAGTTGTTCAAGATCGTCTCGTAGCATGAGATCCACCAGAAAAACAGCATTCGGCACTTGGTCGCGATATTCGCGCACAATGGATCGGATTTCAGCATTCGACAGACCAGAATCGGAAATCGTTTCGCTATTTTCGGAATTACTGGTTTTCCTGGAATCACCGGAATTCCCAGCTTTTGTGGTCTGTGCCGGAACAATTCCCGCCGATATGAGCGCACGATACCGGTACACCGTATTCATCCTCTCCGCCGTGTCCGCAAGCGCCTGCAGATCGTCGGCTTCAACGGCGAATCGTGGCGTCGCCAGCAGTCGCATAAGCGCCGCACTGTCGGTATGGTCGCTGACCACGTGCAGCAGGGCGAACACATCCCGCACTTCCGGACGTTCCAGCAGGGCCGCCTGTCCCACGACCAGCGTGGTCAGCCCGGCCTGCTCGAGCGCTTCCGCGTATTGCGACATGGTTCCTTTGGATCGGAACAGCACCGCCACATGCGGGCGATTGTCTTTCGCGCCATGGTCGAGGTCACGCGCAGAGGGCGTATGCAAGGCGATCGCATGTTTGGCGAAGCGCACGACCGCGTCGACTTCTTGGCCGAATGTGGCGAATCCGAGCACGCCAATCGTGCCTTCGGGGGCTTCTTCGATGTTGGAGAGTGCAGGCACGTCGACTTCGCGCATCAGCGAGCTGCTGAGGCGTCTGGCTGGCAGGCGCAACGGTTTGGTGAGATTGTTCGCCGCTTCGAGCACCATGCGCGAATTGCTCCGTGTCACCGTCAATGCGAACGGTTTTCTGGTGGCATCCATGCCGAAATCGTGTTGCAGCATGCGGAATGCGCCCGGGCTTGCGCCTCGCCATGCGTAGATCGACTGGAAGGGGTCGCCGACCGCGTTGACCGCGCTGCGATGCGTATTGTCAGCGTGGAACAGCGCGCTCAGCAGTGCGGCCTGCGTGGTGGAGGTGTCTTGGTATTCGTCGAGAAGCACATGCGAGTAACGTTTACGGTACGTTGCGCCGATGGATGGGAATCGGGAGACCAGTTGGAATGCCGCGATGGTGAAATCGCTGAATTCCGCCATATTGCAGGCGCGTTTTTCGGCATGATAATCAAGCACGAGGTCGAGCAGCAAGTTGCGCTGCTTGGCGACGGATGCGAGTTGCGTACTGTTGTATACGCACATGCTGTGTCCGAGTTCGCGGTATTTCTCCAGTTTCTTTTCGTAATCCGCATCGGAATCCTTTTTCAGCCGTTTCGGCGGTTTTGGGGATTTCGGCTGCTCAGTTGGCACGGTTTCGCCGTCAAGCGCCTTATCAACCTGTCTGATGAACGCTTCATCCCAGTCGCGCACACGTTGCACCGCCTCGTCGAAGCTGGTGCAGCCGCTGCCGATCATAGCTCCGGAAATGGCGTTAGACAGGGCGAATACGTTGCCCGCTATGGTGTTGAACGATTTCAGATCGCCGTCGAACGCCATGAGATCGACCATATGCTTGTCGAGCACGGTGTGGATGAGCTGCATGGCTCCGGCCTCGCTCAATGGCTGCGTGTTTTGGTCGAAGCCGACAAGCAGTCCGTATTGACGCACAATGGATTGGAAGAAAGCGTCGTACGTGGAGACTTCCAGTTCGAGGAACGTCATATTCGCCGATTTCAGCCCACGTTCACGCTGGTTGCGGCTCACGGCTGCGGACACGCGCGACAGCAGTTCCGAAGCCGCTTTGCGCGTGAAAGTCAGTCCGAGGATTTTTTCGGGGTTCACGCCTTGTTCGATCAGTGTGATGATTCGTCTGGTCATTGTGTAGGTTTTGCCCGATCCGGCACCGGCGACCACCACCACATCCTCATAGGAGGGCGCTTGGATAACGGCGGCCTGCTCCGGACTGTCGGTGAATTTCATGGTTCCGCTCATGCCGTTCTCCTTTCGAATACAGTGTTCTGTTCGCCCGCGCAGGCCGGGCAGACCGCAATGTTCCTGCAATATTTCATATGTTCCGATGTTGGCCTTGCCGTGATTTCGTTTGCCCTGCTGGCTGCGGCCGCGTAGAAGACCCTGGCGATCATGGTGAGAGACCATACCGCCATGGTGTCTCGCAAGCCGACGAATTCACTCCAATGCTCGTCGCTCACTTCCATCGGTGGAAGCATCTCGTCGAGTCCGTCTTGGAAATCCTTGTCAAGTTTTTTGACGTAGTAACGCGGCACGAATGCGCCCGTATTTAGACTTCCGCTCGCGAACAACGCCTGCTGCATATGCGATTCGGCGGCGGTGTTGCCATATGGTGCCGGGAATGCATGCTTCGTTACGTGGAACAGCGCGCTTTGCGTGATGTTCGGCGCAGCAGCCACCGCCTGTGCCCCATGCAGACCGCTTCCTTCGGGGAACACGAGTCCCAGCTGGTAGCAGACGAGCTGCAGATCGTTGAACAGGCCTTCGCCGTTCGGACTTGCACCGGTTTTGTAGTCGATCAGACGCACTTGCTGCGTGCCGTCCGCCATATCACGACGTTCCACACGGTCGATTCTGCCGGTCAAGCGCACGGTGAGATGTTCGCCCATGCCTGTTTGAGGCCATCCTCCAACCAACGTTCCCATAATGGCGATCAATTCGTTTCGTGAAATCGCATGAATGCCGTCCATCGCATTGTAGGCTGCGAGAATATCGTCAAAATCGAATTTTGCGGTGAATTTCAGTTCAGGTTCAGCTTTCGTGAGTTTTCCAACGCTGAACGCATCATTGTTTTTAATTGGATAATCACCATGATTCGATTGAACGAAATACGTGGCGATGTTACGCAACGCATCCTTCGCCTGTTCATCTTTTTTCAATGCCTGATATCGTTGCGCGGGATCGGTGATGCCGTTCAGATCGCCGCGTAGACGCTCATATTCGGCATACATTTGCTCGGTAATCGCGTCGATGTTGTCCATATCGCTGATGGCGGTGTGCTGTTCTGGCATGTCAAGTCCGGCTTCGGTGGCCTTCTGCGCCACCGTGTGGATCAGCGAGCCGAAATTCGTGGCGACGCTGCCCATGCGCGGGCCGGAGAAACGGTTTTCAAGCATCCAGCACACCGGGCACGCCCACAGATTGTCCACCGCGGACGGAGACAGGGTCACCACGTCGGATTGCCGTGTCTTGCCATCTTGAATCGTTTCCCGTTCAGCGAGCGAAACAGGCTCCTCCACGAACGGCCAACAATCGGGATCAGCCGCCCTAATGCCTCGAGAGGCCAGCAATGCCAATGTTTCAGCGGCGTCACGGGCTTTCGGGCTGTTCGACGGTTCCATCGCAAGCACGCTTCGCGCGGCCGCGATCAAACCACGGGGATCGGATTCAAGTCCCGCATAATCGCCCTGACCGCCGATCGCCGCATATTCGCGCCGTTCCATATCGGCGTCTCTATCGCGGTCAAACCATTCCGGCACATATCCGTACAGAAAATCAGATGGCACGTGGTCGTCGTTCAGCACGGCGCTCATCACCGCACACTCATCGGCACGGGTCAACGCCACCAGGAAGCTTTTCTGCTCGGATGCGAGCACGGCAGCCAATTGCTCATCCCGCTTGCCCGCCGAAGTGGTGACGGTATCGGACAGTTCGCCATGCAACATCACATCGGCGAGTTCCTCACCGCCGAACAATGTGTTGCGTGGCGTAAGATTCGGCCATTGCCCTTGCTGCAAGGACGGCAGAAACACCAGGTTCCAATGCCTTCCCGCCGCGCCTGCGGGCGTGGTCAGCGTCACTGCCTGGTCGATGGGCGCGGTGTGAGCCAACGAATCCGCCTCGATAGTCAGCGAGCGCACCTGTTCCATGAACGCTTCAATGGTGCGTGCGGCGAACTCGCCGCTTGATTCGCCGCCGGAAGCGTAGTTGAACAAGCGCATCGCCGCATCAAGTCGGTCGTTCGCTGCACGGCCGGCCGCCGAATGCTCCAAGGCCACGCGCTGCCAGATTTCCGCTTTTCCGCAGGCACGCCATGCGCAATCCAACACGTATTGCGGTTCACGCAAAACCAGCTTGTGTTCCGCCTCGCACGTTTTGTCAAG
>OIYT01001805.1_pt1 | contig 14421 bp, 9 predicted proteins | sample 1588201 | NCBI WGS metagenome assembly OIYT01 (sample SAMN03283260) | human gut metagenome | biome: human-associated habitat; material: feces | host: Homo sapiens | place: USA | collected 2013
TAAGGCTCGCATGGTTCTTTATGCCGCTTATGGGTATTGTATTATTCGTGAGGATGGAAGCTATTATGAACACCCTCATTGGTTTGAGTTGGCAAAAGACAAATGGGCACAAGTATACAAAACGACAGGTACTCCGTGTAGCTGTTGGATGTGTAGAGGATTTGAATATGATCGCAAGGAGTATAAGAAAGAAACTTTGCGGATTATTCGGGAATCAATGGAGTAGTTTAATGAGGACTGAATCTATACATGAATGATATAGGTTCAGTCCCTGATTTCATAACTTATTGACTAAGCTCCTTGATTACGAAACAGCTTCTGCTTCAAACACGAAGATTTGCAATAAACTTCGATAACCTTATCTACTCAGATAATTCTTAACATCGTCAAAAAACTCAGAGTCAAGTTTGTGGGTATTATTATAGAAAAATCTAACTGAAATATCTGATTTTATCAGTTTTGAATTGACGGAATTCAGATAATGTTTGAGTTTGCCAAGCTCAGAGAATAACCACCAATGCTTGTCGCTCATCCATAGACAAATGAATGGGCAACTATGAGAATCTCCATTTCGTTTGCACATATTTGAACAGCAGGGTTCATCATCTTTCCCTACCTTAAATTCTAGGCATTTATATTCTGTATCGTTCTTTGGAATCTTATTTTTTCTACGTTTGGTAAGTTCTGCTTGAAATCCTCTGCAACACTCTTTATGCACTTCTATATTTGCAAGAATCTCTGCATTTAAGAAAATATCAAGATGTATCAGTTCTTGGATAGGTTGATCTGTTAGTTCCTTTTCATTAATGATTTCGTAATCAACATCCAATTCATATCGCTCAGTTATCAGATGGGAAATCCAATGGTATCGTGAAACCGGACTCATCTGCGAACGATTTTGCTTCAGTAAGAAATAATCTATTCTATCATTTGCCAAGTCGAGCAAGTCTGCCAAACGTATGAGAATCATCATGTACTTCAAGCTGATTAACTCTTCCTTCGCTGAAGATTTCATTTCATATACATCTGTTGTATTCCATCCATGACTATCGGATATTGTAGCTATTGTTTCAGCTTCAAGCTCTGATAGGAAAGACAACATATCTTCTTGCCAATGACGGATAAACATAGCACTTTCATATGCGTGAGGTGTACGCACACGGTTCTCAAAGAAGTCAAAAATATCTTGAAATACCTCAATCAAAGACAATCCCATCTCTTTCCTAATCCGATGAATCTCGTCCATTGCGAATTTGTTTGATTTATAGGCATTGTCAACTTTTTTGTTAAATGTCAACATACGATTAAGCCACTTACTGATTAATTGTTCAGACTTGACATTAGAATCGTTAAACGAGGATACACTCGGATGTATAACCATGCTTATATCATGTAGATAACATGCATTAAATAGCAAGAAGAAATCATTAGCCTTCAAATTCAAAAAATCCACATTATTCACGAGCCTAACTACATTCTTTATTAGATTGATAGCGTGCTCGTGATTGTGTAATGTATAAGCATTCAAGAATTTGGAACCATTATGCCAAAGGCTTTTAACAAGTCTATGTGTTTGGATTAATCGGTCAATCTTTTCAGGATCTTGAATCTTTTGCCGGTATATACCGAGCCCTTCAAGAATTCCGAGATCTATATCCATCCTCTCGTTCAAATCTTTTGGATCAAGAGATCTCACAAACTCAAAGAAATCGCAAATTTTCAAACGATAATTCCTGAGCATTGAAATAATTCTTAACTCATAGTATTTTATTGGCTTAATGTCAGACCTCAAAATTGATAGATTATCTCCAGATTGAATGTTGCAAGCGAATGAGAAACAGCAATTCAAAATTTTACGTCTGAAGTTCTCTGAATTTCTGAAAACAAACTCGCACCAAGAAGGAAATCCTGTTTTTGAATTAAGACATGGATTTCCGGAATCAGACACTCCTGTGATTGAATTTAGGAATGGGAACAATTCCCACACATCATTGGCATTATAAGATGTATTCTTTATAGCCTCAACAAATCTTTCAGAGTTACGGAAAGGACGTACACTTCGCACAACACGCGAAAGGGATTCATATTCGTCCACAGTGGCAACATCTGCACTGCATAACATCGAACTGATTCTATGGTAATACAAGTATTTATCAGACCTATGAGTGCTGCAATTATATTTTGACAGAGCGATATCATATTGTTGAATTTTGGCGCAGAAACCTTTTTTTTCACTGAAAGGCATATCTCTTAGAATCAACTCAAATTCAGATTTGAATATTTCTTCCTCAAAGACCTCAAATAAAACATTAATTAGTTCTTTTGAAGTCTTGTCCTGAGATGTAACATTGTCAATCTTGAATGTTTCGTAGAACTTCGCTTTTAGCTCCTTATCATATTTCCCATTCAAAAGAATTTGCAGTTTTCTTTGTCTAAATAGAAAATATCGTTTGTATCGTCTGAGCCACTTAAGTCGTTCTTCACCATAAGAATTATCTCCAAGTTTAGTTCTTTTCGAACGGAGTTTATTTATCTCAAGATTAACGACATCCTGTAAAGCCGTTAGCTTTTTCAAGGCTACGTTATCGTCAACTTCATCAATATTTCCCTTTATCCATCCGCCCATTGACACAGGTCGTTGAACTAGAAACAGACCATCCATACCTTTAAAAGAGTCATTTATATCACAAATTGTACTCTTTCCATTAGGATGAAACTGTATGTTATAATTTATATCCATTGCTTGTGACAGTAAATCCTGACCTATAACTGGATATTCCTCCCAATCTTTTTTGGCTTCAGTAACCGAATTATTGAGTCTTTGGATTAATTCTCCAAATAAATCCGAATTAATGTTTTTGGCAAATACGACTGAATCATCCACATAGAAATACGAGTCTGAATCCATTAATTTATCGACATGACTCATACAATCAGCGACTTCTATCATGCATAAATTACCAAAAAAGTATGATTGTGGTAGTCCTTGCGCTATTCCCCGGACAGGATAGAAACCGTTAACCGATTTTACATTGTTATGTTGTTCCTTATAATATACATCTTTCCATTCCCGGAGGTTTTCCTCGGGAATTTTAAAATATAGAAGTTTAGATATAATGGTCTTCAGACACTTTTTATCAGTATCGTCTTTATATTTACTCGAAACAGCATTCCAAATAAAATTCAGAATCTTCAAAGGATTGATAGATGGGAAAAAGTCTTTAAGGTCAAAACTTATTTCTTTATCATATTCGCGTGTCTTGGAATATTCCCGACAGCGAGTCGTTACTATTTGAGAATATTGGCGGTATTTCTCTGTCCAATTCATAAAGATACTACCTATATTACAACTTGGAATATTACCATAGAAATTATGAGGTAGCATACGTGATAATTCCGATAGATTCCGTTTCCCATTAGAATCGTCAAACATTAAAGGCATAAGCATTGATGCCATACAAATCTGATTGACGAGGCTAGCCGTGTGCAATGGGCGATACTCCACAACTGTATTTCCTTCGGAACTCAGTTTCTTGATTTTAAAGAAAACATTGACTTCTAGCAATTCGTTTTCATCGTCAAGTAATTGGGTTAGAGTTTTCTTACATTTTTCAATAGTATCAGAAACAATGCCATTAAAGTCATATTTATCCCTTAGCCGAAGAAATGTATCCAGATCTTCGGGGCTAAGCAAATCACGCTCTGATATATATGACTCCATAGCAAAAATTGCCTTATAGATATTCTCCTCTGATAGTATTTGTTCTCTTAATTTGGTGCTCATAATTCTATGTGTACTAATTTTATTTTGACGATAATGTCTGTATTAATCGATTAAGCTCTGAGAATGCCTTATATAAGTCGCTCTGTAGTCCGCTCCCATCGCTTTTGCCACACTCAAATGTACCCTTATCAACTCTTATACAAAAGTCGTATTTTTGGGGCATTTCTCTAAATAACCTATCAAAGTTATCCATGTTAATATTCACATTGTAAATAACATCCTTTGATAACGTAATATTAAGAATTTCTCCAAATTCAACAGCGATCTGCTGGTCCAGTTTGATAATAGGAAGAACTTTGATGTCAGATATAACTGCGTTCAGGAATTTACACCATTGTCCAAGCATATTATCAAATGATTGTATGTTGTCTTTAAAATATCCAAACCCATATTTGAAATGATGATTCGAAGCAATGTATAGAAGAAGGCCGTTCATATAATCATACTTGGCGTTTTTCCTTCGCTCTATCTGATTTTCCAAATCATAATCCATCAATAAATTCAAGAATAATAGCTTCTCTACTCTATGTCTTACCTCTCTCTCTTTAGGCGATGACTGTACTCCTTCATCAATCATACCTATCTCATCTACATCCATTGATTGGGCATTACTATTGATGAACAATTTGTATAACACCTCTCTATTCAAGTCCTTAAATAAAACTTGTTCGAGATTGCTGGGGTATATGTTTTCCATATTGTTTAATCCTTTGTAGTCTTTAGATAATAATCGCAAAAATCTTTAACACCGCTTGGAAGTTTAATTCTTTTTACTTCGCACCCGAATCTGAGCATAAGTCGATATAACTTTATGAAAGCATCATTTCCTGCCTTATCTTGGTCAGCTATCATATAAAGATTATAGCTTTTTAGTTTGGTAAGGTCTTCAGTTGGTAACGAAGTCGCACTAGGAAGTGCTACACTATTATAACCTACTGATAACATGGCTAAACAGTCAGTTATGCCCTCAGTAATAAAAAGTCTTGCACCATGTTGCATTGATTTCAAAATAGGGAGGTTATATAATCTAATTGATGAGCCACATATTCTTTTAAATCTTGGTATGTGAAAATCTGGATTATCTTTTCCCAAATATCGAGTCTGCAAACCTATTAGATTATTACTCTCATCATAGTAAGGAATGATTAATGAGGGTGCATCAATAGTTAGATATTTTCCATTTGATGTTAAAATCTTCGCTGTTTTTAATCGATCTATTCCGAATCGAACTTGTATTATATCTTTTAAACTATTCACACCATCAATAGAATGAATCTTGGAGAACTCAATTACATCACTTTTAATGTTTCTCTGATTTCGTAAAAAATTAATTCCGGCCTTTGTCAGGATTGTGTGTTCCATTATAAATTCAGCAACCTCTCGATCGAAAAGAGGTGAAACGTCATTAGTTGATTCCCTTCGTGGTAGATTTATAACAGAATCTTTCCATTTTGCAGACCGTCTTTCAACAGAAGGGATGTGAACACCATATTCATTAGCCAGAATTATACAAGCCTCAACGAAAGATACTGAAAATTTTTCTTGAATAAAAGTTATTGCGTCTCCTCCTATATCGCATGAAAAGCATTTCCAATGATTATTTCTAAAGCCAAGACTTGCAATACGGTCATTATGCTTAAAACAATGAGCCATATGTTTTTTGACATCAAGTCCAAAGCGTTTGGCAGCATCTTCACAGTTAATTTCGTGAAGTTGTCTAATTATTTCATCCGGTATTCTCATTTTGATATTTATTTAAATTTTTAGATACCTATTCGGGAATAGATGAGCTAACCAATATTTATACTTTTCTCGGTATCTGTTTGTGCATCTCGACGCAAGAGCAAGGGAGGAGATCCTTCGACTGCGCTCAGGATGACAGATAGTCTGTCAACTCAATGAATGCACAAATTCATCCCGATTGAAGTATAAACTAAACTATTATGAGGGTTATTACTTATTCGGTGTAACTTTTTACTATATCAGTGTGATGATTCTGATCTTTTAGCCATTCGAAAATATCGAATAACTGAAATGCAACAATATTGTATGTGAGTATTTTAGTCATTTCTTAGTCGTTTTTGTGCGTAATGCTCTTCTATCATTTTATTGACTTCATCCATTGATATTTCTCCCTCTATATGTTTACGTGCCATTTCAATAAGGAAGCCTGAAACCGTGAGATTATCAACAGCCTGTAAACCAATAGATGTTCGCCAAAGTTTGGCACGTTCACGTTTATCTACGTTTTCATCATTTAAGTATTCGTCAAATATATGCATGATCTTATTTGTTCTTTTTGAGTTTTATGCCCAAAATTGAGCTACGTATGATGCAAAAGTACAAAAACGATCCCGATTATCGAATATAATTCGCTATATTTGCATCATAAAATTAAATTAAAGAATGAAACTGAATAGAATAAAGGCTGTCCTTTTGGAAAAAGGTATTTCTCAAACATGGTTGGCGAAGAAACTTGATAAGAGTTTCAGTATGGTAAATGCCTATGCATGTAATCGGATTCAGCCTAATTTGGAGACCTTACAAGAGATAGCAGAGATACTACAAGTGGATTTAAAGGATTTGATAACCGACAAAAAGGATAGGTGACATGAAGCAATTCTCGGAGGCTACACGGGTACAGATGCCTGCAATGGTTCATCTTACTCGAATAGGATATACTTACTTCGGTAAGTTGAGCGAAGATAAGAATAGCACTGTATATGACGGTGATACGAATATTCTATTGCCAATTTTTGAGCAGCAGTTCAAAAGACTGAATCCTGAACATGAGGGTGAGTATCTTCAAGTCTTGAAAGATATTCGTAAGGAACTGAATGATGATGACCTCGGTCGTGGGTTTTATAACCGTCTGAAAGCCGTATCTCCTGTAAAGTTGATTGACTTCGACAATATCGGAAACAATACCTTTCATTTCACAGCCGAATTTACTTGTAAGAACGGACAAGATGAGTTTCGACCTGACATTACTTTGTTTGTGAATGGCTTGCCACTTTGCTTTGTAGAAGTGAAGAAGCCCAACAATCAGGGTGGAATGTTGGCGGAGAGCGCACGAATGAACAAAGAACGTTTTCCAAATAAGAAGTTCCGTCGTTTCATTAATATCACGCAGTTAATGATATTCAGCAACAATATGGAATATGATGCACTTGGTGGCATTGTACCCATACAAGGGGCTTTCTATTGTACTGGAGCACGCTCATATTCTCCCTTTAACTGTTTCCGTGAAGAAAATCTGTCTGCACAAAAGATTGCACCTTTCCATCGTGATTATCCATATAAGGACATTGACAAGACAGCGGAAAAACAGATATTATCAGATTATAATTGTCAAGTCATTCATACAAGCCCAGAATATCAAACCAATCTCGATTTCAATACGCCTACTAATAGGATGCTGACTTCCATGTGTTCACCGGAACGTTTACTGTATATTATTAAATACGGTATAGCATATGTTAGAATGGAACGAGAGGTAGATGGAAAGATTGAATCTACCGACCAAAAACATATCATGCGTTACCAACAATTGTTTGCATCATTGGCTATTCGCAAGAAACTGGCCGAGGGTGTAAAATCTGGTGTGGTATGGCATACACAAGGTAGTGGAAAAACGGCCCTGTCTTATTACTTGACATTTATTCTCAACGATTTCTATTCTAAACAGAACAAGGTGGCTAAATTCTATTTCATAGTTGACCGCCTCGATTTGTTAGAACAAGCTACACAAGAGTTTGAAGCTCGTGGATTGGTAGTATCGACTGCTAATTCAAGGGCTGAATTGATGGCGCAATTCCGTAGTAATCAAGCACAGCAGGGGGTAAGTGGTCAGGCTGAAATAACGGTAGTAAATATACAACGCTTTGCGGAGGATAAAGAAAAAGTACGTATCAACGACTATGCTACCAACCTTCAACGTATCTTTATTCTTGACGAAGCACATCGTGGGTATAAACCCGGTGGCTGTTTCCTTGCCAATCTGTTTGATGCGGACACTGATGCAATAAAAATTGCACTTACAGGTACTCCGCTATTGAAGGAAGAACGTGCCAGTTGTAAAGTGTTCGGAAACTATCTGAACACTTATTATTACGATAAATCCATTGCGGATGGTTATACGCTGAAAATCATTCGTGAAGATATTGAAACATCATATAAGGAACGTCTTTCGGATGTGTACGACAAACTAGAGACATTAGTACAGAAGAAAGACATCCGCAAATCGGAAATCATAGAGCATCCGAGTTATGTAAACGAGTTGGCTCGTTATATCATGACGGATTTGAAAGAATTCCGAAAAATACAAGGGGATGACACTTTAGGCGGTATGGTTATCTGCGAAACTAGCGAGCAGGCTCGACGACTTTATGATGTATTCCAAGAGGAATGGCAAAAATACCAACCGAAGCCCATCAAGATTAAACTTCCTGATGGTTCGTTTATCGTGGGTGAACCTGAGGTGGATTACAAATCAAAGTATAGACCGCTGAAAGCCGGAATCATTCTTCATGATACAGATGACAAAGAAACGAGGAAGCAAATAGTCAAGGACTTTAAGAAGAATATGACGGTGGATATTCTCATTGTCTTCAATATGCTTCTGACTGGTTTTGATGCACCTCGCTTGAAGCGTTTATACTTTGGTCGTAAATTGAAAGACCATAATTTGCTTCAAGCTATTACTCGTGTAAACCGTCCTTATCCGGGGATGCGTTACGGTTTTGTCATTGATTTTGCCGATATTAAACGTAATTTTCAAGAAACGAATGAAGCGTATTTGCAAGAGTTGAATCGGTTTAACGATGTGGATGAGACAGGTGAAGAAGCTGTTACCGATACATTTACTCAAGTCATAGAGGATAAAGAAGAGATTTTGAAGCAAATGAAACAGGTGCGTCAGACTCTTTTTGATTATTCCTATGACAATGCAGAAGAGTTTTCCTCTGAAATTTCAACGGAAGAAGATAAGGCTGTGCTGCTTGACTTGAAACAGGCGTTAGAGGCAGCTAAGAACATGGCTAATATCGTGCGTACTTTTGGCGATGAGGATATGAAAGAGCAATTTGCTAAACTTGAAATTACCAAACTGCCACAACTGTTATCCGAAGTACAAAGGCGCATTGGCATCATCAATCAAAAGGAAGCGTTTAGCGTAGGGGAAGAAACAAAAACGCTAATCAATGAAGTGATGATGGATATTGAGTTTACTTTTTCCAAAATAGGGCAAGAAGAAATGCACTTAATATCAGGGGGAATAGAACTCAAAGAAAAATGGCAACGAACAATTACTTCATTTACGCAGAACTTTGACCAAGACGATCCAGAGTTCATATCGTTGCGTGATGCTTTTATGGAGCGGTTTAAAGAACACGGATTTGTAATTGATTCCATTGCTAAGTTTAATGAGGAAACCCAAGCATTGGATGAAATTATAGTTCGTCTGCAAGACCTACAAAAGCGGAATAATGCATTGATGAAAAAGTATAAGGGCGATGAAAAATTTGCCCGTGTACACAAACGCATACGAGAAGTAAATAAACAGAGGGAGGAGAAAGGACAAAAGCCGATGTTTTCTTTCCTTGACGAAGAGATTGCGGCCATTCTCAACATTATAAAAGAGGATGTGGATGCCAAAGTCTACGACCGTAATGACATTCTAAAAAAGGATGCTTATTTTAATCGTACGGTGATGGCTCTTATCAATGGATGCTTGTATCATTTCCCACAGATTAAGCCGGAGATGGACGATTACAAGTTTATCCAAACACGTATTTCACAACAGTATATCAACCAATATAGCGCCACTTACGGCATTGCATAAAGATTATGTCAGATATTAAAGAAAAAACATTAAAACTCATCGATGGTCTTAAAGCCACCTGCCAGTCATACGGTATGGGTAACGATGGTAACGAATATAAAATTATCACTCAGGTATTTCTCTATAAATTTCTGAATGATAAATTTGGTTATGAACTAAAAAATGCGAAGAGTGAGATTGCCAAGAAATTGACGGGAGATGTAAAATGGGAGACAGCATACGAGAATCTTTCTGATGATGAACGTATGCTTATTCAGAGTGCCATTTCTCCGGATGTTCCGATGCTTGAACCTTACCACCTGATAGCCAATCTTTGGAATCAACAGGGGAAGGGGGATTTTGATACCATCTTCGATTCTACTATGACCGATATAGCGGAACAAAATGCGGATATATTTTCCACACAGACCACAGCCAACACAAAAATACCTTTGTTTGAGGCGTTGACTCCATTTGTGACCGATACAGCACAACGTGCCCCATTCGCTCGTGCATTGGTGGATAAATTGGTAAACTTCTCTTTTGAAGAGGCGTTTGCGCAAAACTACGATTTCTTCTCCAGTATCTTTGAGTATTTGATTAAGGACTACAATACCGCCGGAGGAGGAAAATATGCGGAGTATTATACACCTCATGCCATAGCAACGATTATGGCTCGTCTGTTAGTGGGGGATAATGCTGATTTGCATAGCATGGAATGTTATGACCCATCGGCAGGAACAGGTACACTTCTGATGGCACTCAGTCATCAAATAGGTGAAGACCGTTGTACCATCTTCTCTCAGGATATTTCCCAGCGAAGCAACAAAATGTTGAAACTTAATTTGTTGCTTAACGGACTTGTATCTTCGCTTGATAATGCCATTCAGGGTGATACTCTTGTTAGCCCCTATCATAAGAGCGATGATGGACAACAGTTGCGTCAATTTGATTTTGTGGTAAGTAATCCGCCTTTTAAAATGGATTTTTCCGATACCAGAGAGAAAATAGCTGCTATGCCTGCTCGTTTTTGGGCTGGAGTCCCCAATGTGCCAGCTAAAAAGAAAGAGTCTATGGCAATATATACCTGTTTTATCCAGCACGTTATCAATTCGTTGAAAAAAACAGGGAAGGGAGCAATTGTTATTCCAACAGGCTTTATTACCGCAAAAAGTGGTATTGAGAACAAAATTCTTCATAAGATAGTAGATGACAAAGTGGTGTTTGGCTGTGTTTCCATGCCAAGCAACGTGTTTGCCAATACGGGTACGAATGTCAGTGTGTTGTTCTTTGATAAATCTGCCACTGCCGAAAAGGTGATTTTAATTGATGCCAGCAAATTGGGCGAAGAATACAAGGATGCCAACGGATTAAAAAAGGTACGACTGAATGATGATGAGATAGAGAAGATTGTCGGCACATTCCAACGAAAGGAAGCTGTAGAAGATTTTTCCGTGGCTGTTACTTACGATGAGATAAAGGAAAAAGGATATTCTCTTTCTGCCGGACAATATTTCGACATCAAGATTGATTATGTAGATATAACCGAAGATGAGTTTAATTCCCGAATGGCGAACTACAAGCAAACCCTTTCCGAGCAATTTGCAGAGAGTCATCGCTTGGAAGAAGAAATAATGAAACAGTTGGATGCTTTGCATTTCAACGCAAACGTAGGTAACGAATAAACGAGGTATTTATGTTTTGTCCCACGAAATGTGGGACAATTAGAAAATTGCCACAATTGTTTGCCAATTATAAAAATAAGAAATTGAACTAACAATGAGTAACGAAATTCAGTTTTTACTATATAACCTCCCTGATGAAGAGGGGAAGGTACAGGTTATTATAAAAGACGAGACCATTTGGTGTACGCAAAAGGCTATGGCAGAGCTTTTCGGTATTGACAAATCGGGTATTAGTCGGCATATAGCCAATATCTTCAAGGATGAAGAACTGCAGCAAGATACGACAGTTGCAAAAATTGCAACTGTCGTAAACCGAGGTATAAGAGGCGAGGTGGAAGATTTGGTCGATTTCTATAATCTTGATATGATTATTGCAGTTGGTTACCGTGTTTCTTCCCCAAAAGCTACTAAGTTTCGTCAGTGGGCAACCAAGATTCTCAATGAGTACATAAAAAAAGGGTTTGTGCTTGACGATGAGCGCTTAAAGCAGGGAACGGCGGTATTCGGAAAAGATTATTTTCGTGAATTGCTGGAAAGAGTACGCTCTATTCGTGCCAGTGAGCGACGTATCTGGCAACAGATTACCGATATATATGCAGAATGTAGTATAGACTATGATAGGAATTCGCCTACAACTCGCGATTTCTATGCCATGATACAGAATCGTTTTCATTATGCCATTACCGGGCAAACGGCAGCAGAGATTATCTATACAAAGGCAGACCATAACAAAGAACACATGGGGCTGACTACATGGAAGAATGCACCTGATGGACGTATCTTGAAATCGGATGTGTCAATAGCTAAGAACTATTTACAGGAAAAGGAAATTCGCCAATTGGAACGTGCGGTCACTGGTTTCTTTGATTATATAGAAGATCTTATCGAGCGTGAGAATACATTCAACATGTCCCAATTTTCTGAAAGTGTCAATGAGTTCCTCACATTCCGCCGTTATCAAATTTTGCCGGACAAAGGGCGTATTTCAGCATCACAAGCCAAAGTGAAGGCAGAAAGCGAATATGATATTTTTAATAAAACGCAACGGATAGATTCTGACTTTGACAAAGAAGTTAGGGGTATATTGGATAAGTAATTCTTCCAAAAGTTGTGGAAAATTTATTTATCCAATAACTGTATGAAGCGAAGTTGGGTAAGGAATTAAACGAAAAATGATGGAATTGAAAAAATATAATGCAAATCACACTAAAGTTCTGAAAATAAATCAAATTGTGCGTACAGTTTCAGACACTCACAGATTTGATAAAGATAAACTCATTGCCATAAATACATCTGATGTAGAAAATGGGGTAATGGGTAGCGGTACGCTAACTTCTGTAGATGAGCTAAAAGGCCAATTTAAGAAGACCATAGTAAAGGACGATATTTTGTTCAGTGAAATACGTCCTGCTAACAGAAGATTTGCTAAAGTTACAACAGAAGATACTAAAGACTATGTTGTATCTACCAAATTAATGGTATTGCGAAAATATAATGAAGATGTTGATTTAGAGTATTTTTATTATTGCTTGACAAATCAACCTTTTCTTGATATACTCCAACGAAGAGCCGAGAATCGGATAGGTTCATTTCCTCAAATTACATTCGATTTGCTTTCGGAATACGCTTTCCCAATACCACCAATCAGCGAACAGAAAAGAATATCAAGTGTGATATCTACGTTAGACAAAAAAATAGCTCTTAACCGTGCGATAAATCAGAATTTACCGATACTTGACCGTTCATCAAAAGCGGGAGAAGTTCGTCGCGTTGCTTAGTCAAATTTGATATTTCCTCTTGCAACTTCACTATCTGCTCAAAGATCGGTGATATCAGTACCTCAAATCTATACGCAATATCTTTATTATCAGGTATGGCGATTGTGCTTTGTTGTAAATGGTCTTGCGTAATATGTCCCATCGTTGTTTTCCTTGCTTCTGCCATTTTCTTGAATACATCGACATAATACAAAAGTTGAAAATAGTAGAATGATTTCGGGAAATCATTTGCAGATGTAACCTTAAAGATGTGCTGATTAAGTCCTCCAAGTCCATAAGCCCAGAGCATAACTTCCAGTGATGCCGACCATGAAAATAGCACATCACCATTATACACCTTTACTGACTCTGGTATATTTGACGTTACCTCTTCAGTGTCAACAGAAATTCCATCGTGCATTTCTCGTATCTTGATAACAGGCAATGACACTTCATCATCCTTTGGTCTGAATTTCTGACAAGCCAAACCATTTGTAAAAACAGCAATTTCAAAGAGGCTTCCACAATGCCAGCCAACAGGAATGTTGCGTTTCAGTTTCTTATTCCACACCATTTCGCCTCCGCTTGACTTATATGGTTTACCCTCCTCATTCGGGAAGTCAAACTGCACAAACCAATAGTCATAGAGTTGTTTTGCCATCGCCTCTAAATTCTGATTTATCGCACGATTAAGTTCAATTTTTTTATCTAATGCAGAGAATGTTTCGCCAATTTGTTTTTGTTCTTGCAATGGAATTACTGGAACAGGAAAGGAATTGAGAGCTTCTATGGATAACGCATAGCGTTGTCCGCTTCCAGAGGCATTACAAGCGAAATATTTCTTTGCATAGTCTGTTTGTAGAAGAGCGTTCAGATAACGTCCATCTAGAATGTCTTTGTTTGGAGTAATCAGAGCGCAATGGTAACCCAATATGACATCGTCAAAATCATCGGCAATATAAGTAGGAATGCCAATGTCGTCACGGGTTTCACTGTCCTTAGTTAAGGCTACTTGACCTTTCTTCAATTGGAATTTGGAAATTTCATTGGAACGGGCTGTAGCAAGCATAAAACTATCATACTGAGCTGCGGTAATAGCCCAGTTATAATAAACATCTACAAAGTTACAAAGACGAATTTCTTTTTCTCCGTCTTTCATTTTCTTGTCTACTCCACTGATTTCAACAGTAGTGATGTCTCCCAATTTATATTTTTCCATTTGCATCCAGTTTTGGATGCAAAGTTACGCATTTTCAGGCAGAATCCTGTATGATTACTTATCCCAAGTACTTCTTATGAGCTAATTTTACATTGTTTTGGTTCACAATCGCATAATGCAGTGTCGTGTCAATACGTACATGTCCAAGTAAGCGT
>OIYT01001809.1_pt1 | contig 14410 bp, 10 predicted proteins | sample 1588201 | NCBI WGS metagenome assembly OIYT01 (sample SAMN03283260) | human gut metagenome | biome: human-associated habitat; material: feces | host: Homo sapiens | place: USA | collected 2013
CTATCCCTATATTTCATCGTATCTTCTAAAGAATACTTAGCTTGACAATGTGTGCACGTATTTCTTAGTACACTTCCATGAAGCTCATATACATGTTTAGAACCCGCCATCTGATGTAAACCATCAATATTTTGCGTAACAATAGCCTTTAATTTACCCATCTGCTCTAGTTTTGAAAGAGCCAGATGCGCCTTATTCGGCTTTGCGTCTGAATAAATCATCTGATTAAAATAAAAATCAAAAAACTCTTTTGGATGACTTACATAAAAACTATGTGACAACATAATCTCAGCAGGATATGGATACTTCTTTTTATACAATCCATTATCACTACGAAAATCTGGAATGTTACTTTCTGTAGACACACCAGCTCCACCAAAAAATACTATATTATTACTTTCTTGAATCCAATCTTTTAAAGACATACTATCGCTTCCTTTCTCTATTATACGCCTAAACACAAAAAGAAAGGAAGATAATTCACTATCTTCCTTGAATATCAAATGTATACTCGCCATCTTGACAATCTACATGGATTACATCCCCCTGCATAGCACCAGTCTTAATCATTTCCTTGGCAATCTGTGTTTCAAGATTTCTTTGGATATAACGCTTCATAGGACGAGCACCATACACAGGATCTACACCCATCTTGGCAATCTGGTTATATACGGCATCACTTACATTTAATGTAATGTCACGATCTGCCAAACGTTTTTGTAGTAAACCAACAAACTTATGGGCAATCTTAATAAAGGCTGAATCATCTAATGCGTTAAACACAATAATTTCATCAATACGATTAATAAACTCCGGTTTAAAGTGTCGTTTTACTTCCTCCATATATTTTTCATGGATATTGCCAGATTCAAAGGCATATTGACTACCTAAGTTTGATGTTAAGATAATAATTGTATTCTTAAAATCAACAGTCACACCTTTCGAATCTGTAATACGACCATCATCCAAGATTTGAAGCAATACATTAAATACATCTGGATGTGCCTTTTCAATTTCATCAAATAAGACAATACTATATGGATTACGACGAACTGCCTCTGTCAATTGACCACCTTCATCATATCCAACATATCCTGGAGGTGCACCAATTAATCGTGCCACACTGTGTTTTTCCATATACTCACTCATATCAATACGCACAATGTGTCTTTCATCATCAAATAACTGTTCTGCCAAAGCTTTGGCAACTTCTGTTTTACCAACACCTGTAGGGCCTAAGAACATGAAAGATCCAATTGGACGATTCTCATCTTGAATCTGTGCTTTTGAACGCAAGATCGCATCTGTGACAAGTTCTAGAGCTTCATCTTGACCAACTACACGTTTTTCAAGTTCTGCTTTCAAATTCAACAATTTTTCTCTTTCACTCGCAACCAAACGCGTAACTTCAACACCTGTCCATCTAGAGACGATTTTCGCAATCAATTCCTCATTTACCGTTTCTTGAATTAATGCATCTTCTTTTTGGTTCGTCTGCTCTTTTTGAATACGAGCCTCTAATTCTGGAATGGTTCCATATTGAAGTTTAGCTGCATCTTCATAACGAGCTTCATTACGAGCTTGTTCCAAATCTAAACGAGCCTTCTCCAAACGTTGTTTATCTTCTTTTTCATTGGCCAAACCACGTTTTTCATCTTCCCACTTAGAATGCATCTCATCACGTTTTGATTGTAAAGAAGCCAATTCACCTTCAATTTCTTCTCGACGCTCAACCGCTCTTTTATCTTCTTCTTTTTGAAGTGAAGTCTTTTCAATTTGAAGCTGCAAGATCTTACGCTGTAATTCATCCAATTCTTGAGGCATACTTTCCATTTCAACTTTTAATGTAGCACAAGCCTCATCTACCAAATCAATCGCTTTATCTGGCAAGAAACGATCTGTAATATAACGATCAGACATTGTGGCAGCCGCAATTAAAGCTTCATCCAAAATACGCACACCATGATAGCTTTCAAAACGATCTTTTAATCCACGCAAAATACTAATTGTATCTTCAACACTTGGTTGTGCAACCTGCACTTTTTGGAAACGACGCTCTAAAGCTGCATCCTTTTCGATATACTTACGGTATTCATTAAATGTTGTTGCACCAATACAATGAAGTTCACCACGAGCTAACATTGGCTTTAATAAGTTAGCCGCATCCATGCTACCTTCTGTTTTACCAGCACCAACTAAGTTATGAATTTCATCAATAAATAAGATGATTTGTCCATCCGATTTTTTCACTTCATCCAAAATGGATTTTAAACGCTCCTCAAATTCACCACGATACTTAGCACCCGCAATCAAAGATCCCATATCTAATTCAATCAATCTTTTCTCTTTTAAAGACTCAGGTACATCCCCCTTCATAATACGCCAAGCAATACCTTCAACAACGGCTGTTTTACCAACACCTGGCTCACCAATTAAAACGGGATTATTCTTTGTCTTACGCGATAAAATCTGCATAACACGACGAATCTCATCATCACGACCAATAATTGGATCAATCTTACCATCACGCACATCCTGGACTAGATCACGACCATATTTCTTTAAAGCTTCTACATTCTCTTCTGAATTTGGCGTATCAAATTTCTTTCCATTACGACGCTCTAATTCAGCCTTGTAACAAGCATCCTTATTCAAATTAAAAGTTCTTACCAATTCTTTAGAAATATAAGAACGATTAAACAATAAAGCTAAGAATACACTGGCAACCGATAAATAAGTCTCATCATGTTGACTTGCCCAGTTTTGTGCATCCTCAAACGATTTTTGGACTTCATTTGATAAATTTATATTACTTGTCGAGCTCTTTGCGACACGATTTGATTCTTTTTGAACCATCTGTAAAGCACGCGCTTTATCTAAGCCAATACGCTCAAATAAACCATCTAATACATCATCCTTAAAAATCGTCTCCAACATATCCACTGTATCCACACTAGGATGTTGGTTAGATTTCGCTAAATTGATTGCATCCATTAAAATTTTCTGTAAACGCTCTGACATTTGTTCGATATTCATAAATAAGCACCTCCTTGTGCTTAGCACTCACTCTTTATGATTGCTAATGATAGTATAACACTCTTTTTGGCACTGTCAACACTTAAGTGCTAATATTTTTTGAAAAAGAAAAAAGTAGATTTTCTCTACTTTTCGAATGTGTTACGATTATAAGCTCTTTGCCAATTTACACTAAATTCACCAACCGCAATCTTTGTTCCTGGATGATCAATCATTTGATATAAAACATCACAAGGAACGGTCACAGCTTGAATACCTGCCTTGATCAATTCATGTACTTGATATGTATTTTTAAAGCTTGCCGCAATCACTTTAGCCGGCATATGATTCACTCTTAACATTTCAATCAAATCTTTAACATCTTGTACACCATCCCCATAATTACACATACGATTTGTATAAGGTGCTAAATATTCAGCTCCATTCATAGCTGCCAAAAATGCTTGATCTGCCGTATAGATGGCTGTAGCCAATGTGTGAATACCTAATTTTTTACATTCCTTAATAGCTCTTAATCCTTCATGTGTAACAGGAATCTTCACATACATATTTTTATTACGAATGGAAGAAATCATTTTAGCCTCTTCCATAATTCCTTCAAAAGAAGTTTGTACAGTTTGAATAAACAACAATTGATCTTCGCTCAACACTTCGCATAAATCTTTTACAACATCCATTGCTTCTCTACCTGATTTTGTAAGAATTGTAGGATTTGTCGTAACCCCAGTAATTGTTAATAAATCGTTTAATTCTTTAATTTGTTCAATATTTGATGAATCAATAATCAATTCCATGATAGATCCTCCTTAAGTTCATATGTATCCTAACACTAGATAAAATTCGTTTCAACATCCATTTCACATCAAACAAATTATGTTAAATAAACACAATAAAACATGTTTCTTTCTGTTCTTTTTTGTGCTTTAATAGAATTATGAACACAACACAAAGAAGATATGAAATCTATGAAAAATTAAAAAAAGATAAAACTGTACAAGTTAATGAATTAGCTAAAGTATACGCAGTTTCCTTAATGACGATTCGAAGAGATTTAGATATGCTTGAAAATCAAGGCCTTGCCACAAAAAGCTATGGAGGAGCTACATTAAACGAGTCTATATCTACAGAACCGGCTTTTGAAATCAAAGAAGGCATTTCTCAATCCGATAAAAAGGAAATTGCGATATTCGCAAGTACACTCATTCATGATAAAGACTCCATCTATTTAGATTGTGGTACAACCTGCCTTGAACTCTTTAAAAGAATCCATCATAAAAAGATCACAATATTCACTAACTTTTGGAAGATTCTTCAATACGTTGATCGTAATACAAAAGCTAAAATCATTATGGCTCCAGGAACCTATAATCCTATTACACAAGCAGCTTTATCTGAAAGTACAATTCAATTCTTTCAAAATTATTATATTGATAAAGCCTTTATCTCTGTTTTAGGAATCGATTTAGACTACGGCGTATCCATTCCAAGCATGAGTGATGCACTTGTCAAAAAAGCCATTCTTGCTTCTTCAAACAAAAAAATTTGTATGGCAGACCATACAAAATTTAATAAAAAATATATGTCAAAAATTGCCAATATTGATGATTTTGACATGATCATCACAGACGATAAATTAGAATCAGATATACACGCAAAGAACATAATAAAAGCACATTGAGAAATGTGCTTTTGTTGACTAGAACGCTTTTGTTCCCTTTGTATATGTCATTTCAACAGAATAGTCATCATTCAATACAACGAAGTCTGCATCTTTTCCAGTTTGAATAGATCCTTTACGATCATCAACATTTAACATACGAGCCGGATTCAATGTACATGCATTGATAGCTGTTTGCCAAGGAACCAATGCCTTTTCTACTAAAATGCGAAGTCCATCATTGACATGTAATGTGCTTCCTGCAAGCCCCTTAGTATCTGTTAAGTGTGCACTTCCATCTGGATATAATTCGATTTCGTTACCACCAAATAATACTTTTGTACCAACTGGCAATCCCTTCACCATTAATGAATCTGTAATCATAATGCAGTGATCTGGCCCTTTAGCTGTAAAGTAATCATTTAATGCTTCATAAGTTGAATGGTTACCATCACAAATAATTTCACCATATACATCTCTATAACGCATAGCTGCACCAACAAGACCTGGTTCACGATGATGGAATTTAGTCATACCATTGAATACGTGAGTCATTGAGTTTGCCCCATTCGCAATAGCTAAACGAGCCTGTTCAAAAGTAGCTCCAGAGTGACCTTGACTACATACAATTCCATTTGCACGTAAGAATTTAGTTAATTCAAAATTATCATCGTGTTCACAAGCCATAGTCACAATTTTAATTAAATTATTAGAAGCAGCTAAATAACGTTTAAATTGTTCTACATCTGGTTTTACACAATATTGCTCTGGTTGAGCTCCCTTGTATACTTGGTCCAAATAAGGTCCTTCAAAGTGAATACCTAAAATTTCTGCACCTTCATACCCTTCTTCAACCACTTTCGCAACATTTTTAACCGCATTTGTCAAAACTTCTTCGGATTGTGTAATTGTTGTTGGAAGAATACCTGTAACACCTTCTTTAACGATGTTTTTCATCCAGTTACGAAGGCCTTCTTCATTCGCATCATTTGTATCAAATCCATAAGCACCATGTGTGTGCACATCAATAAATCCAGGAATAATTCTCTTATCTCCATAATCTTCATCCACATCTTTTTGGCCATATGGATAGATATTTACAATCTTTCCTTCTTCTACTTCAATTTGGGCTGCCAACCAAGTATTTACCACCCAAACTCTTTTACTTTGAATAATCATATCGACAATTCCTCCTAGCTTTTATTATACTCTCAAGAAAAAGAAAACACTTACACTTTTTAGTTTACTTTTTATATTTTTTATTTAAAAAATGTAAAAGTGTGCAAATGAATAGACATAACTCATAAAAAATTTTAAAATAAAGAAAGAGGTGAATCAAAATGAAAAGAGCTAAAAAAATTATAGATAACGTATACTGGGTCGGAGTAAGAGACTTAAACAACCGCCACTTCCATGGTGATTTATATCCAATTGATGAAGGATGTACATACAATGCCTATTTAGTGGTAGATGATGAAGTTACATTATTCGATACAGTAGAAGAAGAATTTACAGAAGAACTGTTAGAAAGAGTGGAATCCGTACTACAAGGAAGAGAAATTGACAATATCGTTGTTCAACATACAGAACCGGATCATTCTGGTGGATTTAAAAAAGTATATGCCAAATATCCAAATGCGAAAGTTTATGCATCTATTTCTGGAAAGAAAAACATGATTGAACAATACTTTGATCAAGTACCTTATCAAGTCGTTAAGACAAACGATACAATCAACACAGGAAAATATGATTTTGTCTTTGTTGAAATGCAAATGATCCATTGGCCAGATAACATGTTGACATATTGTCCACAATTAAAAACTGTATTCTCAAACGATGCCTTTGGACAACACATTGTAAACTTTAACTTAACAGATGAAGGATTAGATAAAGCTTATTGTTTAAAACAAGCCAAAGAATACTTTGCGAATATTGTTCTACCATATACAACACCGGTACAAGCTAAATTAAACCTTATTCTAGGCATGAATTTAGACATTGAATATATTATGCCTGCCCATGGTATTATCTGGAAAGACTATATTGGTGATATCATTGAAACTTATAAAGGTATCGCAGCTCAAAAAACAGAAAACAAAGCCGTTATTGTATATGAATCTGTATGGAAACATACACAACAGATTGCTGAAAGCTTAGCTGAAGGATTTAGTGATGCTGGTATGGATGTAAAAGTCTATAAATTATCGGATACAAAATCAAGCATTGTCATGCGCGAAATCATGGATGCTAAAGTCGTATGTATTGGATCTGGAACCTACAACAATGTCATGGCACCAAGTGTTGCAGCTTTCCTTGAACACATTCGTCCATGTAAATTGAAAAACAAAAAAGGATTGGCCTTTGCCGCATACGGATGGTTTAACCAAGTCGCAAAAGAAATCGATACAAGGATGCAACAATCTGGAATTGAATCTTGTCACGATGTCATCAATCAATGTTACACACCAAGTGATGATCAATTAGAAGACTATTATAATATCGCAAAAGAAATCGCAAAAAAATGCCAGGAATAATTTCCTGGCCTTTTTAGTCTATATTCACATGTGAGTTAGGTAATAAACGAAGTCCTTTAGGAATCTTGTTTTTGATTTGCCTTCCATCACTCTTGCCAAAGCCAAACGGATGCCCCTTAAAACATACGGCAACGTAACCTTTATCACATTCCTTCTGTAAAACTTCTCCATGCATAAAAAGATCCATTTCTTCTAGCGTTACTTCTACTTTTCTTTTATAGTCAAAATCTGCAACCATATAAAAAGAATGACTTGGCTCAAAACGATTCTTAATAACATCTCCTAAGTATACGCCTTGACGTAATACTTTTACTTTTTTAAAATCCACAAAACAAACATCCATACCATAGACTCGATCTTTATCTACATAATAATAGTTTGGTAATGTATTCAATTGTTCCTTCAAAAATTTCTCAGTAATCTTATCTATCTTTTTAGATTTTAAAACTGGAAGTTTACCTGCAACACCGGATTGTTTCTTAAATTTTGCAATGAAATGGCCTTCACCACCATCCATTGGAAAGATACGACGCACATTTAAATCTTTAAATCCTTTTCTTCCCCACAAAACTTCAGGATCTACAAGTTGAATATCTTCATGTTTTTCTAAGAAAGATAAAACGACATCTTCATCTTCTTCCAAAGCATATGTACAAGTTGAATATACCAAAGTACCACCCGGTTTCAACATCGAATACGCATATTCTAAGATTTCTTTTTGGCGAGCTGCACAAAGCTCAATATTTTCAATACTCCAATGATTCAAGGCAATATCATGCTTTTTAATCATACCCTCACCACTACAAGGAGCATCTACTAATATCTTATCGAAACAACAATCAAATACTTTCGCAAGCTTATCTACACTCGAATTGGTTACAGCTACATTTTTAACCCCCATACGCTCTATATTGGATAAAAGAATCTGTGCTCTTTTCGCATCAATTTCATTCGATACTAAATACCCACTTTTTAAATGAGAAGCAATCTGCGTACTCTTTCCACCAGGAGCTGCACATAAATCCAATACATAATCATCTTCTTGCACATCCAAGATTTCAACGGCACTCGATGCACTTGGTTCTTGTAGATAGAAGCATCCACAAATATGGTAAGGATGATTTCCCAAGGGTTTATCTACATAATAGCTTTCCTTACAAAATTGACTTGGACTTTCTAAATGATCAAATTCATTTAATTCTGCCTTTTTTAAATTAATACGCATACCACGATATAAAGGTTTTGATAAAGATTCCATATATGCATCATATTCATCTTTTAATAATTCCTTCATTCGTGAAAAATACATTTCTTGACTCATAAACCCTCCAAAACTATCTCAGGATCTATACGACACGCATAGTCTGAGCATGTTGCAGCTGCATTAAAGCCACATCCAAAAGAAAAATCAGCACCACTGTTTCTAAAATATTCTACAGTCGAATTCAAATCCTGTTTTAACTCAAACACCTCTATATGTGTATGAGGACCTGTTGAATTTCCACTATTTCCACTTTTCGCTATAACTGTTTTTTGACTGACTTGCTGGCCACTTGTTACATAGATTTCATTAGACAAGTGCGCATAACTAACCGCATATAACTTATCATGAACAGCTACCACCATACAAATCGAATTACCAGCTCCACTTGGCCATCCACACATATTTCCAAGATATCCATTATTAGATTCTACAGGTGCATGCGCATACAATACTATGCCATTGGCTAGGGCATACACATCACTATACATACTACTTGCGATATCCAAACCCAAATGAAGACTTCCATCTGGATATGACCAGCATCTAGCACTGATTGTACCATTATCAACCGGATTTTGCCAAAAAGAACTATATGTATCAATCGCATAATTTCCATCAACCAAACAAGTCATACCATTGTTTTCTAAAATTTCATAGCCACCATATCCAGGTAATGCCTCATTTCCAGCAATCATAGAATCTTGGTCAAACGAAGACGAATCATCAAAATAACTCAAGCTTGAAAAACGCTCAAATAAACGCTTTTGACAATGATTTAAACGAGTTAAATAAGATTCATATAGATCAAGCTTATGCTTATTCTTTTTCCATTGTTTCTTACTTTTTAAATATTGAATCTGACTACGCTTATATTCATTGAAGCATTTCGTTAAATCCTTATCGATCCAATATGATTGAAACATCAAACCTTGTTTTTGAATCCTATTTAAGTCTAAACTATACTCCAGCTTTTTGAGTTCATAATACTTCTTTTTTTGTGTATACCTTAATTTAAGATCCTCTAATTTTTGACCTTGAGAATCCATTCTACAATTCAAATCCTCTTGTTCAATTTGAATCGCATTTGAAACATCTCTACATTTCAAAGATAAAAAACTGGCCTTACTTTCATCAATTATTTCTACTTTTGATTCTATATTTGAAATTAACCTTTCATAATCTGGCACATTTAGTGTTTGAAGGCCAATAAAAAAACAGACAAAAAGAGATATATATTTCATAAAACTCCTTCTACTGTCTGTCTTCTAAATTTATTGTATTTATTTTTCTTTGTACATGCAAGCACTATTTAAAATAATAAAACATAAAGTTCCTGTCGCAACAATATTGAGTGTGCAATCTAACAATCCATAAATCAATACGATTGCGATAAAACACATCATCATGCCAAATAAGGCTGGATTTTCTTTCCTTGTATTTGAAGTAAAGATTTCTTTATTTAACACAAAAGTATAAGCTAGTACAAGAATTGTACCAACAACACCATACGATAAAATGGAATCTATATAAATATTATGTGCGTGCGGTGCCTTATGACCATGCACCAAAGGATAAAACTTTTTATATGTCTGTGGTCCCCATCCAAAAAGTGGATACATAGAAATACACATAAATGCCGTCTTCCAAATCTTGATACGAGAGGCAAACGTAGACATATCACTAATTCTAGGGATCAACGTTGGTTTTAAAAACACCAAGCCACATACACACAACTCCAATACAATAGATGTAATAAATAATTTTTTCCAACGAACACAATATAAAAAGATAGGAAAAATCAGTACAAAAGGTAAGAGTGCTGTTCTAGATCCCGTTAGATATAACACAAAGAAGTTAAATAATGCCACAATAACATAACCAATCTTACAAAGAATGTTGTCATTTTTCACAAAACGATACATACACATGACACATACAAAATCAATGACCATCGCATAAATGTTCGCATTCATAAATGTCGATGTAATTCTTCGCTTTGGTGAATTAAAGATATGGAATTCTAAAAAGCTTCTTCCATTCGCAATTGAAATCTGATTAAATTGATAAAGTCCATAAATAGCTGCAAGAATAGATAGAATAATAATTAGATCACACATCTTTTCAAAAGTGTTCTTTGTGATGCTTTTTCGATAATAAGCTCCATAGAATCCAATCAACACAAATAGCCATGTATTGCCAAAACCATTCCAGTTTGAATATAAAATCGTAACAATCAATTCCAACCCGATAAAACCATATAAAAAAATAGCTCCTGTTTGATTTTTTATGGCATCCACTAATTTATGACGACAAAAAGCCTGTACCAATATGCATACAATTAAAACACTGGCGACTTGATAAGGTAAAAAAAGAAAACATGTCGCCAACAATATCATTTTTTCATCTAAACTCATAGATACTCCTTCAAAAAAAGAAGCTGGATAAACCAGCTTGATTTTAAATCATGGTGCCGACTATCGGATTTGAACCAATGACCTACGCGTTACGAGTGCGTTGCACTACCACTGTGCTAAGTCGGCATATCGACTACCCATTAAGGATAGTCTTTTTTTCTAAGATTGTAAAGCAGCAATTTGTTGCTGATAATATGGGATCTGTTGCTGCAAAGAATACAACATTTGATTGTTTGTATCAATTTGCGACTGAATCTGTGAACGATCCTCATCACTAGCATCCGCCAATTCCGATTCCAAACTTTGCGCATATTGCGCATATGTATCATAATCTTGCTGCAAACTATTTAAACTAGCTTGATATTCTTGGATTTTTGAAGCATTCTCAGACTTCTTTTGTTCCTCTTCTTGTTGCGCCTTTTCTTGAGCTGCCGTTTTTAATTCAGCTTGTTCTTTACATAAATCAATAAAATCTTTTCCCGTTTTTGATTTCGATAAAGAATCCACTTCCTTTTTCAAGCTCTTCGATAAAGAACTATACACCGACTGCATATCGGCAACAGCCATCTTTTCTTCATCCGACTTTGCATCCCAACCATTTAATAATCCAACAATTTGCTGGTAGGCTGGAAGCTTCACATCCTCTTTTGTTTTTTGAAGTTCTTTTACTTCCTTTAATAAAGCCGTATAAGACTTACCTGTTTGTTCTTTAAAATATGCATTGATTGACGTTTTTTGTTTATCTAAAAGCTTTTTATACCCAGAATTCAAGTCAATAAGTTCTAGCTTTTCAGCATCCGACATCATATTATCTCCATATTCATCCGCATAAGATACTAACTTATCATATGTTTTCTGTTGTGCTGGTGAAACAATATTTTGTGGATCATAAACCAATACCTTATATGAATATACACCTAAAGCTGCCACACCTAATAAGATACATCCTAAAATAATCTTTGTGACCTTACTCATAGGTTTCTTTTTCTTCAGTTTCTTTTCTTTAGGTCCTTCTTCTTTCTTTGGTTTTTCTTTCTTTTCCTTTTTTTCCTTCTTTTCTTGTTTTTCTTTTAATTTCTTTACTTGCGAAGGCAATAATTCATCATCATCATTTGACATATCTTGTAACATTGTATGTACAAGATCTAAGGCATCATTCGACTGCTCATTTTCAATAGATGAAGTTGTAAAATCATCCTCCATATGTTGGGAGTCAACTTTATTTTCTTCATAAAGACGCTCTTCTTCCGCAATTGTTTTTTGCCCGCGCTCTTTTCGAAGCATATCTAAAGCAGAAGACATTGTCTTTTCTGCAAGTCTTCTTTCAGCTTCTGTCATCTGATGAACCTCTTTAGGTTTTTTCAGTTCCTCGTTATATTCTGTTTTTTTATCTAAAAGTGCTTTTGAATAAGCATCTATATTCTTATCATTTTTACTCATAATATATTTTCCTTAGTTCCAATCTATTTTAACACATTATAAGCCTTCTTTTTCAACAAATTCATAAAAAGATTTTTCTTTCGCAAAATCCTCTGGATTCACCTTCCCAACTGGCTGCGAGTAAAGAATAAACTCGTTTTCGCCATCCAATTCAAACATTTCATCACAAATCGAAGTCACACAAGCACCAATTCCACAAGTTCCTAAGCCAATACTTGTACTTGCCAAATAGATATTTTCACCCACATGACCAAGATCCACTAATGCGATTCGATGGGCAAGATGACCATAACGCCATTCCGTTCGGTATGGTATGTAGCTAAAATAGAAAATCACATTGGCCTTTAAAGCCCATAATTGATCACATAAGGAAGATGCCAAAACATCTGACACTTTATCAATAGGATTCAAAAACTCAATACAATGTTTTAGAGGCAAATAATGATAGGTTTCAGGATCTAATCCTTCTACATTTTGACATACGAAATATAATTCAAAACCATGACGTGCTCCTCCAGAAGGTACTGTACGCAAAGTCGCATACTTTTTACCACGAATTTGTTTCACACCTTGACAAGTCCAAAGAATATAAGATAGTTCTAATAAGGACATTGGTTCTTGCGTATACACACGACTACTATGACGTGTATTAATAATATCTAGAAAGTTTGAACAGATTTGTAGCGTATCAAAATTTTTAGGAAGTTCAATGGATTCCTTTCGCATTGCCTCTTTTACCAAAGGTGGTTGTGGAAGTTTTTTATCTTGATCCGACTCAAATTCTTCCACATCATATTTTAATTCTGAATAATCCATATAATTCCTTTCTTTAATGAGCTAACTCATCTAGTAGTCTTGCCTTTTGACTACCAATCAATAAAACCTGTTTGTATTTTTCATATATACCAATTGTATGTGAACTTAAATACAAAGCCATTTCAGCTGACATTGTTAAATTTGTGACAAATATTGTCATTTCCTGACCATTCTTAAATGCACTTTCCATAAATTCAAACGCATTTTCTATTTGAAGTTTCAAATCCGATTCAATCGACTCCATATTTTCTTTTTGTTTAAAGAATGGTTTTGTACTACAATCAAAACGCGACTTAGAATCTAGGCTTTCATCCACACTCACCTTTTGTATCTGTTCTAAGACAAACTCATATTCATGTTTTTGAGCAACACTTAATAATTCAGCCTGCAACTTATCATGATACAAAGCTATAAATTCCTTTACATGATCCACATAAAATACATCCATATGACTTCGGTAATTTTTTAGAAAACCAAACCATAAATCTGTACAATGTTTTTCAAAAGAATATATATTCACTTGTCTTAATAAACCGTCCATCACTAAATTGACTACAGATACTCTTTCATCAAAATCCGCATTAAACAAACGAGCGTAGATCGTACTTGATACATTTCCATTTAAAATATCATCAATGCCATAATCATCCTGATATTTTTTATACACCAAATAATAGGCAAAAACATCTTCTGCAATATCTTCATGATGTAAATATTCATAGATTGTATCTTGCGATATTTCCAAATGCATCTTTTCGTATGTATAAAGTAAATACGATAAATCTTCCCAGCCTCTAGCCGTCACAAATTCCATACCATCTACGCTTGTTGAAACAGTATAAAAATTGTTAGGCTTTAATTCTAGATAGCTTAAAATCATTGGATGAATATGTTTTGAGATCGCATATTCTTTCCAAACATAATAATCCGTTTCTACATGAATATAACGAATACGATCCATTGTCACAACATCAAAATCACGAACTGATTTATTATATTCACTCGGATTTCCTGCAGCCACAATGATCCATCCACTTGGGACCTTCTGATTTCCAAAGGTTTTATTCTGTAAAAATTGAAGCATTGTAGGAGCCAATGTTTCCGATACACAATTGATTTCATCAATAAATAGAATTCCTTCTTTTAAACCCGTTTCTTCCATTTTTGAATAGACACTCGCAATAATTTCACTCATTGTATATTCTGTAATTGAATAGGTTTTGCCTTGAAATTCTTTTTCTTGGATAAA
>OIYT01001812.1_pt1 | contig 14391 bp, 8 predicted proteins | sample 1588201 | NCBI WGS metagenome assembly OIYT01 (sample SAMN03283260) | human gut metagenome | biome: human-associated habitat; material: feces | host: Homo sapiens | place: USA | collected 2013
CAACCTGCTTTATAAATAAGACGCGAAGTAGTCAACTAAAAACGTTAACATACAAGGAAAAGACATTTTCTCCTAATAAAACAAAAGTTTCCTCAGTAAGAAACTTTTGTTTCCCTATATAGAAACGAAAGTTTTTCCTTGAAGAAACTAAAGTTTTCCGTATAAGAAATTTAGAAAAACTACAATAGGCTGATAATCAATTAAAGTACAAAAAGAAACAGCTACCCTTTCCATTCTCGGATTCTACCGAGATATGGCCGCCATGCAAGGTGATTATTTGCTTACAGATGCTTAAACCGATACCCGAGCCGGAGGGCTTGGTGGTGAAGAAAGGTACAAAAACCCGGTCGATAACCTCGGGTAAGACACCGATACCGTTGTCTCGCACGGTAAAGACGAGTTCGTTTCCCTCCCGCTGAGCCGCCACGATAATCTCGGGGTTTGGCTTTTCCGCACAAGCCTCACAAGCATTCTTCAGTAAGTTCAAGAAGACCTGCTCCATCTGCGCCCGATCCGCAAACCATTCCAAAGGCTCGTCCGGCAAGCGGAAACGGATAGAAGGCTCCGGGCACAAACGCCTTAAATCCGAAAAGAAATCTTTCACTAAGATACGGGTCTTTACCGGAGAGGCGATCCGGGTCAATCTCCGGTAATTCTCAACGAAATCCAGCAACCCTTTACTCCGGCGATGGATGACATTCACCCCATGCTGGATATACGAACGATTCCGGACATCATCCGGATCTGCTTTGCAACGTTTGCTCAAGGTCTCGGACAACGAGATAACGGGTGTGATGGAGTTCATGATCTCGTGCGTCAAGACACGGATCAATTTCTGCCAAGCTTCCATCTCATTCCGCTCCAAGGTAGAATGGATGTTCTTCAAGCTGACGATCCAACGCTCGCAACCTCGCAAGTCGATACGAGTGGCATCGATCGCCCAATCTTGCGGAACGGATGGTTTTCCGTAACGCACCACCGTCTTCCCCGCCTTGATAGCCTCCAAGAACTCATTGGGTAACCGACACCTCGTATCCAGCAACGCGTCGGCGGCCCGGTTCTTCCACTCAATAGCCCCTTCCTTGTCGGTAACAAGTACGGCTGTATCCACCTTATTCAACAGGCTCTCAAAATACTGCCGCCTCACCTCCTCGTCCATCAATCGGCCACGCAAGGATCGCAGGGCCGCGGACAAATCGTCCGCCAACTCCCGCATCACCTTATCCTCGTAAGGTGAACGAACGATCTGGATCAAGTCTTGCTGTCGCAAGCAATCCACCACATAACGCCAATACTTCACCTGCCGCATCTGTATGAAATAAAGATGAATCGAGAAATACAAGATCGCGATCCCGCAAAAAGTAGGACAAAAGATAATCTCCTCATGCACGCAATAGAACAGGAGTCCCGTAGACAAGACGATGCCTAGGATGTGCGAGATGACCGTGAACGCATACGATCTCATAAGCCGAACTTCTCTATTTTACGATACAAGGAAAAACGGGTGATACCCAATAGCTCGGCGGCATAGCTCATATTACCGTTGCTTTGCCGCAAGGCTCGCTCAATGATTTTCCGCTCGGCTTGTTCCAGATTCAAATCAGGGTCCAGCTCCTTCTTCCGCTCGTAAGAGGCTGTATAGAGAGGGAAATCATCCGGTCTCAGCACCGTACCCTCGTTCAAGATCACGGCTCGCTCCAAAACATGCTGCAACTCCCGGACATTACCGGGCCAAGGGTATTTCATCAGCTTACTCCCCGCCTCCCGGCTCAACCCTTTGATCGTTTTCTTGTATTTCCGGCTATACAGCCTCTGGAAATGATCGGCCAGCATCAAGATATCCTCTCCCCGCTCACGCAGCGGTGGTATGGCTATCTCTATGGTATTGATCCGATAGAGCAAGTCTTGCCGGAAACTCCCCTCGCCCACCAGCTGACGCAGATTGGCGTTGGTGGCGCAGATCAAACGGACATCGATCGAGATCGGTTCCACCGCTCCCAAACGGGTGATATGACGTTTCTCTATAGCCGTCAACAATTTAGACTGCATCGGCAAGGACAGGTTACCGATCTCGTCCAGAAAGAGCGTACCACCGGAGGCCATCTCCATCCGTCCCGACTTAGACCGTCGGGCATCCGTGAAGGCTCCTTTCTCATAGCCGAACAACTCACTCTCAAATAATTGTTCCGGGATGCTTCCCAAATCGATCGTCACGAAAGCATCGTCACGCCGGGGCGAGTAATGCCTCAACAAACGAGCCACCAAATCTTTTCCCGTACCGCTCTCGCCGGTAATTAATATATTCGCGTCAGTCTCCACGAGTTTGTAGATCGTATCCTTTACCTTCAGCATAGCCGGCGACTCACCGATCAATTCCGGCAATGTGTCGTCCGCCTTCATGGCTTTCATCTGCTCCCGCAAACGTCCGACCTCCTTACGGGAATGGCTCAATCGAATGCCCGACGAGAGGGTAGCCAGCAACTTCTCCGTTTCCCACGGCTTGGAGATGAAATCGGTAGCGCCAACCTTAATGGCCTTGACCGCTTTCTCTATATCCGAATAGGCCGTCATGAAGATCACGACCGCCTGCGGATCGATCTCCAAGATTTGTCCCAAATACTCAAAACCCTCCTGCCCGCTCACGGCATCCCGATGGAAATTCATATCCAGCAAGACCACGTCCGGTTGGAACGTCCGCATGAAATACTCGATGCGTGCCGGTTGTGTCGTTACCTTCACCTTTTGCATGTACGGCTCCAACAGTAAGTTCAATGCGAACAACACATCCTTATTATCGTCGATGATCAATATCTTTCCTTTTTCTTCCATACGGACAAAGATAAAGGGAATAAAGACAGCTTGTACGTGCATTATCGCACAAAAAATGTACGCTATCGCACTACATGAAGAAATACAGATTTTTCTATGATTCTATTTTCTAATACGTTACATTTATGGCATGATATTTGAGTCGGATTCAGCGAAATTGAGTCATCAGCGATATCATCAAAAAAACGGAATTGCCATGTTAATACATTACTGTGTCATTGCCTTCAAAAACATCTGGAAGTATAAAGTCAGCGCCTCCATCAGTATCCTAGGGCTGGCTTTCGCCCTCGTCTGTTTCGTGCCCATACTCTATTGGATGGATCATGAGACCACTTACGATTCTTTCTACAAGGATTCCGAATCCATCTACCGTGTCTATAGCGCCGAGAAACAATCCGGGAAAGTGAACAAAGGAGCCTCGAAAGGTATCGAGAATAGCTTACGAGAGCAAGTCCCAGCTATCGAAGCCTCCACCACGCTTATGCTTTCAACCGAAAACTGCCGAACCCAAGCGACTCCTTATATCCAAATGAATATGCTTTATACAGACAGCACGTTCCTAGAGGTATTCCCGCAATCTTTCGTTTGTGGAGAAATGAATCATCCGCTACAAATCGTAAACAACATGATCTTGAGCGAACGTACGGCGGTCCGTCTATTTGGCGACGCGGAAAAGGCGATCGGGCAACCGATACACACCTTGATGAGAGCCTCCTTACCTCCCTACATCGTCACGGCTGTGGTGAAAGACCCACCAACCCATACCAATCTACCGTTCGACGCGATCATCAACCATAACATGATACAGCATTTCTCCCAGTTACCTCCAGAGGCACAATGGAGCTTCTTCGTGATGGACTTATACGTGAAACTCCATCCAAGCGCAGACCCAAAAGCCTTTGCCAATCAACTAAAAGAGCTACCTGAACGTATTGGGGTGAACAAGGAGATCGAGCTGCGAACACTCCCCATCCGTGAGATCCGGCATCATCTGAATGAAGATACACCCTTTACCTTAAATTTCATCGGCTTGTTTGTCGTATCTGGTGCCCTATTATTGTTTGCCGCCCTCTTCAATTTCTTGAATTCCTATATGGATCTCTTTCGGCAACGTGTGCGGGAATGGCGTTTACGGACGGTCAACGGCGCAACGAGAAAGCAATTGATCGAACAAATGTCTGTCGAACTAGGCTGTTCCGTACTTGCATCCTTGTTGGTAGCCTTGATCTTCATAGTCCAAGTCAAGCCGCTTTTCGCCCGATGGCTGGAGATTGATTTGGAGATGGGCCGGTTCCTGTTTCTTTTCGCAGGGGTAGGTATAGGTACATTCCTCATCCTCCAATGTGCAGGATTAGTATTCTTCGGGCAGTTCAGCCATACGGCAACCACCTCGCTCGTTCCCAAAGAGACAGTCAAACCCCTTTTGTTACGCCGCATGGCCGTGACCTTACAATTGATGATCAGTATCCTGTTCATCGTAGCATCGCTGGTTGTCATGGAGCAAATGCGATTCGTAAATCAAAAAGATTTAGGTTTCGATCCAAAAGGCCTTATCCAACTATCCGGCTTCGTAGACGTATCCGGAAAAATAGAATCCACGTTGATGCAAGAGTTAAGTGCCCTGCCGCAGGTCAAAAGTTTCACCGACACGAACTTTAAGCCTCAACATCATGTCGATCCCATGGCGATCTTCACGAATGTGGAATGGGAGGGAAAACCGCTGGACACAAAGGTGGACTTCCACCTCTATGGAACCGATCACCGATTTGGTGAGACCTTCGACCTAAAGATGTTAATGGGGCGGTGGTGGACAGAAGGCAACGAACTTAGTGTCGTGCTCAACGAGTCGGCGGTTCGTGCCATGGGCTTACAAGACCCAGTCGGCAGCATCATCCGTATGCCGTGGTGGTCAGATTTCAGCGTGATCAAAGAATACGAGATCGTCGGTGTCGTCAACGATTTCCATGCGCTATCTTTCCGGGAAAGTATCCATCCGATGCTATTCATTCCTTCGGGTGGACTGGTGAATAATCTGTATATCCGGGTCATACCGGGCGAGGAAGGAAACATCGCCCACCATATCACGGAGCTACTGCCCAAGATAGACCCGACATTAGCGGATACCCGGATCACCCCGATCGGAACGCTTTACGATCAACTGAACCAATCCGAGATCGTCGGGTTGAAGATCTTCTCGTTCCTTGCTTTCGCTTGTTTGCTAATCTCCTTGTTCGGCATCTACGCCGTCGCTACAGCCTCCACGAAACGGCGGCGTAAAGAGATCGCTATCCGGAAAGTAGTAGGCTCGAAAGCCTCCGAGATCATTTTCTTGTTCTTCAAGGAATACATGCGATTAATTGTCATCGCCGGAATCATCGCTTTCCCGATCAGCTATCTCGTCATGAACTACTGGTTGCAAGGCTACGCCTATCGCATCCAAATCCAGATCTGGTGGTTGGTGGGAATATTCATCACCATTACCAGCATGGTTCTAGGTACGATACGTGAACAGGTATGTAAGGCAGCCAATGAGAATCCGTCGGAAGTCATCAAGAGTCAATGAATGCCTATGAAAACTACAGACTATTCACGATCAGCTTGATAATACCAAGGATTTTATGTAAGTTCGCGATTCCTAAATATATAATAGAATATGGAACATCCATTGAATATTTACAACACGCTTACGAGAAAGAAGGAGCAATTCATACCCCTGCACGAGCCGCATGTAGGTATGTACGTATGTGGCCCCACGGTTTATGGTGACGCCCATTTGGGACACGCACGTCCGGCGATCACGTTCGACTTGCTATTCCGTTACCTTACCCACCTAGGATATAAAGTGCGTTATGTACGTAATATAACGGATGTAGGGCATCTGGAGCACGATGCCGATGATGGGGAGGATAAGATCGCCAAGAAGGCACGGCTAGAACAGTTGGAGCCGATGGAAGTGGTTCAATATTACCTCAATCGTTATCATCAAGCGATGGATGCGCTGAACGTACTTCCTCCCAGCATCGAGCCGCACGCTTCCGGACATATTATCGAACAAATCGAGTTAGTCAAGAAGATTCTGGATAACGGCTACGCTTACGAGAGTCAAGGCTCCGTCTATTTCGACGTAGAGAAATATAATAAAGATCATAAATACGGCATCCTCTCGGGTCGCAATATCGAGGATATGTTGAATACGACCCGCGCGTTGGACGGGCAGGACGAGAAGCATAACGCCATCGACTTCGCCCTTTGGAAATGCGCCCAGCCGGAGCATATCATGCGTTGGCCGTCTCCGTGGAGCGACGGCTTCCCCGGTTGGCACTGCGAATGTACCGCTATGGGCAAGAAATACCTCGGGGAGCATTTCGACATCCACGGGGGTGGCATGGACTTGATCTTCCCGCACCATGAATGCGAGATCGCCCAAGCCGTGGCTTCCCAAGGGGATGACATGGTTCATTATTGGATGCACAATAATATGATCACCATCAATGGCCAGAAGATGGGTAAATCATTAGGTAATTTCATCACACTGGAGCAATTCTTCACGGGTGATCATCCCTCCTTGCAACAAGCGTATTCCGCCATGACCATCCGTTTCTTCATCCTGCAAGCGCATTACCGCAGCACGGTCGATTTCAGCAATGAGGCTTTGCAAGCTGCCGAGAAGGGCTTGTCACGCTTGATGGAGGCATACGGACATTTGATGAAGTTGCAGCCGTCCGCTACCTCTACCGTAGACACGAAAGGTCTTCGTGAGAAATGTTTCGAGGCCATGAATGACGATTTGAACTCACCGATCGTGATTTCTCATCTATTCGATGCCGCCCGTGCGATCAATTCCGTAAAAGACGGCAAGGCTACTCTGTCCGAGGAAGACTTGAAAGAGTTACAAGAGGTATTCCATTTATTCTTGTTCGATATCCTTGGCATGAAAGACGAGGCTTCCGCAGGTGGCAGTAATTACGAGACTTTCAGCAAGGCCGTAGACTTATTATTATCCATCCGCCAACAAGCGAAGGCAAACAAAGACTGGGCGACTTCCGATAAAATCCGTAACGAATTAACCGCTATGGGATTCGAGATCAAGGATACCAAGGATGGTGCTGAATGGAAATTAAGTTAATAAGCTATGACGATTCAAGAGTTTCTTCAAGGTGACAAATTCGCCTTGCTAGCGGGTGTAGAACTATTGGAAACCGGTAATGGTTACGCGAAGGCACGTATGCTTATTAAACCGGAACATCTGAATGGAGGTGGCGTATGTCAAGGAGGAGCGATCTTTACCTTGGCGGATTTAGCGTTCGCGGCAGCTACCAATAGCCACGCACGACTTACCTTGTCCATCACCTCCACTATCAATTTTTTCAAAGCCGAGAGCAAGGGCTATTTATATGCGGAGGCAAAAGAGGCTTTCAGCCATAAAAGATTAGCGAATTGCGAAGTCCGGATCACGAATGAGAGCGGAGAATTAATCGCTACTTTTAACGGTACGGGTTACCGGAAAGATACGGAATTGCCTTTCGAACCATTGGTGTAAAATCATTCAAACCTAATAAAGAAAGCCTTTGGGAACGAATTCTCAAAGGCTTTTCTCATTTATAGGGTCTTCTATAACTCACTCTATTTCAAAAATTAAAATCTAAATGTCATATAACAATTGACCATTTGTCACAACAGCCCCCCCGTTTTAGCTCCTTTATTCCAAAAACATAAATTACATTTGCTCTTGTACAAACGGGGCTTACAACATAAGCCTTCTGTTTCATAAGAACTATCCCTATCCATATAAAGCATTCCCGCCCCAACTCTCAACCGAGTTGGGGACTTCGGGAATAAAATAAAGAGAATCTCAATCCAAAGAAAAACGGTACTCAGTAATATGCCGGTACTTTTTCGTCTCATCAATCAAGATAGAAGGGAAAGAGGGCTGGTTGGGAGCATCCGGATAACCCTGAGGTTCGATAGCGATACCAGCACTAGCATAATAGCGAGTTTGCTCCTTCCCGATATCTGTTCCATCCATAAAATAACCATTATACACTTGAACAGAGGGCTGATTGGTATAAATCTCCATCTTTCTTCCGCTAATTTCATCCGACAAACGAGCGGCAAAGCTCAATCCGCCCTCTTCCGCTTCATCCAAAGCATAAGCTAGAGAGAAACCTTTACCCTTCTGTATTTGAGAATGTTCCCGCATTAACGACGAGGCTATAGTACGAGATACACGGAAATCCAGCAGTGTATCATCAACCGGCAACAGCTGCCCGGTCGGGATCAGCTCGCTGTCGCAAGCAATAATAGCAGAGGCATTGAGAACAAGCAAATGGGATAATACATTCATTTCACCAGGTATCAAGGAAGAGGATTGCAAGTTGAAAAAAGCATGATTCGTCAAGTTAACAGGAGTCGGACGATCAGTCGTTGCTTCACATTCCATCCTGAGAGCATTATCTTCCCTCAGCGAATAAGTAACTTTTACATGCAGGTTGCCGGGATAACCCTCCTCACCGTTTTGTGAAATATTTGTGAACTCGACCGCCTCCTCTCCCAAGGGGGTAATATAGGTATGGGATTTCCAATAACAGTTATGAAAAGCATTGATTCCACCGTGTAAATGGTTACGAACAGGTGTACCATAGGCATCATTGGAAGCTAGCGGATACTCCCGCTTTCCTATTTTGAAATGCGCATTACTGATTCGTCCGCAAACACGGCCTACAATGGCACCGTGATATCTTTCCCCCGCTTTCAGATAACCATCGATCGTATCGAACCCAAGGATAACATCAGACAAGTTACCGTTACGGTCGGGTGTCCACATACTGACCCAACGGGCACCATAGTTGGTGAACTGAGCGACAAGCCCATTACGGTTCCTTAACGTAATCAGTTCAGCGGAAGAAGTCGGGCTTCCTCCGCTGAAGGTTGATGCAGATAGTAATTTCATCAACAAGACTATGTTTATTGTTTTACTATTTTAAATATACCACTCTTAAACGCCCCACGAACAGGGAATTGGATGCCGATATCCATCAGTTGGGCTCCTTTATATGTTCCATCTATCCCTTCAACTTTATAAGAAACTTCCGGCTGAAGCCCACGTAACTTTATCAATTTAGATCGTTTCGTCTGGAGTATCGCATTATCCGGATATTCTGCCAGGTTATATACAAACACAACCGCCTCAGTCTTTGCCTTATTTACAAACTGGAGTACGCTCCGGTTATTCTCATAAGGTGAAACCAAACGATAAAGGTCACCATTGTGAACTGTTTCCCGGATTTCTTTATAACGGGCAATTTTCTCACGTGCCACAGCTTTTTCCTTGTCAGTCCATTTCGTTATATCATAACCAACGCCCAGCACCCCGCACATAGATACATCAAATTTAAATTCCAACGGGTGATTCTGCTTATGCCAATCTTCATGTGTCACCCAGCTAATCATTGAATTAGAAGGGAACGCATTCAGGAAAGCATATTGTATAAATGTCCTCTCCACCGGATCTGTATTGTCGCTGGCCCAAGAGAAATCAGTACGTGCCATCATCCCTAGGTCAACCCTACCACCTCCACTCGCACAATTTTCAAACCATACATCCGGGAATTCAGCACGTAGAGTTTCCAGTAAACGATATAAGTTTTCTACATATTTAATACGGACTGCCCGTTGTTCATCCGATGGAGCAGAAGGAAATCCCGGATCAGTCAAGGATTTATTCATGTCCCATTTAATAAATTTGATATTATTCTCACGCAATAATTTAGAGAAGCTATCGTACAAATATTGATATACATCCTCACGCGCAAGGTTCAACATCAACTGATTGCGCCCTTCATGACGTGTCCGGTTAGGATAATGGAATACCCAGTCCGGGTGGGTCCGGTACAAATCACTATTCGGATTAACCATTTCCGGTTCTATCCAAATGCCAAAATCCAATCCCATCGCATTAATCTTATCAATCATGGGCTGCAAGCCATTTGGAAATTTATTCTTATCGACCGTCCAATCCCCTAGTCCGCCTTTATCATTAATACGGCCTTTAAACCAACCATCATCAATCACAAAGATCTCCACACCCAGTTCCTTCGCTATTTTCGCTAAAGCTAATTGATGCTCTTCATTCACGTCAAATGTCGTAGCATACCAACTATTATACAATACCGGACGTACTTTCGAACGATGAGAGGGATAAAGAATCTTCTCACGCGTATAAGAAGCCAAGTTTTGAGAAACCCCTTCCATTCCCCGGCAAGTATAACCGATGATCATCTTAGGAGTTGTAAAGCTTTTCCCCGGTTTAAGCATCAGCGACTGATCCCAAAAGTTAATTCCTCCTGTTACCTGAAGCTCTCCGCGAGGATACTTTTCAAGATCCATACGCCAGTTACCGCTATACTGGAGGCTACCAAACCACACCTCTCCACAAGTTTCCATCTGTTCACCTTCAGGACGAACCGCAAAGAAAGAGGAACCGAAAGACCGGAAATCTTTCACTTGAAAAGTTTTCACTCCTTGAGTCAGTTTTGTAACATTCGGCTGATATTCATATCCCCATATACCCGCCAAATGTGTCAACTCATAGGCATTCTGAGGAAGAAAGAATGTTCCGGACTGTGCATTCTCTATTTCGATCATATCCTTTTTACCGGTATTTTTTACTTCCATCCACTTCTCCAGCAAGTCGTATTCGGGTAATACACGGATATATTCAGTCACCGATAACGGATAAAATTTATCTTTCTGGTGAATAACTAACGTCTTATATCCATCCACTGTCTGTATTTCCGAGCCGACATAAGTAAGCTCCACATCTCTTACCCGATCCTTAAAAACAATCTCAAGCATCGGAGTAGTTGCCGAATATCCACCTCTTACTGTCACTTCTTCTCCCAAAGGATAACGAAGCTTTGTCGGATCCTGACTTTTATTTCCAAAATAATACATACCTACCACTCCCTGATCCGAAGAACCGATTTGGTAAATAGACGACTTGGTTTCCAAAGTCCATGATTTCCCGTCATTAGCAGTGGTAATCGGTTCTGTTTGTGCTCGGATAATACCCGTGGCAAAAACAAATAATACGATAAAAAACTTTTTCATAAACTTCATACTGATCTTTTAATTAGTTACTAAATATACTTGTTTTACCCATAAATTACCATCCGGGGTTTTGTGTCAGATTCACATTAACATCTCGTTGAGATTTAGGTATAGGCCAGAACTCATGCTTTCCTTCCTGAATATTCCCTTTAACCTGTGGGTTCCACTCCGGTGTACGGGTACAATAAACACCCCAACGCAACAAATCAAATTTTCGGTCACCTTCAAAACAAAGTTCCCAAGCCCTTTCTAACATTAAATGTTCTCTGAACGCATCTTTGCTCATTGTTTGTAAAGGTTCCAAACCCGCTCTTTCACGTACCATATTGATATATTCATAACATTTAGAATTACCCAACTCATTCAATACTTCGGCATACATCAACAAGACGTCCGCATAACGAATAATAGAATGGTCTAACCCACTCCCCTGTGAATTGTCATTAGGCATTTTTTCTCTAAACTTTTTAATATGAGGACGATAAAATGCGATATGCTGAGGATTCCCATTTTCATCTTTCGGAACGATCGCATCGAACTCATCCGGTATTTCTGCCGTTGAACTCCAATAAGTATATTTGAAACGTTTATCTTTTTCTTGATCATAACTATTATAAAAACGATCCGTAGGCAAGCCATTACTCCATCCACCGCCATAAGTCAAGCCAAATCCTTGAGCATAATACAACTCAAGCGGAGCAAACTCTGTATGCCATTGACTGCCCTGTCCGAAAGTTCCCCTCGTAAAATTTATGATCCAAACACCTTCATCACCAGGCCCTGTGGCCTCATCAAACAATTGAGAATATTCAGGAAGCAATCTATAATGCGCTCCATACGTTTTCTTCTCGACAAATTCTTCCAGCAGCACTCTCGCCTTTTCCAACTTGTCGGTTTGTTTCAATGGGTATCCAGCCATCGTCAAATAAACTTTTGCAAGCATAGCCGCTGCGCCGCCACTTGTGATACGCCCCCAATCAGATGCATTATTCCAACGATCAGGCAATACCTCTTTCGCATATTCCAGATCAGCGATAATCGCTTCATAGATGCTTTCCGGTGTTGCCCGCGAAACAGTTTTCAAAAACTCCAGATCAGTAGACGACTCCAATAATAGAGGAACACCATTATACACACGTACGGCATCAAAATAAAGAAAAGCCCGCAAAGCCCGTGCCTGGCCTTCGATCAGCTTCTTTTCTTCACCACTGATAGGTACATTCGGTAAAGCTTTTAATAGGTTATTGTCATCCTTCAAGTGATTATAAGTATATTTCCAAAAATCCTCCGGTATAGTTGAAGACGCATTAAAAGTCGATGGCAAACGAGCTATCTCATTATGGTGCGCCCAAGTAGACTTATCCGTTATTTCTTCTATATCTGTTCCCCATTCAAACCAACAAGGAGATGCCCAATTCGCAGAATACCGATCATAAGGAGCACGGTATACGGCATTTAAACCGGCATTGATATCATCCATTGTCTGATAGAAGTTGTCAGGCGAAAGAAACGACTTTGGTTCCTCTTTCAGAAAATCTTCGCAAGAAGCAAAGAATAAAGCACAGATGGGCAATATATATTTAATTGAATTCTTCATTGTAGTATAATCTTTAAAATTAGAACTTTAATTGTAATCCCAACATATAGTTGGTAGTAATAGGATACGTACTCTTTCTGTCATTGTTCCAAATATCACCATCTTCCGGATCCAAGCCCGTATACTTAGTAAATGTAAACGGATTATTGACGGATGCATAAACCCTGAAATAAGACATACCGGCTTTCGATATAATTTTAGAAGGGATTGTATACCCTAATGTTATGTTCTTTATTTTCAAATAACTTCCGTCTTCCAGAAATTCACTGGTCGTAGTACTCAATCTGTTTTTTGAGGTAGCAGAAGCTCTCGGATATTTATTACTAGGATTGGAAGGAGTCCAGCGTTCCAACATTTCAATGCGGTTATTATCAACTCCGGCACCAGAAAGAAGTATATAATTGTTGCCATTATAAATATCACGTCCCTGTTCAAAAGTCATAAATACGCTCAAGTCAAAATTCTTATAAGCGAAATCATTCGTCATAGAGCCATAAAAATTCGGATAATAAGAACCAACAAACACACGGTCCTCATCATTTATTTTTCCGTCCTTATTCTGATCGATATATCTCACGTCACCTGGGACAGAACCATACTTCGCAGCCTCTTCCTTTTGATCTGATTGCCATATTCCGTCAGCCTGTATCATATACCGATTACCGATGCCAATAGGTTTACCTACCCAATGGCTCGTTCCAATTTTATCAGAACCATCTCCCAAAGAAGTCAGTTTGTTCTTATTAGTCGCAATCATGAAAGAAGTTTTCCAAACGAACTCTCCATCCAGATTAATCGAATTAATACCAAGCTCAACACCCCTGTTTCGCAAATTACCCATATTTACATAGGTACTTGGAAAGCCAGACACCGCAGGTATGTCAATAGCTCGTATCAAGTCTTTCGTATTTTTCGCATAATAATCAAATACAATATTTAAACGACGATTGAAAACAGAGAAATCAAGTCCTAAATCTAATTGTTTCGTTGTTTCCCATTTCAAATCTGCCGATGGCATATTCGATTCATAATAACCGGGGGCTTCCAGAGAATTAAAATTATAAGGCGCATATGATAATTTAGACATGGTTTGATAAGGTTCCAATGCATTCGCATTTCCTGAAAGTCCGTAACTGGCACGTAGTTTCATATCAGACAACCAATCAATATCTTTCATAAAATTCTCTTCGGAGACCTTCCAAGCAACAGCCCCACTAGGGAAATAGCCATATTTATTATTCTCTCCAAAGCGTGAGGAACCATCTACACGCATATTCCCTGTAAAAATATACTTATCTCGTAATGTATAAACGACCCTTCCAATATAAGAAACCATGCTCCACTCTTTAGTATAACAATCATATTTTAAATTAAAACTCATTAAACCTTTTGTTGATGGTAGTGGGTTCAATTTTCCATTTATTACTTTTGCTATTTCTTCTGGCTCTGCAAATCTCTTTTTATATATTTTTTCTGTTAAAAATCTTTCATGTTCAGTTTGCAATCCAATTCCCCATTCTACAGGATATTTAAATTGTTCTTTATGAGGAGTTAACAGTTCTATTGCCTTTGTATATGTTATTCTCTCAAACTCATTATTTATAATATTTTCAAGTCTTTCTATTAAACCTGGCTCTATAAATTTATTAAAGAATTCCATTTCTTCTGGTGCTTGCTCAAGCACATATTTTATAATATATTTTACCATATATTCAGCATTCTCCTTTGTTATGCAGGGGGAGCAGTAGCTCCCCTTGCCGGTGTGCCTTATACCTGTAAAACAGGTAATTTATTTATGGGTTATGTTGAAATAAAGCGTAGAGTTAGGGTATGCCGGGTTATAATAGAAGCCATCA
>OIYT01001813.1_pt1 | contig 14390 bp, 10 predicted proteins | sample 1588201 | NCBI WGS metagenome assembly OIYT01 (sample SAMN03283260) | human gut metagenome | biome: human-associated habitat; material: feces | host: Homo sapiens | place: USA | collected 2013
TCTCATTTGCAATTGGAGTGCCAGCAGGAATGGCATATAGAAAGAAAATTGCAGAATCTAAAATTCAAGGAGCAGAAAATGAAGCGAAAAGATTAGTAGATTTAGCAAAAATAGAAGCAGAAAATCTTAAAAAAGCAGAGATTTTTAAAGCGAAAGAAGAAATAATGAACAACAGGAAAGAATTAGATCAAGAGATTAAAGAAAGAAGAGGCGAAGTTCAAAAACAAGAAGCAAGATTAATTCAAAAAGAAGAAAATTTAGAAAGACGTTCAGAAAATTTTGAAAAAAGAGAGAGAGATGTTGAACAAGAATTACAAAAAATTGAAGAACAGAAAAAGGAATTAGAAGAATTACAATCAAAAGAGATGGTAGAACTTCAAAAAATTGCAACTTTAACAAAGGAAGAAGCAAAACAAAAATTATTAAAATTATTTCCATAAATTTATATCTTTTAGCAGGATAAACACATAAGTTTTTAAAATCAATAGAAGGCCTTGGATTAAAATCAGCGAAAGAAGAAGATGCTAAAAGAGAAAATGCAAATGTTGATGGGGATACTGCAATGGGAACAATGCTTCAATATGGTTCAACTGTTTCTAAAGAATTTGCTAAGGCATATTTAATGAAAAAGAAATTTGCCGAAGCTCATGATAATGGTGATATTCATATTCATGATATGGATTTTGAAGCAATGGGGATCACCTGCCATTATAACGTAGAGATGGAGGAACTGGATCTTGCGGGAAAAACAGCTGGAAAATTTGCCGGTTTTGCAGTTATGACCTTTTCACTGCAATATCTGGATTACAGAAGAGTTTTTGTAAAAAGAGCGGTTGATATCGTGGGGGCACTGGTAGGTCTGCTGATCACGGCTTTATTGTTTCCGTTTATAGCACTAGCGATCAAGCTTGATTCCAGAGGACCGATTTTATTTGGACAGATCAGAATTGGTAAGAATGGCAGAAGAATCCATATTTATAAGTTCCGTTCCATGTATGTGGATGCAGAAGAACAAAAGCGGAAGCTGGAGTCTCAAAACGAGATGAACGGGCCAATCTTTAAGATTGAAAATGATCCCCGGATCACAAGGGTGGGTAAATTTCTGCGGAAAACCAGTCTGGATGAACTGCCGCAGTTTTATAATGTCCTGTGTGGGGATATGAGTCTGGTTGGGACAAGACCTCCGACAGAAGATGAGTTTGAAAGATATAATATCCATTATCGCAGGAGACTATGCATTACACCCGGACTCACAGGTATGTGGCAGGTGCATGGAAGAGGTAGGGTTACGGATTTTGATGAGGTCATGAAGTATGATCTGGAATATATAGATAACTGGTCATTGACTCTGGATTTTAAAATATTGATCCAAACTATTTTCGTGGTATTATTCCATAAGGGTGCATAGAACAGACTGAATAAGCAAAACAGAAACAAAGTGAGGAAAGTATGAGCGTGAAAGAGGAAAAGGTGTTATCTGTCGTTATTCCATGTTATAACGAAAAAGATAATATTTTGAATATTGTAAAACTGGTACAGAAATCGGAAATCCCGAATAAAGAGATCATTGTTATAGATGACTGCTCTACAGACGGTACACGGGAAATACTGGAAACAGAAGTGAAACCGATTGTCAGCAAGATCGTTTATCATGAGAAAAATGCAGGAAAGGGGGCTGCACTACGGACTGGTTTTGCACATGCAACAGGGGACGTAGTGATCATACAGGATGCGGATCTTGAGTATGATCCAATGGATTATGCAAAGGTTGTAACCCCGATTTTTGCAGGAAAAGCCAAGGTGGTATATGGTTCCCGCTTTTTACGGAAGCAGGAGAAGGGATATCTTGCCAATTATCTTGCTAACAGATTTTTAACACTTCTGTCCAACCTGTTTACCAGACAACATCTGACAGATATGGAAACCTGTTATAAGGCGTTCTGCAGAGATGTAATCCAGAGTATTACGATTGAAGAGGAGCGTTTTGGTTTTGAGCCGGAAATAACAGCAAAGATTTCCAAGAAAAGGATCAGGATCCATGAGGTACCGATCTCCTATCATCCAAGAACGACAAAAGAGGGGAAAAAGATAGGATTCAGGGATGGACTTCGTGCAATTTACTGTATTTGGCGTTATCGCTAAGGGTATTGCTTGACAGGCATAGCTTGTATGGAATAAAATAAATGAAATGTGTGAGTACAACGTTTTGGAGGAAAAAAGAATGAAAAATGCATTAATCACAGGAATTAACGGACAGGATGGTTCTTATCTGGCAGAGCTTCTGTTAGAGAAGGGTTACAATGTATATGGTATCATGCGTCGTAAATCTGTAGTGGATTACGGTAATGTAGAGCATATCAAAGATAAAATCCATTTTATTTATGCAGATATGACAGATGTTGTCAGCCTGATCAATGCCATGAAGATCTCGCAGGCAGATGAAGTATACAATCTGGCAGCACAGTCATTTGTGGCAACATCATGGGAACAGCCGCTTGCAACAGCACAGATCGATGCACTTGGTGTAACAAACATGCTGGAAGCAATCCGTAATGTAAAACCGGAATGCCGTTTCTATCAGGCATCGACATCTGAGATGTTTGGTCTTGTACAGGAAATGCCACAGACAGAAAAGACACCGTTCTATCCAAGAAGTCCATATGGAGTAGCAAAATTATACGGAAACTGGATCACAAAGAACTATCGTGAAAGCTATGGACTGTTTGCATGCAGCGGTATCTTATTCAACCATGAATCAGAGAGACGCGGTAAGGAATTCGTTACAAGAAAGATTTCAGATGCAGTTGCACGTATCAAGTTAGGAGTACAGGATCACTTAGAGCTTGGTAACATGGATGCAAAGCGTGACTGGGGTCACTCCAAGGATTATGTCCGTGCAATGTGGCTGATGCTGCAGCAGGACAAGCCGGATGATTATGTCATTGCTACAAATGAGACAAGAACAGTACGTGAGTTTGTAGAGAAGGCTTTCAAGGCAGCAGACATTGATGTTGTATGGGAAGGAACAGGTGTTGATGAGGTCGGTAAGGACAAGGCAACAGGCAAAGTGATCGTAAAGATCAACAAAGAATTCTTCCGCCCGGCAGAAGTTGAAGTACTTCTTGGCAATCCGGCAAAGGCAGACAAGGTACTTGGCTGGGAAAGACATATTTCCTTCGATGAACTTGTAGAGCGTATGGTAAAGAACGATCTTGAGCTTGTAGCAAAAGAGATCAAATATAATGCATTATAAGAAACCGAAAAATAAATAGCAGATAAGGGTAAGGGAATCTCGGAAGGGATTCCCTTTCATGGTAAGAGATATGAGTAAAGTATTGATCGTTGGAGCTGCCGGTTTTGTGGGCAGTTATCTGGCAGCAGCACTTCAAAATGAATTTGGCATGGAAGTAGCAATGACAAAGCTGCCACATGAGAAGCTTACAGGTATGGACGGTATGGCAGTTTATGACCTGAATATTTTAAATAAGGATGATGTGGTGGAACTTTTGATGTCAGTCAGACCGGATTATATTATTCATCTGGCAGCGCAGAGCTCTGTCAGTGTAGCATGGAAAAATCCGGGACTTACTGTGGATGTCAATATCAAAGGAAGCCTGAATGTGATGGATGCGGTAAGAGAATTATATTATAAGCCTAAGGTGCTTCTGATCGGATCAGGAGAGGAATACGGTCATATCAGACCGGGTGAGACGCCGATCAAAGAAGATAATAATTTACGTCCGGGAAATATTTATGCCGCAACAAAGGCATGCCAGAATATGATTGGCAGTATTTATGCAAAGGCATATGATATGCATCTGATGATGGTTCGTGCTTTTAATCATATCGGACCGAATCAGGCTCCTCTTTTTGTAGTGGCAGACTTTTGCAAACAGGTAGCAGAGATAGAAAAAGGACTTAGAGAGCCTGTTATGTATGTAGGTAATCTGGCTGCTAAACGTGACTTTACGGATGTGAGAGACGTGGTTAGGGCGTATGGATTGTTGATCCAAACAGGGGAAGCCGGTGAGACTTATAATGTCGGAAGCGGGCATGCAGTGGCAATATCTGAAATATTGGATATGATCATTGCAAATTCATCATGTGATATCAAAGTTGAGGTAGATCCCAATAAACTGCGTCCGGTAGACGTACCGATTATTGAAGCAGACACGACAAAGTTGAAACAGACAACCGGTTGGGAACAGCGGATCAGTCTGGAGCAGACGATTAGAGAAACCCTTGAGTATTGGAGAGAAAGAGTAGGGGAGGATGCATAATGGCACTTGAGAATAAAGAAAATTTGTTTTCCGTGGAAGGTGTAACAAGTTCAGACCGTGTGCTTCATACACCGGGCAGCTTCGCAAAGAAAAATCTGACTTATGTGCAGGAAACAGGAGTACTTAAGTCATTAAAGCCGCATTGGTGCGAAAGAGAAAATGTAGAATCTTACTTGTTTTTGTATGTTGTCAGTGGAAGCGGCATTTTAAAGGCTGATCATGGAAAAGAATATAAGATCGAAGAAGGAGACTGTGCATGGGTGGACTGTAGAGAAGATTATGCGCACTGTTCCAGTGAAGTAGATCCATGGCAGCTCAGATGGGTACATTTTGACGGCGCAGAGGTAAAGGCATATTATGATTTCTTCAGACAGGCAAATGAAACACCGGTCTTCCATATCAGCAGAACGGATAAGCTTGTTGAAATACTGGAAGAGCTTATGACATGGCAGAGGCAAAAGGATATCTATGGCGAATTTCGTTCTGCACTGTCTTTAAAAGAACTGATGACGGTAATCGTGCTGGAGATGAAAAAGAAAGAACAGAAGGCATCTCAAGAATTGTTTGAAGCAATCCGTTCGTATATAGCAGAGAACTATACAAATGATAACCTGATGCATGAGATCGATGAAAAATTCGGGACAAACGAGCTGGATATCCAGACAGAGTTTAAAAAACATTATGGAATAGAACTCTGGGATTATATACTGAATCGTAAATTTACGGTTGCAAAGGAACTTTTGCGCTTCAGCATTAAGCCGGTAGAGGAAATTGTAACAGAATCAGGTATCCGTAATACAGATTTGTTCTATCAGCTTTTTAAAGAAAACGAAAATATGTCGCCGGAAGAGTACCGGAAAAAATGGGCACAGTGGATAAAATAGGAGATAGTATATGAAATGTTTAGTACTGGCAGGAGGAAAAGGTGACCGTTTATGGCCGCTTTCCAGACAGCATTATCCAAAGCAGTTTATTAAGCTGCAAAAAGATCATTCACTATTTCAGGAAACCATTGCAAGGAATATTCCGTTTTGTGATGAGTTCATTATAGTAACAAATGAAGAATATCAATTTATTATAGAAGATCAGATGAAATCCTTTCAGGATATTACTTACAGATGCGTGTATGAAGGCGTTGGGCGAAAGACGACAGCTGCCATTATGCTTCCAATCATGCAGCTGGCGATGTCTGAGCTTGTATTTGTAGTAGGGGCAGATCAGCTTGTAGTAGGAGAAGATTACAAAGATGCGGTTATGCAGGCGAAAGAACTTGCCCGTATGGGATATCTGGTAACGATCGGAATGGATTTTGAGAAACCTCAGCAACGGTTTGGGTATATCCGGTATGAAGGACAGGATGTTCTGGATTTTACCGAAAAACCGGATGAAAAAATACTGGGGAATTTCGAAAATACCGATTATCTGGTAAACACCGGAATGTTCCTGTTTCAGGTGGGAGATATTTTAAAACAGCTTGTGGAATATGAGCCGGGTGTTTATCAGTCTTTGTATCAGACTTATCAGGCAAGAAAAAGCCGGAAGGGTACACTTTATTTTACCAAGGAAGTCATGCAGAAGCTACCGGCGATGCCAATCGAAAAAGCCGTTTTTGAAAAGACAAAGATCGCTAAAGTGGTTCATGGTCAGTTTATTTGGCATGATATAGGCAGCCTTGCGGATCTATCGCAGATTGATTCTTATATCTGCAATAAAGGCTATGTGATCACGAATGATTGTAAGAACGTTACGGTTCTGAATGAATGCAGCAGACGTATCGTGGTGGCGGACGGCTTGGAAAATGCTTATATCGTCAATACGAAGGATGCAGTTTATGTCGCAAAGGATGGCGATTCAGAGAATCTGAAACAGATCATGAGCCAGCATACGGAATTGAGCCCGTTCTTTCAGGATGGACGTGTTTCCTACCGCTCGTGGGGAACTTATGAACTGCTTGTGGATGAACCGGGAAACAGGGTAAAACGTATTCTGATACGTCCCGGCAAGACAATATATGCGCATAAGCATGAATTCCGCAGAGAGTGCTGGACGGTCGTGCGTGGCACAGCCAGGATTACGCTGGATGGAAAAACAGCGGACTATCAGGCAGGAAGCTGTATTGTGGTGGCGGAAAATGTAGTACATCAGATCACGAATATCGGAGAAGATGCGTTGGCTGTCATAGAAGTGTCCATGGGTGAGAATGTGACGGAGAATGATATTGTTTCCGTACAGAGCCGCGACCTGACAGAAACAGAGCTTGGTTATGAAGTGGAACCGTTTGTAAAGCTTTCTCCTGCTTTTAAAGATTATCTGTGGGGCGGTAATAAATTAAAGACCATGTATCAGAAAAAATGTGATTATGATATTGTGGCAGAAAGCTGGGAGTTGTCCGCCCATGAGGCAGGTGCATCGATTGTAACAAGCGGCAGGCATAAAGGCATGCCATTTCCGGTGTATCTGGATACGATCGGAAAGATGTATTGGGGCTGGAAATGCCAGTCATTACCTAATTTTCCGATTCTGGTAAAATTTATAGATGCACGGGATAAGTTATCTGTACAGGTGCATCCCGATGATGAATATGCATTGGAAAATGAAGGTGAATACGGTAAAAATGAAATGTGGTATGTGCTGGACTGTGAGAAAGATGCCGGCATATACTGTGGGTTTAACCGGGATGTGACAAAAGAAGAGGTAGAACGCCGCATCCGGGATAATTCGATAATGGAAGTACTGAACTGGATCCCGGCAAAAAAGGGTGACGTTTTCTTTATTAAGGCGGGAACGGTGCACGCGATCGGTGCAGGAATGCTTGTGTGCGAGATACAACAGAGTTCTAACTGTACCTATCGTCTGTATGATTTTGACAGACGGGACAAGTTTGGAAATTTAAGACAACTGCATTTGGAAAAGGCATTGGATGTGCTTGATTATACGAAGTATCAGGCGGTCAATGCATGTGCGGCCGGTGGAAAAAATGCAGAAGATGCCGAAAACAATGCAGATGAAAATGGTACATTACTTGGAAGATGCAAATATTTTGAGTGTTATGACTACAAAATAGAAAAAGAGCAGATTATAACAATAAATCCAAATTCTTTCCTGTCTCTGATCTGCGTGAAAGGAAAAGGGACTGTACAGATGGTGCAGGAAAAAGAGGAGACGCTTCCTTTTCAAATGGGAGACAGTATTTTTATACCGGCAAGGGAAGGGAAATTACTTGTTGCCGGACAGTGTGAACTGGTAGTGACACATGTTTAAAATTTTTACAATAGTGAAAGGATCAATATGAAAAGCAGTTTGACAAAGTTATGGTGCGGTCTGGAGCAAATACTCTATTTTATCATTGTAAAGGTGTTGCACCTGTCCGTTTTGAATAAAAACTGGGAAGGCTTTATGCAGTTTGTAAAGTTTGGTATTATCGGATTATCCAATACGGTGATCAGTTATATCCTGAATGTGGCAGTCTTGCTGATTCTGTCTCCTTTTTCAGTCTCATGGGATTTTTTTGCGGGAAATATTGTCGGATTTGTGCTCAGCGTACTCTGGTCCTTTTACTGGAACAACCGGCTTGTGTTTACGGTAAAGGAAGGCGAACACAGATCGATGTGGAAAGCGCTTCTGAAGACTTATTTATCCTATGGCTTTACCGGAATCATTCTCAGCAATGTGCTGTCATGGGTGTGGATCACGCAGCTTGGTATTTCAAAATTCATAGCACCGGTGATCAATCTGCTGTTCAGTGTTCCGATCAATTTTGTGATGAATAAGCTGTGGGCGTTTAAGGAAAAATAATGAAAATGGAGGGATGTGTTACTGTAACAATGTTACGGAAGCACATCCTTTCTTAAGATATTCGTAAGTTTGCATCTTTTTAGGGGATGTTCGTTGCAATTTGAAAATAAGACATGTAAGATAAAAAACAGATGTCGAAAAATGTAAAACGAGGAGAGAACAGCATGAAAATGCGGATGAAGCATATGCTGGCAATGCTGCTTGCATTTTGTCTGCTGGCAGAGACAGGTCTGACAGCCATTCCGGTACGGGCGGAAGAAACGGATGAAATAGCAGTGACAGATGTGTCAGAAACAATATCCGGTGCGGATACCTCTGCCTGGGCAGAACGGGAGACGATTTCTTCTGATCAGCCGGTAGTCAGTGAAAATACAGAAATAGAGATGCAGGAAGTGAGTGTATCCCAAAATGAGCCGGAAGGAGAAGCTGTAAAGATCCTGTTTGTCGGAAACAGCTTTACGAGTTTCCCACGTGGTGGAGCCCATTGTTCTGTGCCAGAGCAGCTGGAAGAACTTGCAGGACTGGCAGGCAAAAATATAAAAGCGGAATGTGTGGCCAATGGTGCGGCAAAGCTGCGGTTTTATGCCGGAATGTCTGTAAAACACTGGAGCTATTATCAGGAACTGGTTGAAAAGCTGGTGGAGGATGACTGGGACTATGTGGTTTTGCAGGAACAGAGTGTACTCCCTGCTTATACAACGGAGGCAGAAATGGAGCCGGCAGTTGCTTCCCTGCAGAAAATGATCGGCAGGCTCTGCCCACAGGCAAAGCTGCTTTTGTATATGACACACGGGTATGAATCTTATGGAAGCCGGAATTATAAAGCGATTCATACGGCAGAGCTGCAGCAGCGCATTGGTGCATCGTATATGCAGATGGGAGAAGAATATGGCATAGATGTTGTGCCGGTTGGCATGCAGTTTCAAAGAGTAAATACGTATTTTCCAAGCCTGCAGCTGTTAGGCGCTGATGCAAAGCACCCGGCGCCGGCTGGCTATTTTGTAGCAGCCTGCTGTTTTTATCAGAAGCTGTGTGGGGACATTCCGGATATAGATGCCCGAAAGCTGACAACCGTATCCATATCGCAGACAGTGATGAAGGGGATCTCGCTTCTCGTCCGGGATTCTGTGCTGAAAACAGCATATGGATCACAGGTGTATCTGCTTGTGGGGGAAAAAACGAATATGCAGGTGCTTGACAGCGCGCTTCCTGTCAGTTACAAGTCGCTTGATAAAAGCGTGGCAACTGTGGATGAAAAAGGAAATATTAAGGCTGTTGCAGATGGAACGGCTGTCATAGTTGCGAAAGCTGCGGATGGCAGACAGGGCTTTTGCACGGTTTCTGTTTCAAAACCGCTTTCTTTTGGACGCACGGAGTATGAGGCGGGCGTTGGAGACAGTATCTGCATTATGCCGCAATATAAAAGCGATTCCATGGAATGGAGGAGCAGCAATAAAAAGGTAGCGGTTGTAGGTGCAGACGGAACAGTTTATACGAAAAAAGCGGGGAAGACAAGAATCCGTGTCACAGATCTCAACAATCCGGACAGCACTGCCAGCTATGTGCTTTCTGTGACGCTGCACACACCGCAGAATGTACAGATAAGTCTGGAGAAGAAGCTTCCAAAGAGCAAAAAACAAAACAGGGTCGGTTACACGATAACATGGGATAAGGTGTCCGGGGCAGCCCGGTATCAGGTCTGCCGGAGTAAAAAGAAGAAAACAGGTTATAAGCTGATCGGCAGGACAGATACGACTGCTTACACGGACAAAAGCGTAAAAGCCGGACAGGTGTGGTATTATAAGGTTGTGGCAACAGAAAAGCGTGGCAAAAATGCAGGTGGTATGTCGGACCACGTAAAAGGCTGTGGTACATATGCCAGTCTGAAGAAAGTGTTCCTGCAGAAGAATGGTGCGGTCATACGCTGGAGACCGGTAAAAGGCGCCGGAGCTTACTATATATACAGAAAGCAGAATAAAGGTGCCTTCAAATGTATCGGAACAGTTTCCGCATCCGGTAAATGCCGCTTTAAAGATCAGACCAGAAAAAAAGGAAAGAAATATACCTATAAAGTCGTAGCAATGTAATGCTGCGGCTTTATTTTCTTAAGATATTCATAATTTGATAAATTTTCATATGTAGCGCGTTGCAATCTGAAAATAAGGCGTGTAAGATAAAAACAGATGTCGAAAAAGACAAAAAACAAGGAGAGAAAAACATGAAAAACAAAATGAAGCATATACTGGCAATGCTGCTGGCACTGTGTCTGTTTGCAGAAACACCGCTGACAGCGATTCCGGTACTGGCAGAAGGAACGGATGAAGTGACTGTGACAGATGTGTCGGAAACAGTATCCGGTGCCGATATTTCCGCACAGACGGAGCAGGAGACACTTTCCGGGAATCAGCCGGCGAGTGTGAAAGAGGCAGATCTTCTGCTCAACTATTTATATGTGGAAAATATGTACATAGAAAGCCCTGCAGCAGAAAAAATCTATGTGTCTGCAGGCAGCGGCCAGGAGCAGTTTACAAAGGCTGTTCTGACCATGCAAAATAAAGAAACAGGGGAATCAACAGAAGCTTCTCTGGCAGAGCCGGGAAAGGATCTTGTGTTTACACTGGATAGCAGCACATGCGGTGCAGGTATTTATCAGATCAAGGAACTCTCTTATACATATGAAGAAGAAACTGCGGAAGGTACGGTTTCCTATGCGGGAAATATGGATATCACCCAGATCCCGGGAATGGAAGATATCTGTTTCGGTATTGACCGGGAAGTAGCAGTAGAAAATACAGTGGCGCTTGAGGATTTTGCAGATGCGCAGGTAGAGGCAGATACACAGAGCATTTCAGCAGAAGAAGCAGCAGAGCTTCCAATCGTGCGGATCTCTCAAAGCACCGATGCACAGATGACCGGACAGCAGCTTGCGCAGGCGATCGCCCGGGCAAAAGGACTGACGGTACAGACACAGGCAGCAGACGATCTGGACAGCGATCAGATCTCTGCAGGAAGCGTCGTTGTGGTACTGGATGCGGGACACGATGATTCTCATGCGGGAACCAGAGCAAACGGTCTGACAGAAGAATCCATGACGATCAAGGTTGCCAATTATTGCAAAGAATATCTGGAAGCCAATTATACAAATGTGGTTGTGTATATGACAAGAACAAGCGGTGCATGTCCGCATCCGGGCACATCTTCGACAGATGATAATGCAGCCAGAGTCGATTATGCACACAGTGTGGGCGCGGATATGTATGTCAGCATCCACTTCAATTCCACAGGTGTCGGTGCTACGACCGCAACAGGTGCAATGGTGTTTTACCCAAACAGTAATTACAACAACGATGCAGGTTCCAAGGGCTCTGTGGTGGCATCCAAGATCATCGAGCAGCTTGCAAAGCTGGGACTGAAAAATAATGGTATCAAGATAAGAAATTCAGAAGATAATACAACTTATCCGGATGGATCGCTGGCTGATTATTACGGCGTGATCAGAAGAAGCAAATTATATGGTATCCCGGCAATTATCGTAGAGCATGCATTTGTAAATAACCCATCCGATGCGGCTTTTTTGAGCAGTGAGGATAATTTAAAGAAGCTCGGTGTGGCAGATGCACTTGGTATAGCAAGTGCATGGAATCTGTCTACCGAAGAAGTGGAATATGATGCAGATGATCTGTTTGTGTCTGATGTAGATGGTGTAAACGGCAGTTTTAAAATAACATTAAAAGGAGCGACACCGACAGACCGGATCGCGAGTGTGAAGTTTAAGGTTTATCCGACATCCGATAGTTCGGCGTCTTATGTGTATACGGCAACGGATGAAGGAAAAGGAACTTATACTGCGACAGCCAATGTAGCAAATCATAACAAAGAAACAGGTACCTATAAGATCATTGCCTACGCTTATGATGCAATGGGTAAGAAGCATCAGCTCCGTTCTACGACAACAAAGATCGAAGAACAGAAGGCAGATCCTTCGACAATGAAGCTTACAGCAAAGCTGAACAGAAAACAGACGATTGCAACATTGGCTTTAACAGGGGCAAAAGGTGCTGCAAAGGTATTTTATAAAGTCAGTGTAAAAGAAAACGGCAGAACAACAAGAAAAACCTATAACGCAGAATTACAGGATAATGGCAGCTGGCTTTCATCCGTGAAGATTGCAGATTTCAAAAAGGCGGGCACTTATGAGGTAGTGGCATATTCCAAGAGTTATTTTGGAATTACAACTAAGGTGGCAACAGGCAGTTTTACGGTAGATGGACCATCTGTAGGTGCGGTAACGGTCAGAAAGATCAACTTAAACAAGGGTACCTTCCGGCTTCGCCTGAAAAATGTGGCATCTGCATCGAAAGTAAAATCGGTTAAGGTCAAGGTCAGAAATTTAGAAGGCAAGAAAAAAACAAAAACATATACGGCAAAGAAAAACGGCAGTTATTATGATCTTTCTGTTGCAATGAAGGATTATGGATATGCGCTTGGTAAATACCGATTTACAGTGCAGGTAACGGATGGCAACGGTATTACAAAGGATGTCAAGGTAGTTACTTATACGTTCGAAAAGAAAGATCCTGTCATTACAGCAAAGCTGAAATCCAAAGAAACCAAACTGCTGCTGACAGCAGAGAATCTGGGAATCGCAGCAGCCGTTAAGGGTGTGCGTTTCCGTGTATACAATGTAGATGCAGGATCCAAAAAGAAAAATTATGAGGCGAAAAGGGATGCAAAAGGCGCATTCAAGGCAACAGTAAAAATTTCTGATTTTGGCATGAGCGGAACCTATAAGATCCAGGCATATGTAAAAGGCACAAACGGTAAATACACAAAAGTCGGAAAAGCGCAGAAGGTTGAGGTTTCCGATATTCTTGGCGGTGAGGCGGTCAGCCGTGAAAAGAACGAAACAGGCAGCTATCTGACAGTATCCAGCATCAGTGCCAACACCGTTGTGGAAAAGGTAGAAGTAAAAGCATGGCCGGTGGAAAAAACAAAGGCAAAATATACATATAAGGCATCAGATCGTGGAAACGGAAAATACCGCGCCCTGATCCAGACAAAGAATCACGACAACGTAAAAGGTGAATACCGCTATCAGGTAATCGTAACCGGGAAAAATGGTGTTTCTAAAGTGCTTTTAAAGGGAAAAATGACAATCGGAGACGCAAGTGATAATCCGGATGACTACCCTGATGATGACCCATATGTGGATGGTAAATATACGATTACAGGCAGCAGTACGGTGACCGTTTCACAGATGGTCAGTTATTACCAGTCCAGGACATTCTATCCCTCGTTTTACGGGGGATCGGATGCTGCAACGATCAAGAAATTCTGTCAGATCTACCTCGATGAATGTAAAGCGGAAAATATCAGGGCAGAGGTAGCGTTTGCACAGGCGATGAAGGAAACCAACTTCCTGCGTTTTGGTGGCGATGTCAGCATTACACAGTATAATTTTGCCGGGATCGGAGCAGTAGGCGGAGGCGCGAAGGGACAGAGTTTTTCAAGTGTCCGTTTAGGGATCCGCGCACAGATCCAGCATTTGAAAGCGTATGCCAATTATGATGCGCTGAATAATGGCTGTGTAGATCCGCGTTTTACCTATGTGAGCCGCGGAACGGCTCCTTATGTGGAATGGCTCGGTATTCCGGACAACCCATACGGAAAAGGCTGGGCAACCGCACAGAACTACGGAAGCTCCATCTTACAGATGATCAAGGATATCAAAAGCAGATAAAAAGAGCGGGAGGAACAAAGAAGTTCCTCCTTTTTACTGCTGTTAATGTCAGGTACGAAAAGAAACTTGACGAACAGGTGTGATTTTCATATACTTATTTTATCTATGAATAGTGTATTATCAAAAAGTTTAAAAGTGCGTATCCAAGTATGAGAAAAAGAGGATGGAAAAATGGGAAAAATAACAGTAGAAACCTGTCATATTGAAGGATTGAAAGTCATTACACCGACTGTATTCGGTGACGCCAGAGGATATTTTATGGAGACGTATAATTATAATGACTTCAAAGAGGCGGGCATTGATCAGGTCTTTGTACAGGACAATCAGTCTGCTTCCAAAAAGGGCGTACTCCGTGGTCTGCATTTCCAGACACCGCTGTGATAGGAGATACCTTCGCGGCATGTTTCGCCGGAGCATTTGCGGCGATCAGTACAGTAATCAGTCCAACAAAGATACCGCAGGCAATGCCAAAAATACTGATACCAAAGAGGGGAATATCAGAAAATTCTTCTCTGACTACAAAGCGCAGTACCGCACACAGCCCCCATGTTGTAACAACCCCTAAAATAAGACCG
>OIYT01001815.1_pt1 | contig 14381 bp, 15 predicted proteins | sample 1588201 | NCBI WGS metagenome assembly OIYT01 (sample SAMN03283260) | human gut metagenome | biome: human-associated habitat; material: feces | host: Homo sapiens | place: USA | collected 2013
CCGGCTCGCTCGACCCCAGCCACGTCCTGCTCTCGCTCGGTCTGCCTCATGAGGTCGCTCACGGCTCGCTGCGCCTGTCGATCGGCGAATACAACACCATGGAAGAGATCGACCACATCATCAAGGTCGTTCCCGAGGTCGTTGCCTATCTGCGCGATATCTCCCCCGTGTGGGAGGAGCTTGAAAACGGCACCAAGAAGCATCTTATTTAATAAACAACACATCGTGATATAATAGGAGGAACTTAAGTTATGGCACTTTATAGCGATAAGGTAATGGATCATTTTCAGAATCCCCGTAATGTCGGCAAAATGGACGATGCAGACGGCGTAGGCGAAGTCGGCAACGCAAAATGCGGCGACATCATGAAGATGTATATCAAGGTCAAGGACGGCATCATCACCGATGTTAAGTTCAACACCTTCGGCTGCGGCAGCGCTATCGCAACCAGCTCCATGGCAACCGAGCTTATCAAGGGCAAGAAGGTCGAGGATGCACTCGAGCTTTCCAATAAGGCCGTCGTCGAGGCTCTCGACGGTCTGCCCGCACATAAGATCCACTGCTCCGTCCTTGCAGAGGAAGCTGTTGCAGCGGCAGTCAAGGATTACTATGACCGCAACGGCATAGCATACGATCCTGAGCTGTTCAGCAAGAAGCTGCACGACTGCGAAAGCTGCGCAGAATAATCAAGAACGTAGAAAAAGCTCCCCACACGGGGAGCTTTTTTGCATGTAAAGTATTACTTTCCGGCCTCTGGCAGGCAATGCATGCGCAGCGTGTCGAGCACTCTGAAGCCCTCGGCGTGCATGCACAGCCGGCGCGCGCCGAAGTCGAGTGAACGCAATTTGAGATACAAGGCAATCGCTTTGCCCTCGCTGCTGCCTTCGGGAAACTGGCTATTGTGGCAATCGAATATCGCAGATAGCTGCCGGTCAAGAAGCTTTTTCGAGGTTTTGACGTATCGGTTTGGCGATGCGGTCATGTAATATGCTATCGCCTTTACCGGCGCGGACGCCGCACCGTGCCTTCGCATTATGCCCTCGTAGGGGGCAAAGTAAGCGATCCCGGACGCGGCCTTGCCGACGTTCAGATGATCGGGGTGGCACTCGCTTTTTACCTGCGGATCGGGACAGAATATGACGTCGGGCTTAAAATCGCCCACGACCTTTGCAATGGCGGCCGTAAGCTCGCGAGCGTCGTAAAATCCGCCGTCGCAAAACGGAAGAAAGCGAACGTCGCTCACGCCGAGAGCTGCGGCCGACGCCTTTGCCTCGGCCTGCCGAATGGGAATAAGCTCCTCGGGCGGAACGGAAGCGGAGCCGTATCTGCCGTCTGTGCAGCACAGAAACGCAACGGTTTTGCCGTTTTCGGCTAACTTTGCCGCCGTGGCGCCGGCGCCGATCTCTATATCATCCGGATGCGGCCCGATGAAGAGGCAGCGACTAAAGCTTTCAAGCTGCGGCAGGGGAGAGGCGAGCTTTATCGCAAGCTTTGTTATACTAATCATTTCGCTTCCTTGCGCGCGGCTATCTCGCTGCAAATGCGGTCGTATTCTTCCTCGTCGAGTTTGTAGTGCTTTTTGTACAGGAAGTAGCTGAGCAGCATCAGTACGCAGGGGACAATGACCATGCAAAGCAGCAGAGCCAGCGTCTTTCCCGGCTCGATGCCGGCAATGACGTTGTCGATCGCCATTGTCTTTTCGTGCTCGGTGATGAGGTTTCGCGCACATTCGTTTTCAAAATCGGATATCCGGTTTGTGTATTTAGTAACGCCGAAGATGATGTAGCTGAGATTTGTTACGAGAACGATAAGCGCCGAGGACATCTTGGTCAAAAACGGGCGCAGGGAGGTAATGATCGCCTCGTCACGCGAGCCGGTGCGGTATTCGTTGTATTCGACTGTGTTTATGATGGAGATCATCATGATGAGATAATAGCCGTACTGACCGAAATTTGAAAGCGCATAGCCGACGGTAATTATCCAGAACTTGAGCATCGTTGAGGGCAGGGCGAGTCCGGCAACGAGCATGAATGCATAGCCGACCATCGAGATGCATGCGAGGACAGTCATGAGTTTTTTACGTTTAATATGGCGCGAAATTGCCGGATAGAAGATCATCAGAAATGCTGTGACGGACATTCCGACGATCGAAAACAGCGAAAACAGGCCACCCTCATATCCAAAATCAAAATAAATATATGTCGAGCCTATGCCGCCGACGATAAGCCCGTTGCCTATCTGCTGAAGCAGGAAGATAAGGCTTATCCAAAGCAGCTGATCGTTGCCGGTGATGGTACGCCAGATCTTTTTGAAGCTTATAGGGGGCGCGTCGGTGTATTCACGGTTTTCACGCACACCGAAAATTGTGAAGCACAAAAACAGCGGAGCAATTATGCAGATTATAAGCGCAATTTTGCCGTAGGCGACGGTGGTGCTGCCGCCGATGGCCATGTCGCCGACCGTGAACATGGGTATGAGAACGCTCGCAAGCGTTCCGCCTATGCCGGCAAACAGCGTTGCGCGCGATGCAAATTGATTTCTCGCGTTTGCGTCGGTCGAAAGCGCAGGAACCATTCCCCAATAGGAGATATCGTGCATCGTGTAGGTTATCGAATACAGGAAATAGATAACTCCGAAGAACCACACAAAGCTCCAGCCCTGAAGATCGGTGTTGAACGCAAGATACACGACGACCGAGGTCGAGAGTATGCCGATGACGAGCCAGGGCTTGAATTTGCCCCAGCGCGTGCGCGTGCGCTCGATGATGTTGCCCATGATAGGGTCGTTTAGCGCATCGAATATTCGCGCGGCGACGACTATTGCGGTTATCGCACCAAACTGCGCGTTTGTGAGGTTTCGCGTAAACAGAACGAATGTTATGATGCAGCTTGTGAACAGATAATAGATCATGTCCCTGCCGACGGTTCCGAGCGGGAACATGATAAGGTTTTTCTTCCTCTGCTTGAGATCTTCCATGATAATCTCCTATCCGAATAATGAATGTATCTTCCATTTTATCAGCCGTGCCGAATAATATCAAGGAAAACGCGCCGCGCCGCATGATGAAGTTTCGGGCGAAAAATTGTTGCACATGCACAAAGACGGCGGCGGAAAATCGTGATAATCTGCAAAATTCCGTCTTGCGAAATGCGTCGATATCGGATAGAATGTGTGTTATTCAATAACATACGAGGTGGTCAAATTGCAGCAGCTTATCGAGCGCATCAAGCGTGACGGCGTGGTAAAGCCCGGCGGAGTATTGAAGGTGGACAGCTTCCTTAACCATCAGATCGACCCTAAACTGAGCTACGACATGGCAAAGGAGATACACAGGCTTTTTGAAAACGAGGACGTCAACAAGATCCTCACGATCGAGGCCTCGGGCATCGGCATGGCGGTTTTGACCGGCCTTGTGTTTGACTGCCCCGTGGTTTTTGCGAAAAAGAGCAAGACGATAAATCTCTCGGACGACGTGTATGCAACAACGGTGTATTCCTTTACGCATCAGGTGTCAAAGCAGGTGCTCGTTTCAAAGCGCTATCTCAATCCCGGCGACAGAGTGCTCATAGTCGATGACTTCCTCGCAAACGGCGCGGCGCTCGAGGGACTGTGCGACATCGTCGAGCAGGCCGGAGCAACGGTCGTAGGTGCTGCGATAGCGATAGAAAAAGCCTTCCAGCCCGGTGGCGAGAAGCTTCGCGCAAGAGGGCTGCGCATAGAGTCACTTGCACGCATAGAGTCTATGAGCGATGACAGCATTGTTTTCTGCCAGGAATAAACATGCACAAAAAACGCGGTGAAAAAATATGAAACTTGGCTAAAAACCAGACTTGACTTTTTTCGACGCAGTTGATATGCTAAGCATGTTCCCGTTAAGGGACGCGCAAAACAGAATATTTTCGATATATAGCAAATGATATGGATTTGAAGTCTCTACCCGGACGCCGTAAATGACCGGACTATCGAAGTTTTTATACAGAGGAAAAGCCGAGGTTCTTCCTTTGACTTTGGTATTTTATTTCGCCGGTCACAGATCCATGTGCCCGGCGTTTTATATTTTTGTATCAAAACTCAAAATTGAGTTTGATAATAGATTATTTTGGAGGGTAACCGAAAGATGATGAAGAAGATTACAGCGCTTCTGCTCGCAATGGTCATGGTCTTTGCACTGTGCGCATGCGGCAACAATTCCGACGACAAGAAAACTGACGACAATGCCGACGCATCCAAGATCAAGGTTGGATTCATATTCCTGCATGATGAGAACTCCACCTATGACCTTAACTTCATGAACGCAGCAGAGGCTGCATGCAAGAACCTCGGCCTCGACGAGAGCCAGTACGTTTTCAAGAAGAACATCCCCGAAGATCAGAAATGCTACGACGCAGCTGCTGAGCTTGCTGAAGAAGGCTGCAACATCATCTTCGCCGACAGCTTCGGCCACGAGTCCTACATCATAGAGGCAGCTAAGGAATTCCCCGATGTCCAGTTCTGCCACTCCACCGGCACTCTCGCTCACACCGAGAAACTTGCTAACTACCACAACGCATTCGCTTCCATCTACGAAGGCCGCTACCTCGCTGGTATCGCAGCAGGCCTCAAGCTCAACGAGATGATCGCAAACGGCGACTTCACCGCAGACGAGGCAAAGATGGGCTATGTCGGCGCATTCACCTACGCAGAAGTCATGTCCGGTTACACCTCTTTCTTCCTCGGCGCACGTTCCGTCTGCCCCACCGTTACCATGGACGTAACCTTCACCGGTTCCTGGTACGATGAGACCGCAGAGAAGGAAGCAGCAAACACCCTTATCAAGAACGGCTGCAAGCTCATCAGCCAGCACGCCGACTCCATGGGCGCTCCCACCGCATGCGAGACCGCAGGCGTTCCCAACGTTTCCTACAACGGCAGCACCGAGTCCGCTTGCCCGAACACCTTTATCGTTTCCTCCCGCATCGACTGGACTCCTTACTACGAGTACGCAATCAAGGCCGTTATGAACGGTGAGACCATCGACACCGACTGGACCGGCACCCTCAAGACCGGCTCCGTCGTTCTGACCGACGTAAACGAGAAGGCTGCAGCCGCCGGCACCGCTGAGGCAATTGCCGAGGCAAAGGCAAAGCTCGAGGACGGCTCCCTGAACGTATTCGATACCGCAACCTTCACCGTTGAAGGCAAGAAGCTCGACAGCTACATGGCCGACGTTGACACCGATAAGGACTACACCAAGGACACCGAAGCTGTTGAGAACGGTGTGTTCTACGAATCCAAGTTCCGCTCCGCTCCTTACTTCGACGTCATGATCGACGGCATCAATCTGCTCGACACCAACTTCGGCAGCTGATATACGAAATAAGAAGTACGAAGTATGTATTAATAAAGGAAGCTCCGCAATTTACGGAGCTTCCTTTAGCCACTTATTCGGTTGCAGAGGAAAGAGCATGAAGCGCATCGTGCTTTTTCCTGTGCTGCCACTTATTACACATGGGGAGTGAAGAGATGGATAACAAAAACGCCGCCGTGAAGATGAGAAACATATCAAAATCATTTGGCACGGTAAAAGCTAACGACAAGATTTGGCTCGATATATACAGAGGCGAGATACTTGCGCTTCTGGGCGAAAACGGCTCGGGAAAGACCACCCTGATGAACATGCTCTCGGGTATTTATTTCCCGGACGAGGGCGAAATTTTCATTGACGATAAGGAAGTCGTCATCCGCTCGCCGAAGGACGCTTTGAACCTCGGCATCGGCATGATCCATCAGCACTTCAAGCTCGTTGACGTGCTCACGGCCACGGAGAACATAATCCTCGGCCTTGAAGGCAAGGGAAAGCTCGACCTCAAGTCGGCCGCAAAGAAGATCCGCGAGATATGCGACGCTTACGGCTTTGACGTGGATCCCGATCAGCATATATACGAGATGAGCGTTTCCCAGAAGCAGACTGTTGAGATCGTAAAGGTCCTCTATCGCGGCGCGGATATACTGATCCTCGATGAACCGACGGCAGTCCTCACTCCGCAGGAGACGGATAAGCTCTTTGCAGTTTTGCGCAATATGCGCGATGCCGGCAAGGCGATAGTAATAATCACGCACAAGATGCACGAGGTTGAGGATCTTTCCGACCGCGTTGCCGTTTTACGCCACGGCCAGTTTATCGGCGATATGCCGACGAAGAACACCAACGCTCAGGAAATGACGAACATGATGGTCGGACACGCTGTCGAGCTTAACATCGACCGCCCCGAGCCGGTCGATCCCAAGCCGAGAGTTGAGGTGAAAAACCTCACTGTGCGCAGTATTGACGGTATCGTTAAGCTTGATGATGTCTCGTTCACTGCCAACAGCGGCGAGATACTCGGCATTGCCGGTATCTCAGGATGCGGTCAAAAGGAACTGCTTGAAGCCATTGCCGGCCTTCAGCCGACCGAGAGCGGCAGCGTCAGCTACATAAAAGACGACGGCAGCAGGGAAGAGCTTCTCGGCAAGGATCCGCTTTCAATCGCCGATCTCGGCGTCGTTTTGTCCTTTGTCCCTGAGGACAGACTCGGTATGGGGCTTGTTGCCAATATGGATCTCGGGGATAACATGATGCTGCGCTCATTCAGAAAGGGCAAAAGCATTTTCACCGACAGAAAAAGCCCTCGCAAGCTTGCCGAAAACGTCGTTGACGAGCTTGACGTCGTAACTCCCGGCATAAGCACCCCCGTGCGCCGCCTCTCCGGCGGCAATGTTCAGAAGGTGCTTGTCGGACGCGAGATAGCATCCGCACCGACCGTTCTGCTCACGGCTTACGCCGTTCGCGGACTGGACATCAATTCATCCTATACTATATATGACCTTATAAACCGCCAGAAGCAGAAGGGCGTTGCCGTTATCTACGTCGGCGAGGATCTTGACGTGCTTCTTGAGCTGTGCGACAGAATACTTGTTCTGTGCGGTGGCAAGGTCAGCGGCATAGTTCCCGGCCGCGGCGCGAAAAAGCGCGAGGTCGGCATGATGATGACAAAGCTGGGAGGGGAAAAGGCAGATGAATAATAACAGCAAAGAGCCTCTGTTCCACATAGTTAAGCGCGGCGCTCTGCCGTGGTACAAGGCATGGGGCATACGCCTTCTGGCAGTTGTGATCGCACTTATAGTCTGCGCGATCATTACGATGACCGTGACGGGAGAAAACCCCATTCAGGTCTATGCAACCATGATAGACAGCTCCTTCGGAAGCGAGCGTAAGGTCTGGATACTTGCCCAGAACACAGCAATGCTCTTGGGCGTATCGCTTGCCGTAACTCCGGCATTCCGCATGAAGTTCTGGAACATCGGCTGAGAGGGTCAGATCCTTGCAGGCTGCCTTGCGGCGGCCGCGTGCATGATCTGCCTTGCAGATACCGTTCCCAACGGTCTGCTTATCGTCATAAGCGCAGTGGCCAGCATCATTGCAGGCGCGATCTGGGGCGGCATTCCCGCGTTTTTCAAAGCAAAGTGGAACACTAACGAAACCCTGTTCACACTCATGATGAACTATGTTGCAACTCAGCTCGTCGCGTTCTTCGTTATCATCTGGGAAGTACCCAAGGGCGCAGGTCAGATCGGTATTATAAACCAGAGCACCCAGATCGGCTGGCTTCCGCAGATCGGCGGCAATAAATACATGCTCAACGTCATAATAATACTCGTGCTGACCGTTGCCGTATACATTTACCTAAATTACTCAAAGCACGGCTATGAGCTTTCCGTCGTCGGCGAAAGCGAGCGCACGGCGCGCTATGTCGGCATAAAGGTCGAAAAGGTCATCATCCGCACGATGCTCCTCTCAGGCGCTATCTGCGGCATAGTCGGCTTCCTGCTCGTTTCCGGCACTGATCATACGCTTTCAACAAGCCTTTCCGGCGGCCGCGGCTTCACGGCGGTCATGATATCATGGCTTGCAAAGTTTAACCCAATTATCATGATCTTTGCCAGTATGCTGCTTGCATTCCTTGATAAGGGCGCAAGCGCAATATCCACAAACTTCGGCCTGAACCACTCGTTTTCCGATATCCTCACGGGTATAATCCTGTTCTTCATAATCGGCTGTGAGTTTTTCATAAGCTACAAGCTCAGCTTCCGCAAGGCGGCAGGAAAGGAGGCAGCGGAAAATGTTTGATATAGTATCCTTTTTCCCTCGCGCGGTAATGCAGGGCGTGCCTCTGCTTTTCGGCGGCACGGGCGAGATCATAACCGAAAAATCCGGCAACCTCAACCTCGGTATCCCCGGCATCATGTATGTCGGCGGCATCTGCGGCGTTATCGGCGCATTTTTGTATGAGCAGTCGGCAGCGGAGCTTAACAGCTTTCTCGCCGTTGCGATACCCATGCTGTCCTGCCTGCTCGGCTCGCTTCTCATGGGACTTCTGTACTGCTTCCTGACGGTCACGCTCAGAGCAAATCAGAACGTCACCGGCCTTGCAATGACAACCTTCGGCATTGGTATCGGCAACTTCTTCGGCGGCTCGCTCATTAAGCTCACCGACGCGGAGGTACCCTCGATCGCCCTTTCGGCAACAAGCAAGGTTTTCAGCAAGTCACTGCCCTTTGCCGATAATCTCGGCTGGTTCGGCAAGATGTTTTTAAGCTACGGCTTTTTGGCCTATTCTGCCGTTATAATTGCGCTCATAACCGCTTATGTGATAAAGAAAACGCGCGTCGGCCTTAATCTGCGCGCCGTCGGCGAAAGCCCGGCGACTGCCGATGCTGCCGGCATAAACGTCAATAAATATAAGTACATCGCTACCTGCGTCGGCAGCATGATCGCCGGCCTCGGCGGCCTATACTATGTCATGGACTATGCCTGCGGCGTATGGTCGAACGATGCCTTCGGCGACCGCGGCTGGCTTGCCATCGCGCTGGTCATCTTCTCGATATGGAGACCGAACCTTGCGATAATAGCCTCAATACTTTTCGGCGGACTGTACATTGTTTATCTCTACATTCCGGCGGGAACACAGCTTTACATGATGGAGCTGTACAAGATGCTCCCGTACCTTGTCACCATCATCGTGCTCGTTGCCGTTTCCATGCGCAAAAAGCGCGAGAACGAGCCGCCTGCCGCGCTAGGACTTGCATATTTCCGAGAAGAACGATAGTTTTAAAGCTCCACGGTGTTTGCCGTGGAGCTTTGTTATTATGCGTTGCTTGCGGCAACGGGGCGTGTATTTATGCCGCAAGGAGGTAAAAAACATGTTGTCTGAAAATTTGAAAACTCTGCGCAGGCAGAAAGGCTTTACGCAGGAAGAGCTTGCCGCGCGGCTGAACGTAGTCCGCCAAACGGTGTCAAAGTGGGAAAAGGGACTGTCTGTGCCTGATGCCGAGTTGCTTACAAGGCTGGCTGAGGTGCTTGAGGTTCCGGTCAGCACTTTGCTTGGCTCGGCGATACCCGACGATAAAGAGCCGGACGATATCGCCCGTCAGCTTGCGCGTATAAATGAACAGCTTGCAGTAAAAAACCGCCGCAGCCGCCGCATATGGCGCACGGCAGCCGCCGTGCTCATAGCGGTCGTTGTTATATATCTGCTGCTCATCGCCGTAAGTATCATAGCATTTGACAAGTTTGGAGTAGATGATCCCGGCACGGCGCAGGTGACCGACTATGTGGAGGTCATGCCGGAAAAGAAGAAATAGCAAAAAGGTGCTGTCTCATTGTGAGGCAGCACCTTTTTTGATGCTTATAATGTCCCGAGGTAGCCCTCAAGGATGAGGCTTGCCGCAACGGCATCGACGGTTTTGCGGTGTTTTTTCTCCTTTTTGCCGTTTGCGTGCAGAATGGCATGAGCTTCTACGCTGCTGCGGCGCTCATCCCACATGACGATCGGAATATCAGTCTTGCTGCCGAGAAGTGCGGCAAATTCGCGGCATTTTTCCGCTCTTGCACCTTCTGTGCCGTCCATATTCTTCGGAAGCCCGAGCACGAAGCGCTCGATGCCGCGCGACTCTGCCAGCTTGACAATCTCATCTGCCAGAGCGTTTGCGTCCCATTGGTTCACAGTCCACGCCTCGCCGACAAGAATGTTCATTGCATCCGAAACGGCAAGCCCCGTGCGAGCGTCACCGTAATCAATACCCATTATCCTCATTTTTTCACCTCAGTCCAAAGCATGAGCGTATTTGACCGCAGATATACAGCGAGCCAAATGCACAGACCATTGCATCCCGCTCTTGGGCAATATCACGCGCAAGATCGACTCCGTCCTCGACCGTGTCGGCCACGCAGACCTCGCGGCAGCTGCCCTTGAACAGCTCCGCAAGCTCCTCGGCCGGGAGCGCGCGCTCGGACGGCGGCGTCACGCACACACAGGCATCAAACAGCGGTGCGAGCGTTGCCGCAATGCTTTTATAGTCCTTATCCTTCAAAACGCCGACAAGCGCAACGCGCTTTGAATCGGGGAAGTAGTGCTCAAGACACTCGCGCAGGGCGGCCGCGCACTGCGGATTGTGTCCCCCGTCAAGCACAAACCACGGATCATCCGTGTGCAGCACCTCAAATCTTGCAGGCCATGCAACGGAATAAAGCCCAGACTCCACTGCCTCATCGTCGATATCCCACCCCTGCTTGCGCAGAACGGATATCGCTTCGAGCACCGTTGCGGCATTTTGCAGCTGATGCTCGCCGAGAAGCGGAATGGCGTAGCTTGCACCGCGATAAGAAAACACCTGACCGTCGATAGAGTCAAACTCAACGCTTATATCGTCAAAGTCGGGAACATAAAGCTCGGCGCTCATCTCGCGGCACACATCGCGCACGACCTCCATCGTTTCGCCAAACTGCTGATACATGACGACCGCCGAGCCGTATTTTATTATTCCGGCCTTTTCGTATGCGATCTCTGAAAGCGTTCCGCCGAGAATAGCCGTGTGATCAAGTCCGATGTTGGCAATGACGCAGCACTCCGGGCAGGGGATGACGTTTGTCGCGTCGTATCTGCCGCCGAGACCGACTTCAAGTATCACAATATCGCAGCCGGAATCGGCAAACCAGCGCAGAGCGGCTGCCGTCATCATCTCAAACTCCGTTGGGTGCTCGTCCATGGCGTCTGCGTGGCGCTGTATTTCGGTAACGATCTCGGCAAGCGTGTCGTCTTCGATCTGCTTGCCGTTTATCTGCATGCGTTCGTTGAAGCGGCGCAGATACGGAGAGGTGTAAAGTCCGGTTTTTAAACCTGCCCTGTGCATTATGGATGCAAGCATTGCACAGATGCTGCCCTTTCCGTTGGTGCCCGCAACGTGGACAAATTTAAGCTCCGATTGAGGATTGCCCATCCGTGCAAGAAGCTCGCTTATTCGCTCAAGACCGAGCCTCGAGCCGCGCCATGATGCGCCGTTGATGTATTCAAGTGCCTGTTTGTAATCCATACCTTGACCTTCAATATTTAATATATTTTGCGATAAATGCATCGAGCTTTGCGGCGTAAGCCGCGCCGCTTGTGAACATCGTTTCTATGTGCCGCGTGCCCTCGGTGAACAGCAGATCCTTGTCAGTCGGACAAAGCTCGAAAGCGCGCGGTGCGTTTTCAAACGGCACCGTCGGATCCTCCTTGCCGTGGACAAACAGCATAGGGCAGACAGCGTTTGCAAGGCTTTGCGTTACGTCGGTATCCGCGAGATCATAGCCTGCAATGTGCCTGTTCATTTCGGCAATGAGCTTATACGCCGGCCCGAGCTGCGAGCGCAGTATCGGCCGCGCGTCGGTAAAGCCGCTGTCCTCAACGATGAATTTGACAACATCGGGAACACGGTCGCTCATCTTCATGACGGTTGCTCCGCCGAGCGAAAAGCCGTGCATGATAACCTGAATATCGCTGCCGAACTCGCCTTCGAGAAAGCTCAGCCATTTTAAGCAGTCGGTGCTTTCAAAAACATCATAGCCGAACCAGGCGCCGCCGGATAAGCCGGAAGCGGTGTTGTCCGGCGCAAAGATATCAAAGCCTCGGCTGTGATAATATTCATGCAGAATGCCGGCAGTTTCGGCGTGCTCGGAGTGATAGCCGTGCACGATAAACGCGATCTTCTTGCTGAATTTTTTGCCGCAGGGGAAGTAGAAGCCCTGCAAAATCTCGCCCCTGTCGGACTCGAGCGTGTAGCAAAGATGCACCTTGCTCTCAAGCGCCGCAGAGCGCTCGTCGCGCCAGACGTAGTATTCCGGCCTGTGCGTTTTCTTATCCAGAAGTGCGTTAAGAACCGGCGGACGGCTGCGCGCGAATATAAACTTATACACATCCCACACCGCAAGCGGCGGTATGGCAGTCAGCAGCCATGCTTTTTTCATATCAGTTCACCGGAAGTACGGCGCCCACGCTTGACAGCAGCGAGAACGCGATGACAAGTATCTGGAATGCGAGCGAGCCGAATTTGCCGCATATTGGCGAAGCTCCTGTGCGTTTGCGTGAGCGGTTGTATGCTATGATGATCCCGATGCCGGTGACTATCTGAATTATGCTCGCAAAGCGTGTGAAACCTACGAAGCTGCTCACGCCGAACAGTGCAAGCGCAAGGCAGGGCAGAGAGGCCAGAAGCCAGCAGAGATTTTTGCTCCAGCCGGTCTGCTCTCCGACGATATCGCGCAGATTAAGCGTGTTTGCCCAGAACGACGTTGCAAGCGCCAGAAGCGTGAATATATAGCCGACTATGGCGACCCAGCCGCCCAAGTGGCGCGAAAGATCGACCAGCGCGCCGTCCTCGGAGATGTCGCCGCCTGCGCCGAGCAGGGTCATGAGCGTTATTATGAATATGAGTGCAAGGTTGATTCCCAAGCCTGTCGCTATCGCTGCGCGGATGCGTTTTGCGTCGCCCTTTAATCCCTTGACGACTTGCGGCGTGCTCATAACGGCCGACAGCGAAAATGACACCATGCCGAACAGAGCAAGCGCGTTGTTAAAGCCCTGCCATCCTGTGGGGAGGGGAGCAACGTCGCGCAGCAGCGTTGCAACAAGCAGAATGCCGACAACGCCCACCATTGAAAACACGGCGATCTTTTCGCAAATGCCGACGAGCTTCATGCCGACGAACACTACGCCTGCGCCGAGAATATAGAATATCAGCATGCCGACGATATCGGGCAGACCGAACCAGCTTCTGAATACAGCTGCGGCACCTGTTAAAAATGCGCTGACGTTTACGATGACAGAAACGCCAAGCAGTATAAACGCCGTCCAAGTGAAAATCTTTTTGATCCTGCCGGAGAAAAGCTCGGCGTCAAAGCACTTTACAAACTGTGCGCCGTCGTTGTTAAGGCTCAGCTCAGCTATCAGAAAATGCAGAACAAGCGCAACTGCGTAGCCGATAAGCAGAATAAGCACGGTTTCTCTGAAGCTGTTGTGCGCGGCAAGATACGGAACGGACAGTATGCCCGCACCGACTCCGTGACCGACGATTATGCTAGCAGCCTCCATGAAAGTAAGCTCGGATTCACCCTTTATCTTAGCCATGTAACCGACCTCCGTCAGCCGTAATTTTTTCACCATTTTACCACAGCGCGCCGAGCATTACAATAGACAAGCAATCACGATACAATATGTTATGTAAACTTAGAGCGGACAAAATGAGCAGCCGTTCGGCTGCTCATTATCTATTGTTCCCGGCCAACAAGGTAATCGAGACTTACATTGTATAAATCGGCGAGCTTTATCGCCAGATCGAGCGGAAGTGGTCTTTCGCCGCGCTCATATTTTGAATACAGAGACTGGTCGCACATAAGAACCTCGGCGACTGTCTGCTGAGTTAAATCGTGATCCTCGCGGAGGTCACGAATTCGAAGTCTCATCGCATTACTCCACATTTACGATTTTACGCATTATTTCCGGAGGCAGCTTCACCACTTTGCGGTCATATGTTACAAGACCGTTGACTTCTTCCTCCACATCGCTCAGCTGCGTGTATACAGCGGCGGAAAGCCCCTGCTTGAAGGCCGGCTTTATCTGCTCAGAGTACAGCTTTTCAAGCGCTTTTTGCAGGTCGGCGGGGCTTTTTAGCTTTTTGTAGCCGAAATCGGCGCTGCCGAAGCTGTGTCCGGCGCAGCGGTAATTGTATCCGCCGAACTCCGTCAGCATGACGGCGCGGCCGAGCTTATCGGGCTTGAAAACGTATTTTTTGAAGTAGACGTGCAGACTCTTGGTTTCACCGATCTTCTGATCGTGCCAGCCTGAGGCGTGGTCAATGGTGCGCGTAGGGTCTGCGTTAGCTATCTTTTCGGCGATTCGTGCCGCGTCGAACTGCCCCCAGCCTTCGTTGAACGGCACCCACATTGCAATGCACGGGCAGTTATACAAAAGCTCGATCATTTCGTTGAGCTCGGTTTCGTATTCGATGCGGCCTTCAAGATCCTCGCGCGCGAAAAGCTTGTGATTTTT
>OIYT01001816.1_pt1 | contig 14379 bp, 9 predicted proteins | sample 1588201 | NCBI WGS metagenome assembly OIYT01 (sample SAMN03283260) | human gut metagenome | biome: human-associated habitat; material: feces | host: Homo sapiens | place: USA | collected 2013
GTAATATAAGGCTCACATTCTACGGCATTGATCAATACATAATCAACTCCATCTGGTTTCATATATTTTACATAGGTTGGGAAACCAGCTCCACCTAAACCAACAATACCTGCATTTTTTACAAAATCAACACACTCTTCTCTTGTAGCACTTTGCCAGTCTAATGGTGCAAATGATTGAACTTTGGTTTGTTTAAAATCGCATTCAATCACCATGTGATTTTGTGGACGCAAAGAATTGTGCATACGTTTAACAATTCCTTTATAAGTTCCAGAAACACTTGAATAAATTGGCACATAAAAACCTGACTTTGTTTCAGCCAGTTTTGTTCCAACGGATACAGTATCTCCCTCTTGAACAAGAATATCAAAATCTAAAGTACGTCCTGCTACTAAAGGAATATAAACTTCCTTTTTAGGCATAAGATGTAATAATTCAGACTTTTCTGTCAATTCTTTTTTACCAGGGATATGCTGTCTCATCGGTCCTAAAAATAGTGACATATAAATCCTACCTCCCATTTATACTTTCTAATCATAGGCTTTTTTTTTCACAAGTTCAAGAATTTTTTGACAATTTCCCATAATTTAGGTAAGTACTTACATTTACATTAAACTCAATTCATCATATAATACTTTTATGCAAAAAAATAAATCTATATTATCATGGCTTGTCCTATCGATTTGTTTTCTAATCTTTATAAGTTCTGTCATATTCTTCATTCAAAACAAAGACAATGAAACAACAGAAAACCTCAATGTTACATTAACAGATGTTGGCTTTGACACGCCCATCACTCTGAATTGCTCATGTTCACAAGCAGATTTTGCGAAATATACAAAAATCTTACGAAAGACATTTAAAGAAAACAACAAACGATTCGACCAATACCATGCCTATAAAAATATGAATAACCTTTATACTTTAAATCATGAAGCTTATGATCATCCGATTCAAATGGATGAAACCTTTATTGATTGTTTAAAACTAGCCATGAAGATGCAATCAGAAAACTCGCAATTTGACATCAGTCAAGGAGCCCTATTAAATTTGTGGCATGATGCCAGAGAAAATACACAAGTGCCACCTAGTGATGAAAAGATTCAAGAAGCTTTAAATCATATTAACCTAGATACTATTCAAATAAATGGTCATGAAGTTTCTTATTTAGATTCACAATTATCCATTGATCTAGGTGCCATTGCCAAAGGATATACCGCTCAACTTGCCAAAGAAGCATTAAATAAAGCCGGCCTAACCAATGGATATATCAATGCCGGTGGTAACGTTGTCTTACTTGGCAAAAAAGAAGATGGATCCAATTGGAAGATTGGTATTCAAAGTCCAGATTCCAGCGATGCTCTAGTTCAATATGAAACAAAAAAAGCCACTTGTTTAGTTACAAGTGGAGATTACCAAAGATATTTTACATATAAACATAAAAAGTATTCTCATATTATTGATCCTAAAACCGGTTATCCTGCAAACTATGTTCGAAGTGTAACCGTCATCACAAAGGATTCAGGCAAAGCCGATGCCTTAAGCACAACATTATTCTGTATGAGTGTAGAAGATGGAAAGAAATATCTATCGACTCTTGATTATGATGTACAAGCGATATGGATCCTAGATAAAGATAGTGATGTTTCATCGGATTTAGAAACAAAAGATTATAAAATCATCACAACCGATAAAATAAAAAACAGAGTAACTCTTGTCGATTAGAGTTACTCTTTTCATTTACATATTAGTCATGTAATACGTGGTTACAACGATCACACAATCCATCTTCATTATCAGATTCCGTGTAGTTCCAGCAACGAGGACATACATGGCCTGTAGCCTTTTCTACTTTAACCTGACAAACTTCAAATTGTTCTAATTCATCCGTTGTGAATGTTACTTTAGATACAATAAACCATTGTGCTGCATTACTTAACACACGATCCATGATTTCTTTTTGTGCATCACTTACATGTAATACGACATGTGCTTCTAATGATTTACCAATTAAACCTTCAGCACGTGCATTTTCAAGTGCTTTGAAGACATCCTTACGAACCTTGAATAATTCTTCCATGTCCGCTTTGATCTTTTCTACATCAAAATCCAATTCTAGATCTTTGAATGTAGTTAAGTGGATACTTTCTTCATCAAAGTGCATGTAGTCATTGACTTCTTCACAAGTATGAGCCAAGATTGGAGCCCACAATTTAGTCATTACTTCAACGGCATTGTAAAGTACAGTTTGAACTTGACGACGAACTGGTGCATCTTCTTTTTCAATATAAAGAATATCCTTCGTGTAATCTAAGTAATAAGCTGATAATTCGTTTGTCATTAAGTTTGTCAAATATGTAACAACATCGGAGAAACGATATTCATTATAAGCTTTTCTACAGAAATCTACAGCATCCTTTAATTCAGTTAAAATATATTGATCCAATTCACTCAATTCATTGAAGTTTACACAATCTTTGGCAGTAAATTTTTGATCATCTAAGTTTGCCATTAAGAAACGCAATGTATTACGTACCTTGCGATAGTTTTCACTCACTTGTTTCAAGATCTTTTGACCCATTGAAACATCCGCTTGATAATCTACACTACAAGCCCATAAACGTAAGATATCTGCACCATATTTTTTAGTGATTTCACTAGGTGCAACGGCATTCCATTGTGATTTAGACATCTTAACGCCTTTTTCATCCATAACGAAACCATGTGATAAAACTTGTTTATATGGAGCTTTACCATGAACGGCAGTACCAACAATCAAACTAGAGTTGAACCATCCACGATATTGGTCACTACCTTCAAAATATAAATCTGCAGGATAGCCTAGGCCACGATCCATCATAGCTCCAGTATGACTTGATCCTGAGTCAAACCAAACATCCATAGTATCCGTTTCTTTACGGAAGATACCATTTGGTGAATGTTCATTTGTATATCCTTCTGGTAATAAATCTTTAACATCTCTTTCAAACCAAACATTGGATCCATATTCACCAACTAATTTGGCAACATGATCAAAGATTGCTTGATCCATGATTGGAGTATCATCTTCTCCATAAATAATTGGAATTGGAACACCCCAAGCACGTTGACGAGAAATACACCAGTCATTACGATCGGCAATCATATTGTGCATACGTTGTTCACCCCAAGCAGGTACCCAAGATACAGAGTGAATTTGTTCTAATAATTCATCACGAATTTGATCAATTGACGCAAACCATTGTGTTGTAGCACGGAAAATAATTGGCTTTTTAGTACGCCAGTCATGTGGGTATGAGTGCGTGATGAATTGAAGTTTTAATAATACACCCAATTCATCTAATTTTTGAGTGACTGTTTTGTTGGCATCTTCCACATATTGACCAGCAAGCCATTCGCCAACATCATCCATCATGCATCCTTGTGCATCCACGTTACAATATACTGGTAAACCATATTTCATACCAATATTAAAGTCATCTACACCAAATCCAGGTGCTGTATGAACACAACCAGTACCAGCATCGGCTGTTACGTGATCTCCACACATCAATAAACTTTCTCTTTCTGGATATAATGGGTGAGTACAAGTAATATATTCGAATTCTTTACCTTTGAAAGTTTTTAAAACATCACGTTTTTCAACTTCAAACTTATCACACAATTCATCAACCATGCTTGAAAGCATAATCAATTTACCCTTTTCTGTATCCACTAATGAATAATCAAAATCAGGGTTCACACTGATTCCTAAGTTTGCAGGAATAGTCCAAGGTGTTGTTGTCCAAATGACAAAGTTGCAATCTGTATCTAATACGCCTTTTCCGTCTTTAACGGCAAATTTAACATAAATTGTTGGACTCTTAACATCTTTATATTCAACTTCTGCCTCCGCTAAAGCCGATTCACTACTTGGTGACCAATAAACCGGTTTTAATCCTTTGTAGATCAAACCTTTCATAGCCATCTTTCCAAAGATTTCGATTTGGTGTTTTTCAAAACCCTTTTGAAGAGTGATGTAAGGATGATCATAATCTCCAATTGATCCTAAGCTTAAGAATCCAGCTTTTTGATTAGCTACTTGCTTTAAAGCATAGTCATAACAGATTTTTCTAAATTCAGCAATTCCCATTTTCTTACGGTCATAACCCAATTTAGTAACCGCAGTTTCAATTGGTAAACCATGAGTATCCCATCCAGGAATATATGGTGTTTTGTATCCTTCCATAAAGTGAGATTTTATAATGACATCTTTTAACACTTTATTTAAGGCATGTCCTAAGTGGATATCCCCATTGGCATAAGGAGGACCATCATGTAGTACAAATGATTCTGCTCCTTCTCTTCTTTCTAACATCTTTTCATACAATTTTTCATCTTGCCAGCGTTTTTGGAAACCAGGCTCTTTTTTAGTCAAATTTCCACGCATTTCAAATGCCGTTTTAGGCATATGAAGAGTTTCTTTGTAGTCCATACTTTATCTCCTTTTCAAAATAAAAAAACGCCCTTAAAAAAGGACGTAATAAACACGCGGTACCACCTTACTTCATAGTTTTCACTATGCACTTTCATGAGATAACGGTTCACCCGGATCAAACTACTGTAATTTCGTAAGATCAGCTCAAAAGGGATACCTAAATTCTTATTCATACAATGTTTCACCAAAAACTTCATTGCTCTCTACAATCATAACGAATAAAGGCGTGTCTTTATCTTAGCTAGATATATTGATCAAAGTTCAAAACAAGTCTTCCCTTTTTTGTGGTTGAAACAACCTCTTTAAACTGAAATCGACCCGTTTTTCTGATTGACACGAAATCATTATTGCACAATTGTAAATTTTGTTCAAGTACCACATCATTAACTTTCACAAATCCTGCATGAATCTTTTTTAATGCTTCACTTCTAGAACAATGTGACAATTGCGCAACAACACTATCTAAACGTAAACTGCTGCACATAACACGTATTTCTTGTTTATTATTTTTTATGATTTCATAATCCAAACATACTTCAAAATGAACTGTACACTTACCAATCTGCGTACAATTATCGATAATATATTTTGAAATCTTTTCCTTACAAAATATATACAGATCATCTTCTTGTACAATCAAATCTCCGATGACACTTCTTTCAATACCCGAATGCATTAAACAACCTAATAAATCAGAATGTGTCAATGTTTTGAATTTTGAATTGTATGTGGCATGAAGACAGACACAATCACTAAAACCTTCATAGCCTTCCGGTATAAAACATGCGATCTTTCTTTCTGCATTCTCGTACCCACCATCAAAAACGACACATATATTTTTAGGAACCATGTTTTGAAGAATGGCTTGTTCAGAAATCGTTAAAAAATAGGTCATGATTAGCCTATTTTGTTTTTGAAAGATACGAATTTGATCTTTCATCTGCGAAATAAACACCTCATGACCTACCATAAATGAGCTCATTAAAAGTAATTATTAATCTTCATCTTCGAAGTCATCAGGACTTCCTAATGAAATAGTTCCTTGTACACCAATTTCAGCTGGAGAACATAAAATTACGTTCTGACCAATTTTCTGAATTTTACCATCAAGTGCATAAACAACACCTGTTAAAAAATCAATAGTACGTTGTGCATAGTCACGATCTAGCTTATGTAAGTTAACTACAACAGCACGACCTTCTTTTAAACGTTGTCCTACTTCTTCAGCTTCTCCAAAGCTTCTTGGTTCAAACAATACCATTTTTGTATTCGAATTCAAAGAAGTTGCGTTCGTACGAGCTTTTGGTCTCTCATAACGACTTTGAGGTTCTACTTCTTCTACCTTTTCAGCTTGTGGTGCTTCTTGATAATCGTCTTCTTCTTCGATTGGAGCAACGAAGTCTTTTACTTTATCCATAAATCCCATGGGAAAAACCTCCTTAACGAACATAATTATAGCACAAAGAATAACTTATTCAAACTTATATTCTTTTTTTTATTTCCAATTAAAAGACATGCCAATTTGACATGCCTTTTTACATATTATTCAGTTTCAATTAATCCGTATCCACCATCATGACGTTTGTAGCAAACGGCAATTTTGTTTGTTTCATCATCTGTATAAATGAAGAAATCATGTCCTAATAATTCCATCTTCATAATAGCTTCATCCAAGCTCATTTCTTTTGGAACGATTGATTTAGTACGAACAACTTCATCATCATCTACTTCTTCATCATTGAATAATTCATGATCTAAGAAAGCTTCGGCAAGTGATTCTTTATTTTTACGTGTTAAACGTGTTTTTGTTCTACGAATTTGATCTTCCAATTTATCTACAGCAAGATCGATAGCTGCATATAAATCATCGTCTACAACCTCCGCACGAAGAATCGCATAACGCGTTGGGATTGTAACTTCAATTTTTTGTTTTGTAGGATATGTACGAACTAAAACGTTAGCTACATCATCCTCACTAATAATGAAGTACTTTGTTAAAACATCTAATTTTTTATGGATCTTATCTGAGATTCCTTCAGTGACTGTGATGTTTTTTCCTACAATATTGACTTTCATATTATGTACCTCCTATATGATTTCTATTGCTACTTAGATTATAACACTTTTATTTTGTTTTACACTTTTCGACAAGAAATGACAAAAATATAACCAACTTTGCCAAGGAGGTTGACAAGTAAAATGTAACTATTTTCAGAAAATAACTTGCACATTTTCAAAGATTAAGTTATAGTATACACAGGTGATTAACATGAACATTCAATCTACATATTTTTACTTTTACTTTAGATAGCCCTAATAAAACCAATCCAAACAGAATGGTATTTTTATTAGGGTTTTTAAGCATTAACAATTCGAACGGTTAATGCTTTTTTGTTACTCACAAATGGAAAGAAGGATATTACTATGATTATTACTTTAAAGAAAAATGCACCAAAACACGATGTCGACAAATTAATTCACAAATTCGAAGGAATGAATCTTCAAGTCACAATGATCCAAGGCGATAACTACAATGTCTTTGGTTTAGTTGGAGATACAAGTATCGTAGATGAAAAAAGCGTTATGGCAAACCCCATTGTATATAACGTACAACGTGTTGCCCAGCCTTATAAATTAGCCAATCGTATGTTCCATCCAGAAGATACCATTGTAGATGTAAATGGAATTAAAATCGGTGGTAAAAAAATTGCCATGATTGCAGGCCCATGTTCCGTAGAGGGTGAAGATCAAATATGTCGTATTGCCAAAGAAGTTAAACAAGCAGGAGCCGATATGTTAAGAGGTGGCGCTTATAAACCAAGAACAAGTCCATACGCTTTCCAAGGTATGGGAACAGCTGGAATCATGGCCATGGTAAAAGCTAGACAAGAAACAAAGCTTCCTATTGTATCTGAACTTATGAGTGCAGAACATTTGGATGAATTCGTTGAAAATGTAGATATCATTCAGATTGGTGCTCGTAATATGCAAAACTTTGACTTATTAAAAGCTGTAGGAAAAGCAAAAAAACCAATCTTATTAAAGCGCGGTATGAGTGCTACGATTCAAGAATGGATCATGGCAGCTGAATATATTATGTCCGAAGGAAATCCAAATGTCATCTTCTGTGAACGTGGTATTCGTACTTTTGAAACATACACACGTAATACATTAGATTTAAGTGTTGTACCCATCATTAAAGAAAGAACACACTTACCTATTATCATTGATCCAAGTCATGCAGCTGGAGATTATAAATTAATTGAATCTTTATCTTTAGCCGCTATTGCAGCTGGAGCAGATGGATTGATTATTGAAGTGCATGATGATCCAGAAAATGCATGGAGTGATGGAGCGCAAAGCTTAAAGCCAAAACGCTATGCTAATCTAGTTGAAAAAGGAAAAGCTATCGCCAAAGTAGTTGGTAGAGAACTATAAGAAACTGCACACGCAGTTTCTTTTTATGTTACAATGCTTTGGGTGATATAATGAACAATCCTTATCCTTATTCAAATGACAATAAAAGATACCAAACAATCAATTACTATTTTCGTAATACATACCATCAAAAAGTGGCTAAGATTCCATTGAATGCAGGTTTTACCTGTCCAAATCGCGATGGAACAAAAGGAAGTGGTGGATGTACTTTCTGTTCCAGTATGGGTTCAGGTGATAGTATTCTATGTTTTGATGATTCATTGCAGAAACAATATAAAGAAGGCTTAAAGCGCATGCAAAATAAGTGGCCAGATTGTATTGGATTTGCCTACTTTCAAAGCTATTCCAATACATATGCCCCACTTGAAACCTTAAAAAAAGTATATGATCCATTCTTTAAAAATCCAGATATTCCTGGAGTTGCGATTGCGACTCGTGCCGATTGTTTAAGTGATGAAATCATAGACTATTTAAATAGTCAAAATAAAGAAATCTGGCTAGAACTCGGCCTTCAAAGTGTACATGAAGACACAATGGAAAAGTGTAATCGTAAACATAGTACAAAAATTGTGTTTGATTGGTTAGACAAATTAAAATCGACAAACATCAAAACATGTGTACATATTATAAATGGTTTACCAAATGAATCCAAATCCGATATGTTAGAAACGGTTAAACAGATTTCTAAACATCCTATAGATGCGATTAAGATCCATATGCTGCATTTAATCGAGGGCACACAAATGGCAAAAGAATATAAAGAACATCCATTTCATATTCTAACTTTAGAAGAGTATGTCGATATTGTAGTGGATCAATTGGAATTATTACCACAAGAAGTTATCATTGAACGATTAACAGGTGATGGTATTGCGAAAGATTTGATTGAACCAAAATGGACAATCAAAAAAACGATTGTGACAAATGAAATTGATAAGTTGATGGTAAAAAGAAATACGTGGCAAGGCAAAAATGTCTAACCACGTATTTTTATTTTTATTTCAAATTTAAACAATAATATCTTTTCTTACCACGACGAATGATTACATAGTTTGATACATAGGCTTGCGTAGAATCAATAACTAATGTTTCATCATTAACTTTGACACCATTTAAGCTAATGGAATTTCCTTTGATCCATTCTCTAGCTTCACGACGACTCGAAGCAATCTTAGCCTCCACTAAAACATCAATTAAAGATTTTCCAGCTTCTTGATCAACTTTATCCATATTTTTAACCGCATCCAAACGTTGTTGTTCATCCAAATCATTTAATTGACCTCTAAATAAGGCATTTGTGATTTTTAAAGCCGATTCTAAACCTTCTTCACCATGTAAATCACGAACCACTTCTTCTGCCAATTTCTTTTGTGCTTCACGTCTTCCAGCATCTTCCTTTAAAGATACTTCTAAAGCATCAATTTCTTCTTTTGTTAAGAATGTTAATTTCTTTAAATATTCAATAACCTTTGAATCATCTGTATTAAACAAGAATTGGTATAGTTCATAAGGAGATGTCTTTTTAGGATCCAACCAAACGGTTCCTGTTTCACTCTTACCAAATTTAGTTCCATCTGCCTTTGTGATGAGTGGCATTGTTAAGCCATAACATTTTACATCGGCACCACATTTTTTACGAATCAATTCCAAACCAGAAGTGATATTTCCCCATTGATCCTGTCCACCAATCTGCATTGTACAACCTCTAGTTTGGTAAAGATTTAAGAAGTCTAATGATTGAAGGATCATATATGAAAATTCTGTATAACTGATTCCTGAATCCAAACGTTTTTTTACTGTTTCTTTATTCAACATATAATTCACATTGAATAATTTTCCATAATCACGTAAGAAATCAATGATCGTGATGTCTTTTGTCCAATCTAAGTTATTTACCATGTCAAAGCCCCATAATTTAGAGATTTGTGCATGCAATGCATCATAATTTGACTTTAATACTTCACTAGTCAACATACTTCTTTCTCCAGTAGCCTTTGGATCACCAATAAATCCAGTCGCTCCACCCACCAACATAATTGGGTGATGTCCATGTTTTTCTAAACGTTTGGCCATCAACAATGATGAATAGTGTCCAATGTGTAAACTATCCGCTGTTGGATCTGTACCAATATAAAATGTGACTTCCCCATTATTAATAACATCTTCCACTTCTTCACTTGTGACGTTGTCAACTAGACCACGCCATTTCAATTCTTCAAATAATTCCATTTTGTCCTCCCTGAAAATAAAAAAAATCGCCCAATAAGGACGATTTGATCGCGGTACCACCTTACTTCATACAAAATATTTTTTGTATGCACTTAAACCTTTAACGCAGGTATACGTCAAAATTGAAGCTCCAAGGTGTATTCCACAGGTCTATTTGAAACTTTACACCAGCCAGTTTCTCTCTAAGAAATAGATAATCTGTGTACTCTTTCTTATCATAGCGAATTTATTATATCGAATCTAGAAACTAAACTCAACAAATATGTTTTAAATTGTTATAAATTTTAAAAATGAATGGTTTACATGGAAGGATGAAGTTCCCGATATACTCGTGTACGATCGCATTAAATCCACGTTTGAAATCAAAAACACCATAACCTTCTTTACCCGGTTCAAAATAACCACTGATACCATAGAAATTATAGAAGTCATAACCCTCTTTAATCGCTTCTTGAATCATATGCCAATGAATCGCATAAGGCCCTCTAAAATCTCTTTGTTCATAATTGCTAGAACCAACAAGATATACGATTTCATGGCCATATTTAATGAATAAACAACACGCAAGAGGTACTTCTTTACCATACGTATCTTTTAATTCTTGGATATGCGAAATTTTCTTTTCTAAAGAATCAAGATATGTTTCATCCGTCTTTAAACGCTTTTCCTTTTTCTCATTTCCCGGATTTTTTTCTAAGAAAGCCTTTGTCTTTTCAATACTTGTCAAAGTCGTATTGTATTCTTTCTTGATTTTTTGTTCATATTCATCTAAATCCAAATAAGATAAGAGTGTTTCAACATGATCTTCCCCATAAAATCTATATAAGTTTTTAAAATAATCTAAACTCATAGCTTCAAAATCTTGTCGTGCACTCGTTTCCTTTTCCATAGAATCTAAAATATGAAGTTGATCCACATTTAATTTTCGAATATGCACATTATACTTTTGGGCCGTTCTTGTATTTCTTCTTGTAGCACTTGAAAACGCATTAAAGATTTCATCACTCGTTTTACCTCTTAAATCAATAGAGGAACAAAAACGACATTCTTTCGATAAATCATATCCTTGTTTTAAAGGAAGTTGTAAAAATCCAGCTAATTTTAAATTATCTACAACATCATAATTATGAAAACCATTCTCGACAACATTTCCATCTTTATCTCTTTGTACAAGATCAATTTCAGGATCTGTTTCAAGATAAACTACATTCTTCTTTTTAAGATATTGTCTTAAAGAAGAGGTAAACTTTACAAGTTTGTCCTTATCTTTGTAGTCGGCAAGAAATCCTCTTGCCACATAACAATATTTAAAAACTTTCATTAAAGGAAGATACGCAAGCATGCATGTTGCGTATACTTCCTTATCTTGGCTTGCCTGAATAAATTCAACCGTCCAGCCATCATGTTCAAATTTCTTGGCATGATACTTAGATTGTTGAAATACCGCACTATCGACTGTATCTAAATATTCGCTATATTGTTGAATATTTATTGTATTGATTCGCATACTTCACCTTCTTAGTTGGCAACAATATTAACAACTTTACCTTTTACAACGATAACTTTACGAATTGTTTTTCCTTCAATTTGGCGCTTTACTGTTTCAAGTTCCATAGCCTGTTTTTCTAATTCTTCATTACTTGAACCTACAGCCGCCACAAATTTACCACGAACCTTACCATTTACCTGTACAACACAAGTTACTGTATCTTCCACTAATTTTGCTTCATCATAAGTTGGCCAAGGCTCATACGCAATGGTATCTTCATGACCTAATAATTGCCACATTTCCTCACCAATATGTGGTGTAATACAAGATAACATCTTCACGATACCTTCGGCATATGGCTTGTAAATGGTTTCTGCCTTATATGCATCATTCACAAAAATCATCATTTGTGAGATCGCTGTATTGAATCCTAATGATTCATAATCTTCTGTAACTTTTTTAACTGTCTGGTTATAGACTTTATCTAATTTACCATCATTTGTATCTGTAACTTTACCAGACTCAATAAATAAACGATAAACACGGTCGATCCATCTTCTAGCACCATCACAACCTGCCATTGACCAAGGCTTACTTTGTTCTAATGGACCCATAAACATTTCATATAAACGAAGTGTATCGGCTCCATATTTTTTAACGATATCTGAAGGATTCACTACAAATTCAGGATAACGTTTACCCATCTTGATTCCATTTTCACCTAAGATCATACCTTGGTGAACTAATTTTTTAAACGGTTCTTTACATGCAACAATTCCCTTGTCATATAAGTAGTTGTTCCAAATACGTGAATACATCAAGTGACCTACCGCATGTTCAGGACCACCTACATATAAATCGACCGGCATCCAGTGTTTCAATAATTCTGGATTTCCTAATTGTTCTTTATTTTGAGGATCAATATAACGTAAATAGTACCATGAAGATCCTGCAGACCCTGGCATTGTACTTGTTTCACGAACTCCCTTTACACCATTTTGGTTGTATTGTTTCCAATCTGTCGCATTTTCAAGAGGTGCTTTTCCATTGTGTCCTTTATAATCTTCAAGTTCTGGAAGAATTAAAGGCAATTCTTCATCTGGAAGTACATAATCTGTACCATCTTCTAAATGCACAATTGGTACAGGTTCTCCCCAATAACGTTGACGTGCAAAGATCCATTCACGGAAACGATAATTTACTGTTTCTTTGGCAATACCCATATCCACCAATTTTTTAGTAATAGCTACTTTTGCCTCTTCTACAGTAAGACCTGTAAATTCTTCAGAGTTGATTAGCTTGCAGCCCTTACCTAAGTAATCTTGTTTTTCAAAGGCATGCTCACTGACGTCTTGTCCTTCAATAACTTGAATCATGTCAATATTGTGGGCAATCGCATATTCAAAGTCACGTTGATCATGACTTGGTACAGCCATGACAGCACCAGTACCATAGTTAGCTAATACGAAATCTCCAATAAAGACTTCCACTTCTCTACCATTCACTGGGTTGATTGCCTTAATACCTTCTAAGCGGCAACCAGATTTACCTTTATTTAACTCTGTACGATCCATTTCCGATTTCGATACAGTTTCCTGGATATAAGCCTTTACTTCATCTTGGTTTTTGATTCTTGGCATTAATTCTTGCACTAAATCTCCATCTGGTGCAAGGACCATAAATGTAATACCATAGATAGTTTCGATACATGTTGTAAAGATAGAGAATTTTCCTCCACCTACGATTTCAAATTGAACTTCAACACCTGTTGATCGTCCAATCCAGTTTCTTTGCATTTCCTTTGTGGATTCAGGCCAATCAATTTCATTCAAGCCTTCTAAAAGTCTTTCCGCAAAAGCAGCCTGGTCAATACAAAGTTGCTTCATATTTTTACGAATAACTGGATAGCCACCACGTTCACTTTTACCATCAATAACTTCGTCATTTGATAAAACAGTTCCTAATTCTTCACACCAGTTTACTGGCATATCCACATATTTTGCATATCCATCTTTATACAATTGTTTAAAAATCCATTGTGTCCAGTGATAGAAATCTGGATCAGATGTCGCAATCGTTTTTGACCAATCATAATCAAAACCTAATTCTTTTAATTGATTTGTGAAAGTTTTAATATTTTCTTGTGTAAATCCATTTGGATTGTTTCCTGTTTGAACAGCATATTGTTCAGCCGGTAAACCAAATGAATCATATCCCATTGGGTGAAGTACATTATAGCCTTGCATACGTTTCATACGTGAAACGATATCTGTAGCTGTATATCCTTCAGGGTGTCCTGCATGAAGTCCGACTCCACTTGGATATGGAAACATATCTAAAGCATAATACTTTGGTTTACTAAAGTCTTTTGTATCGGTCTTAAATGTTTTATTTTCTTCCCAATAATCTTGCCATTTCTTTTCTGTCTTTCTAAAATTATACATTTTTGTTACCTCTTTTCTTTGTTCTTTCATTACCAAATGGGTAAGATTATCTACTTCTTCCTTTAATTCTTTATTCTCTTTTTCAAGTGCAGCTATTTTATTTCTCAACTCATCTTCCGTTGAAAATTTCTGAATTCCAATCTGTTTATAATCAGACGCAACAGTTTTAGCAGAATAATTGCTAATATAATCTGTTGTTCCATCGGAATATGTAATTGTTGGTTCAAAGAATCCACGCTTCTTACACTCATCACAATGGCAAATAGATGAAATATATCCAATTTTTCCGTCCTTATTTTTTA
>OIYT01001821.1_pt1 | contig 14352 bp, 14 predicted proteins | sample 1588201 | NCBI WGS metagenome assembly OIYT01 (sample SAMN03283260) | human gut metagenome | biome: human-associated habitat; material: feces | host: Homo sapiens | place: USA | collected 2013
GCTTTTGTTTTGGCTCAGCTGAGGGGGAATTCCACGCCGTCGATGACGACGGCGGCGACGTCCGACAGGTCGATGGGCTGGTCGAAGCTCTGGCCGGTGGTCATCTCGGTGACCGTGTAAAGGCCGTCCTCCGTGGGCTTGTAGGATGTGGCGGCTCTGCGCATGGGAATATCGGTCAGCGAACCATCCTGGCGGCGGAGCTGCATGGTCCAGCTATAGGGCAGAAGCTCCCACGCAAGCGCCTCCCCGGTCAGCTCCCTGGCGGTCATGTCCATTTCCCAGGACAGCGGCGAGACGCGGAGACCGGTTACGGTCAGCGCCGGGGAGAAGATGCTGGCCTGCCCCTCCCAGTAGAGGGAGGTGTCCTGATAGAGCGGCGTCCACGACAGCTCCCACGTCCCTTCGATGATGGTGTCGAATCTGGGGACCCAGTACGCGTCCTCGATCTGGTCGCCGTGGAGACCGTCGTAGGACACAACGATATTGCCGTCCGCCCGCCGGGTGACGGTGAAGCCGGCGGGGAGACTCACCGGCACAGCCACGACCTGGGCGGACACCGCCGCCACATCCTCCTCTGTCGCTTCCCACAGCATGGAGCCGTCGGCGTAGATGATGGTGGTGAATGGCTTTCCCGCCTCTCCGGCCAGGTGGAAGACCTCGTCCTCCGTGTATTGATGGGGCATACCGTAGTTTTTCACCGTCACTGTGACGGGCTGGCCGTTCAGGCCGCTGTCGTGGAAGCCGGTGATCTCCATCAGATAGGTCACGGATGTCTCATTCTCCTCCAGAACGGTACAGCCATAAGAGTAGCCCGTTCCCTCAATCTCGACGGAAAAGTCCTCAAATTGCCGCTTCGGGCCCCAGACCTCGCCCTGCCCGATAGACGCCAGCGGCGAACCCGCCGGAAAGTCGAACCGCAGCTTTACATACAGGCACGAGGGGTCCCCCAGGGTCTGCAGTACCGTCAAGCGGATGTCCTGGTCTTCGGCGGTCCGCTCCACCGCCTGCACGGCGGGACGCAGCCGCCGGGCCTGGGCCGTGTCCACCTGCAAAGCGGCGGCGACCTGTTCGTCCAGCTCCGGCGGCTCCGCCGGCTCGGGCTCCGGCGCCGCGATCTGGACGGGCGCGGCCTCCTGGACGGGCGGCTCGGCCTCCGCCGGAGTCTCCGGCTCCACAGCCGTCTCCGCCACGGGCTCCCGCCGGATGCCCAGCGCCGTGCTGATCCGGCCCTCGGTGGTATAGTCCGCCGCGGTCACGGCGCTGATGGACAGGACGCAGATCACGGCGGCGATCAGCAGGCCCCGGAGGGGCGCGCGCCTCCGCCTGGGCCGCTCCGGAGCCGCTTCCGTGCGGGAGAGAGTGCGCCGCTTCACGGCGTCCAGGTCAAATTGGGGCTGTCCGTCCAGCAGCGCGTCCAGCTCCCATTCCGTGGGGATCTGATGTTCAGTCACAGGAAACACCCCTTTCCAGCAGCGTCTGCCGCAGCTTTTTCCGGCCCCGGCGCAGCCGCCCCCGCAGGGTGGAGGGATTCTGCCCCGTGACGGCGGCGATCTCCGCCACCGTCTGCTCCAAATAGTAAAAGCGGATGAACAGCTCCCGGTCGTCCGGCGGCAGAGCGTCGACGGCCTGCCGCAGGGCGGCGGTGCGCTCCGCCATCTCCGCCCGCTGCTCCGGCAGGGGAGAGGAGTCCGCCAGCGGCAGGTCCTCCGGCAATTCCTCCGTCGGGTGGAACTGCCGCAGCCGCTGCCGGGCGGCGTTGCGGGCAATGGCCGCAAGATACGGCTTCACGTCCCCCTCCAGCCGGTCCCGGCTGTTCCACAGGCAGACGAACACGTCCGACAGCGCCTCCTCCATATCCTCGGCGGGCAGCGTGCGGTTCAGAAATGCCGCGATGATCCTGGCGGCGTAGGCCGCGTAGCGGTCCATGACCTCCTCCAGGGCGCCGGGGTCCCCCAGGCGCAGCCTGGCAGTCAGCTGATCCATCACAGGACGCCTCCTCTCCCAATGGCCTTTACTCTCCTGTATGCGTTTCCCGGGAAAATTGTTGCGCCGTTTGGGGAAAAATTGAAAAGCTCCCGCGTTTTCAGCTGCAGTATAGCAAGTTTTCGATGCGTGGGCAAGCTGGCGGATTTTTCTTGCATTTCTTCTCGTTTTCAGTATAATAAAACTGTTGTGTTCCCCGGCCTGGTCGAACCACGGCGCCGTATCCGGTCCTCCGGAACGGCAGCGGTGGAATCAGGGGCCATTCCGGGGGGCGCGGCGAAAATTTGCGTTGTATCCGCCGGGAGCGGAACGACAGCAGGAGGAATTGAATATGAAGAACACGAGCACAAATCTGCGCACACTGACACAGCTGGCCTTACTGGTCGCCATCGAGTTCGCCATGCGGGCCCTGGGCCTGGGCACGGTCCCGATGGGGCCGCTGGTCATGAGCTTCCTGACGCTGCCCATCGCGGTGGGCGCCATCGTCATCGGCCCGCTGGCCGGTCTGGTGCTGGGCGGCGTTTTCGGCGTGCTGAGCCTGACGGACGCCATCGCGGGCCGGTCGGCCATGACGAACTTTTTCTTCAACATCGACCCGGTGAACACCGTCATCCTGTGCGTGGGCATGCGGATGCTGATGGGCCTTTGCTGCGGTTTTGTGTTCAAAGCGGTGAGAAAGCTGGACAGCAAGGGCACCTGGAGCTATCTGGTGGGCGCGATCAGCGCTCCGCTGCTGAACACCCTGTTCTTTATGGGATACATCTGTCTGGTCTTCTACCACTGCGACTATGTGCAGAATCTGGTGACCACGCTGGGCGCCGCCAACCCGATCATGTTCGTGGTGCTGGTGGTAGGCGTGCAGGGCCTGATGGAGGCGGTGGTCTGCGGCGTCCTGGGCAGCATCCTGGGCAAGGCGGTGGACGTCTTCGCCAAGCGGCAGAAATAAGAGAAATAAGAATTAAGAACATACGTAATCCCCCGGACCACAGAAATGCGGCCCGGGGGATTCATATTTCCGGCGGGGATTTCCGCCCAGGGAAAGGGCGGCGCCCAGTGTCCCCCTTAAAGCGGATGATTGTCTCCGTGACTCCGGGAAAGCATGAGGCGGAGCGGGTCCGCGCTATCACCGGGGAGAACGGCGATGTCATCCGCCTGCCGCGGATATGTCTCCGGAGAAAGCCTGACAAAATTTTTTCCAAATTGCTCATTTGTCCTTTCGAAGCCGTCCAGCCGCCCGGTATACTGGTGCCACGATCAAACAAAAGGAGAGGATTTCCGTGAAAAAAGCTGAACACGCCTATCCGTCGCTGCTTGCCCGCATCAAAGAGGAGTGGAAACTGTACCTGCTGGCCTTTCTCTTTATTCTCATCGCGGACACCATCGGTCAGATCAAGATCCCAGTCTGGAAGGGCACCTTCATCATCTTCCCCATTTTCTACGCCCTGTTTCTGGGCATCCTGACCGGCCCCAGTATCCTCAGGCTCCTGGACAACAAGCTGGTCAAGGCTGCCTCCGGCCTGGTGGGTATCGCCATTTTGCCCTTTGTCGCCAAGCTGGGCATCACCGCCGGCGCCAACATCTCCATCGTCATCTCCGCCGGACCCGCCCTGCTGCTCCAGGAGTTCGGCAATCTGGGCACCATCCTGCTGGCCATGCCCGTGGCCCTGCTGCTGGGGCTGAAGCGGGAGGCCGTGGGCGCCGTCCACTCCATCAACCGGGAAACCAACCTGGCCCTGATGCAGGACATGTTCGGCGCCGACTCTCCGGAGGCCCAGGGCAGTCTCTCCGTCTACATCGTCGGCGGCATGGTGGGCACCATCTACTTTGGCTTCATGGCCTCCATGGCCGCCTCCACCGGCGTGTTCCACCCCTATGCCCTGGGCATGGCCTCCGGCGTGGGCGCGGGCATTTTGATGTCCTCCGCCGTGGCGGCGCTGTCCGAGGTCATGCCCGCCTATGCCGACCAGATCGCCGCCATGGCCTCCGCCAGCGAAACCATCTCCGGCATCGACGGCATCTATATGGCCATCTTCATCGGCATCCCCCTGTGCAACGTCCTCTACCGCAAGCTGGAGCCCACCCTGGGCCGCGTGACCAAGGCGGGCCGCAAAGCCGCCGAGAAGAAATAAGGAGGAGACGAACATGCGTATCAAGGAATGGATTTTTACCCTGGCCATCGCGGGCCTGGGCATGATGACCGCCAACTTCATCGGCTTCGACGTGGCGTTCATGGACTCTCTTCCCGGCGTTCTGGTACTGCTGGCGCTGGCGCTGTGCGCGGCGGGCCTCTCCGCCGTCATTCCCCTGAAGCTCCCCACCGTGGCCTACTGCTCCATCCTGGGGCTGCTGGCCGCCTGCCCGCTCTCCCCCGTCTCCGGCTTTGTCATCGAGGCGGCGAACAAGATCAACTTCACCGCGCCGCTGACCATGGTGGGCGCCTTCGCGGGCATGTCCATCAGCAACCAGCTGAAGACGTTCCTCAAACAGGGCTGGAAGCTGATCCTCATCACCATTCTGGTCATGACCGGAACCTTCTTCGGCTCGCTGTGCATCGCCCAGGTGGTGCTCAGGCTGACAGGGGCCATCTGACGCCATGACGCTCCTTTTTGCCGCCGCGGGCTGCTGCGCCGTGGGGCTGTGCATCGGCTGGTGCGGCGTGGCTGGATTCCTGCTGCCCATCCTGTTCGTGAACGTCTGCGGCCTCTCCGTGACGGAGAGCCTGCTGGCAAGCTTTCTGTGCTTCGCCGTCTCCGGCGCCATCGGCGCCTTCAACTACCACCGCCGGGGAGAGCTGCCCCTGCGGCCCGCCCTGGTCCTCTCCGCCGGGAGCCTGGCGGGCGGCCTGATCGGCGCGGCCCTGGGGGGGCTGCTGGCGGCGGAGACCGTCAAGGTGCTGTTGTACCTGGTCGTCCTGCTGTCCGGCGCGGCCATCGCCGTTCGGGAACTGCGCCCCCCGTTGGCCGCACGGGAGCGGGCCATGCCCCGTGCGGCGCTGTTGCTGCCGCTGGGTCTGGCCACCGCCGTGATCTGCGCCCTGTCCGGCGCGGGAGGACCGGTGCTGGTGATGCCGCTGCTGGTGGCCCTGGGGGTCCCGGCCAGGATGGCCGTGGGCGTCGCGCTGCTGGACGCGGTCTTCATCGCCCTGCCGGCCATCGCGGTCTATGGGAGCCAGTGCGCGCCGCTGGCGCTGCTGCCCTTTTTGGCGGTGGCCGCCGCCAGCCACGCCGTGGGCGTCTCCATCGGCAGCGCCACCGCCGCCCGGGTGCCACAGCGCCTTTTGAAGCGGGGCGTCGCCGTGTTTTCCATCTGCTTTTCCCTGTACATGCTGCTGAAATAGGAGGCTCTCTTATGCAAAACCAAGCGATCCACTGCGATATCCTGTTAACGGACGTCCGCTATCTGGCCCCGGACATGACCGTCGTTTCCGGCAGGTCCATCGCCGTCTCCCGGGGCCGTATTTTGGACATTGTGGACGCCGGAGACCGGACGTATCAGGCGGACACCGTCCTGCCGGGGGGGCACCTGCTGTGGATGCCCGGTCTGGTGGACGGCCACACCCACACCAGCCAGCAGCTCCTGCGGGGGCGGCTCCTGGACGAGAAGCCCGTCATCTGGAAGCGGGTCAACGTGCCCTTTGAGAGCCGCCTGGACGAGGGGATGTCCCGTCTCAGCGCCGAGCTCGCCGCCATGGAGATGATCTCCTGCGGCACCACCGGCTTTGTGGATGCCGGGGGCAGGTACCCGGAGGTGTTCGCGGAGGTCTACCGGCAGTCCGGCCTGCGGGGCCGCCTGTCCGTCATGACCAACGACAGCCCCCGCGCGCCGGAGAGCCTGCGGGCCCCCTCCGCACCGGAGGCGGTGGCCCGGCTGCGGGCCATGCGGGACGCCCTGTCCGGCGGACGGCTGGGACCCATTTACTCCGTCACTACCCCCACCGCCGTCAGCGAGGACCTGCTGCGGGCCGTGTTCGAGGCCGCGGCGGCGGACAGCGTGCCGGTGGAGACCCACATGAACGAGTATGCCAGCGAGGTAACGGAGTTCATCGAGCGGTACGGCCAGCGGCCCTTCACCTGGCTGGAGCGGGAGGGACTGCTCTCCGCCCCCATGACCGCGCCCCACTGCATCTTCCTGGACCAGGAGGAGATCGAAATCGTAGCCCGCCGCCAGATTCGGGTGGCCCACTGCCCCTTCTCCAACTGCGGCAAGGGCGTGCCGCCTACGCCCCAGCTGCTCCGCGCCGGGGCCTCCGTGGGCTTTGGCACCGACGGCTCCGCCCACGGCGGACTGGACCTGTTCCGGGAGATGCGGCTGTTTCGGGGCGTCATGAACGTGACGCGGGGCGTCGCGGAGGCCAACGCCTCCGTCATGCCCGCAGAGACGCTGCTGGGCATGGCCACCCGGGGCGGCGCGGCGGCGCTGTTCGAGCCGGGCCTGGGCGTCATCGCCCCCGGCGCGCCGGCGGACCTGATCGCCATCGACACCGACGCGCCCCACCTGTGGCCCACCCAGAATCTGGTCCACTCCCTGGTGGAGAGCGCCAGCGGCGCCGACGTCCGCCACTCCATCGTGGACGGCGCGCTGCTGATGAAGGACCGGGAGCTGCTGACATTGGACCGGGAGCGCGTCCGCCGGGAGGCGGAGCTGCTGTTTGAAAAAAATCCATGGCTCTGCCGCTGGTAGGAGGCTTGTCCACCTCCGAAATCCATGGTATCATGGATTTCGGAGGTGTTCTTATGCGCTACGCGGAACTGCTGGAAATCTGCCCGAAGTTGGAGGCATTTACCGCCCACATCCCGGAAGAGCTGGACGGCCGGTTCCGTCTGAAGTCTTACGCGCCGCATGAGGTTATCCGGCAGAAGGACTCGCCGCTGGAGACCATCGGCATCCTGCTGAAGGGCTCCTTCCGGGTGGTCAACGAATTTGAAAACGGCAACGTGTTTATGATCGAGATGAACGACGCCGTTTCCTTTGTGGGGGAGGTGGCCCTGCTGGCGGGGGCCTCCACTACCTCCGTCACCATCGAGACCGTGACGGACTGCCTGGTGGCCTATCTGCCCGCCGCCGGCTTTGACGCCTGGCTGCGGCAGGACAGCCGGCTGCTGCGGAGCCTCAGCGAGCACGTGGCCGCCAAGCTGTACTGCTCCAGCTACAACCGGGGTGAGCGGCTGTTCTACTCCGCAAAATACGTTCTGCTGAAATACATCATCCAGCAGGCGGAGAGCGGCGGCGTCCGCGGCGCGGGACGGATGGTCATCGGCAAGACCCGCCAGCAGATCAGCGAGGAGGTGGGCATGACGGTGAAGACCATCAACCGCATCCTGACCAAGTTCTGCAAAGACGGCCTGATCTCCACGGAGCGGGGCAAGGTGGCGCTGGACGCGGGCCAGTATCACCGCGCCCGGCAGGAGCTGAAGGTCTACATCTCCGAAAACCGGAACGGCGCGAAATAATGCCCGCGCCGGAAAGTGCCCCTTCCGATTCGGCGCATAAACCCCCCGGATGGCTTCGCCACCCGGGGGGTTCGGTTTTATCGGTTCTCCATGGGGACATAGCTGCGGTGCTCCTCCACGCACTCGTACCGGGGCCGGATCAGCTTACCGCCAACGCTGAGCTCCTCCATCCGGTGGGCGCTCCAGCCGGAGATACGGGCCACGGCGAACAGGGGGGTGTACAGCTCCATGGGCAGGCCCAGCATCTCATAGACGAAGCCGCTGTAAAAGTCGATGTTGGTGGACAGGGCCTCCTTGTGCCGGCGCTCCATCAGAAGCTCCTTGCCGATTTTTTCCACGTTGGCGTACAGGGCCAGCTCCCGCTCCAGGCCCTTCTCGCTGGCCAGCCGCTGCACATAGTCCCGGAACACCTCGCACCGGGGGTCCGTTTTGGTATACACGGCGTGGCCCAGGCCGTAGATCAATCCGCTGCGGTCAAAGGCCTCCTTATTGAGCATCCTGGTCAGATAGTCCGCCACGCAGCCCTCGTCGTTCCAGTCCTTCACATGGGTCTTGATGTCGGCCATCATCGCCATGACCTTGCTGTTGGCGCCGCCGTGGCGGGGGCCCTTCAGGGAGGACATGGCCGCCGCGATGGCGGAGTAGGTGTCCGTGCCGGAGGAGGTGACCACGTGGTTGGTGAATGTGGAGTTGTTGCCGCCGCCGTTGTCGGCGTGGAGGACCAGGGCCACGTCCAGGGTCCGGGCCTCCAGCTCTGTGTAGCCGCGGTCCTCCCGCAGCATCCGCAGGAAGTTCTCCGCCGTGCTCAGCTCCGGCAGGGGAACGTGGATGAACAGGCTCTCGCCCTGGCTGTAGCGCCAGGCCTGATAGGCGTAGATGGCCAGCACCGGCATGTTGCTCATCAGCTGGAGGCACTGGCGCAGCACGTTTTCCAGGCCGATGTCGTTGGGCTTGTCGTCGTAGCAGAACAGCGTCAGGATGCTCCGCTGCATGGTGTTCATCAGATCCTTGGGCGGCGCCTTCATGATGACGTCCCGGAAGAAGTTGGTGGGCAGCGTCCGGTAGGAGGCCAGCTGCACACAGAAGTCCCGCAGCTGCTCCGCCGTGGGCAGCTCGCCGAAGAGCAGCAGATAGGCCGCCTCCTCGAAGGCGAAGCGCCCCCGCTTGGCCGAGCCGGTGACCAGCTCCCGGCAGTCGATGCCCCGGTAGTACAGCACGCCGTCGGTGGGGACGATGTGCTCCCCCGCCGTCACGTTGTAGGACTGGATCTCCGCCACGCGGGTCAGTCCCGTCAGCACGCCGCGGCCGTCCTCATCCCGGAGACCCCGCTTCACGTTGTACTCTTTGTACAGCTTCGGGTCGATGTAGTTCTTCTTCTCCCACTGCTCCTTCAGGGACAAAATGGCAGGGGTGATCTCGCAGTAGGCATTTTCCCGGTTCTCTTTCCAAATCATAGCAGAGGACTCCTTTCGGCGCCGAGGCAGGTGATGATGCAATATTAACACGGATAACTTTCATTTTCAATCGAAAAAATGCCTGAAAAACAGAGGCGTTTTTCTTTATTTTGCATGAAAATGTTGCGAACTTGCATTTTGCGGAAGAGGGCTTTTGTGAAAAACGACGCCATTCCCCGGGGAATGGCGTCGTTTTCAGACGGGTCTTTGTTGTTTTGCACAAAAAGGGCCCTTACAGCTGGGAGAGGACCTCGCCGATGGGGTCGGTGATGACCAGTCCGGCGGCCAGGTCCCGGGCGACGGCGGACTTGTTGATGAGCACCAGCTTCCGGCCCCGGTAGTAGTTGATGAGCCCGGCGGCGGGGTAGACGTTCAGGGAGGTGCCGCCGATGATGAGCATGTCCGCCTCGGCAATGGCCCGGACGGAGTCGTTGAGAATCTTCTGGTCCAGCCCCTCCTCGTAGAGGACCACGTCCGGCTTGACGGTCCCGCCGCAGGCGCAGCGGGGCACGCCCTGGCTGTGGAGGATGAAGTCGAGGCCGTGGAACTTTCCGCACCGCTCACAGTAGTTCCGGTGGACGCTGCCGTGCAGCTCCAGCACCCGCTTGCTGCCGGCGGCCTGGTGGAGGCCGTCGATGTTCTGGGTGACGATGGCTTTTAGCTTTCCCTGCCGCTCCCACTCCGCCAGCTTGCGGTGGGCGGCGTTGGGCCTGGCGTCGGGGGCGAGGAGCTTGGCCCGGTAGAAGCGGAAAAATTCTTCGGGGTTGCTTTCGTAGAAGGTATGGCTTAAAATGACCTCGGGCGGATATTTCCACTGCTGGTGGTACAGCCCGTCGGTGCTGCGGAAATCCGGGATGCCGGACTCCGTTGAGACGCCCGCCCCGCCGAAAAAGACGATGTTGTCGGAGCTGTCGGTCCACGCTTTCAGCTTCCTGATGGTTTCCGTCATAAAAATCCCTCCATTTCCAGAAAAGGAGCGCCCATATGAATATCCAGATATTCGGTTCCTCCAAGTCCTTCGACACCAAGAAGGCCGAGCGGTGGTTCAAGGAGCGCCGCATCAAATACCAATATATTGATGTTCCCTCAAAAGGATTATCCCCCCGGGAGTACCAGTCCGTCAAGCAAAAAGTTGGCTTCGCGGCCTTGGTGAACACAAAATGCCGGGCCTACGAGGAGCTGTACATGGCCTACATCGCCCCCGACGCCCAGGAGGAAAAGCTGCTGGAGCACCCCGAGCTGTTCCAGACGCCCATCGTCCGCAACGGAAAAGAGGCCACGGTGGGCTACTGTCCCGACATCTGGGCAAAATGGGAGTGAGACGGCGCGTCGAGGATTGGAGCTTGAGAATGTCAAACGCTCCGTTTCGGCACACGCTCCCATCTCCACGCCTCCGCCTTCACACTGTATGAAAGGAGCCGCCATGAACTTTCCCACCCCGCCGAAAAACCGCTTCCTCCGCGGCCTCTACCTGATGGTCCAGCGGTATCTGCGGCACCACGTGGCCATCCAGAGCGCGGCGCTGGCCTTTTACCTGCTGTTCATGATCTTCCCCTTCCTGATCTTCATCAGCGCCCTGCTGGGCCTGCTGCGGCTGGACGTGGCGGCCATTCTCCGGGCGCTGGGGGAGTTTCTGCCCGGGGAGATCGTCAGCTTTGTGGCCGTGTACCTCAACTACGTGGGGGCCAATCCCAGCCCCCAGCTGCTGGTGTTCGGCTTGTGCTTTTCCATTTACTTCCCCATGCGGGCCACCAACGCCCTGATGCGCTCCGTGCGGACGGCCTACCACCTGGGGCCGCCCCGGGGGGCGGTGGGCCATATGCTGAAGACGCTGCTGTACACGGTGGTCCTGATCCTCACCATCGCCCTGACGCTGACGCTGATGACCGTCAGCGACCGGATTCTGGCCTATGCCGTGGCGCACTTCCACCTGCCGGCCTTCGCGGCGGAGCTGTGGGCGCGGCTGCGCTTTCCCGTGGTGGCGGTGGCGGGCTATTTCGCCCTGTTCTTCCTGTACGCCCTGGCCCAGGACAGCCGCCAGCCCTGGCGGAACATCTGGCCCGGGACGCTGGCCGCCCTGGCGGCGTGGATGGGCCTGAGCTGGCTGTACGCCTGGTATGTGGAGCATATCGCCCACTACTCCCTGCTGTACGGCTCCATCGGAACGGTCATCGTGCTGCTGATCTGGCTGAACATGAGCGCCGTGACCCTGATCATGGGCGCGGAGCTGAACGGCACGCTGATGAGCCTGCGGAAGGACAGGACCGGCGAGCATTAAACGGAGGGGCTTTGCCCCTCCGTTTTTGCTATGCTTTTGCGTAGCAAAATCATATGATTTGCCGGTTTTCCGCCCTTCGGGCAACCGAACATGATGCGCAAAAACTTCATGCGCGGCAGCTTTTGCTTTTTTCGTGGCGCGCATACCGCGCATGAAGGTTTGCGCCGAAATCGTGAACGTTTTGGAAATCCCGACGGGCTTTTCTTTACATTCCTGGTAAAATGCTCTAAAATAGCGCATATTAGGAAAAACAAACCGAAAGGATGAGAGCTCTCATGGAAGAAAAGCAAAAGGAATACGCCCGTCTGCTGGTGCGGGTGGGCCTGAATGTGCAGAAGGGGCAGCGGCTGGTGATCTCCGCCCCGGTGGAGTGCGCCTGGTTCGCCCGGATGTGCGCGGAGGAGGCCTACGTCATCGGCTGCAAGGAGGTGGTCATGAACTGGCACGACGACGCCATGGCCCGGATCAAGTACCTCCACGCCGACGAGGACATCTTCGGCGAGGTGCCCCTGTGGCGGCGGCACTTCTTCAACGACTACGCCCTGGAGGGCGCGGCGTATCTGGCCATCTCCGCCTCTGACCCGGAGAATTTCAAGGGCGTGGACTCCAGGCGCATCGTCCGGGCCCAGCAGGCCAGCGGCAAGGCGCTGAAGGATTTCGACCGCCTCCAGATGTGCGGCGGCTTCCCCTGGTGCATCGCCTCCATCCCCATCCCCAGCTGGGCCAGGACCGTGTTCCCCGGCGTCAGTGAGGACGAGGCTGTGAACAGGCTGTGGGACGCCATCTTCTCCGCCGTCCGCATCAGCGGCGACGGCACGGCGGTGGAGAAGTGGGAAAAGCACCTGGCTACCCTCCACGAGCGGATGGAGAAGCTGAACGCCCTGAACTTCAAGTCCCTGCACTACACCAACTCCCTGGGCACCGACCTGACGGTGGAGCTGCCCGAGGGCCACATCTGGGAGGCGGGCAACGACGTGACCCTGTCCGGCCAGGAATATATCGCCAACATTCCCACGGAGGAGATCTTCACCTCCCCCCTGAAAACCGGCGTCAACGGCGTGGTGTATTCCGCCATGCCCCTGGTGAACGACGGCACCATCATCGACAAGTTCCACTTCGTGGTGAAGGACGGCAAGATCGTGGAAGCCCGCGCGGAGAAGGGCGAGGAGGCGCTGAAAGCCGCCATCAGCGTGGACGAGGGGGCCAGCTTCTTTGGCGAGGTGGCCCTAGTGCCCTACGACAGCCCCATCTCCAACCAGAACATCCTGTTTTACAACACCCTGTTTGACGAAAACGCCGCCTGCCACATCGCTTTCGGCGAGGCGTATCCCTGCCTGAAGGGCGGCCAGCAGATGAGCAAGGACGAGCTGAAGGCCCGGGGATTGAACGACTCCATCACCCACGTGGACTTCATGGTGGGCACGCCGGACCTCTCCATCGTGGGCACCACCCACGATGGAAGAGAGATCCCTGTGTTCGTGGACGGCAATTTCGCGCCGGGCATCTGAGCCGGGCCCGTTTGAAAAGGAGAGAAAGATATGGCATACAAGCTGAGAGCTTCCGATGAATCCGTCCTGATCTGCGAGGGCGCCCGGGTGGCCGGGGACGTGACCCTGGGCCGCGGCGTCAACGTGTGGTACAACGCCGTCCTCCGGGGCGACGAGGGCGCCATCGTGGTGGGGGAGGACACCAATATCCAGGACGGCGTCATCCTCCATGAGGAGACGCGGGTGGGCAAGGGCTGCACCATCGGCCACAACGCCATCGTCCACGGCTGCACCGTGGGGGACAACGTCCTCATCGGCATGGGCGCGGTGGTGTTGAACGGCGCCAAAATCGGCGACAATTGCATTGTGGGCGCCGGGGCCCTGGTCACCGGCAGGATGGACGCCCCCGCCGGGTCCATGATTCTGGGCAGCCCCGCCAAGGTGGTCCGCCCCCTGACGGAGGCGGAGATCGAGGGCAACCGGGAATCCGCCCGGGGCTATCTCCACGCGGCGGAGCGGTACCGCCGCGGCTGAGGCGGCGCCGGAAAGGAACCCTATGGAGTGGAATAAACACACGATCAAGAGCCTTCTGCTGGTGGTTTGCGGCGGCGTGGCGTTTTACTGCGCGCTGCAGCATTTGAATGTGGTGGCCGGGGCGGTGGCCTGGCTTCTGGGCATCCTGTCGCCCTTCCTGGTGGGCGGGGCCATCGCCTTTGTGCTGAACGTGCCCATGCGGGCCATCGAGCGCGGCCTGCGCGTGAGCGGAAAGCGGGGCGCGGTCCTGCGCCGCCCGTTGGCGCTGGTGCTGACCCTGGTGGCGGTCGTCGGCGTGCTGGCGCTGGCCTCCTGCGTCATCGGACCCGGCGTCACGGACGCCGTGCGCTCCATCATCAGCCAGGCCCCCGGGGCCTTTGAGCGGCTCCAGGAGCAGCTGCTGGGCCTGGAGCGGTACCTGCCCCGGCTCCAGGAGCTGGTGGAGAGCCTGTCCATCGACTGGAAGACCCTGTCCCAGAAGGCCGTCGCCCTGGCCCGGTCCTGGGGCGGCAGCCTGCTGACCTCCGGGGGCGGACTGATGGTCGGCGTGGTCAGCGGCGTCAGTACCTTCGTCATCGGGCTGGTGTTTTCCTTCTACATCCTGCTGCAAAAGGAAAAGCTGGCCCGCCAGGGCCGGCAGGTGCTGTACGCCCTGCTGCCCGAGGGGGGCGCGGACCGGGCGCTGGAGGTCCTGCGGCTGGCGAACCGGACGTTTTCCAGCTTCCTCTCCGGCCAGTGCCTGGAGGCGGTGATTCTGGGGACGCTGTTCGTGGTGGCCATGACCGTCTTCCGCATGCCCTACGCCCTGCTGGTGGGCGTTCTCATCGCCCTGACGGCCCTGATTCCCATCGTGGGGGCTTTCATCGGCTGCGGCGTGGGGGCGCTGCTTATCGCCATCACGGACCCCTGGAAAGCGTTGATGTTCATCTTCCTCTTCCTGGTCCTCCAGCAGATCGAGGGCAACCTGATCTACCCCCATGTGGTGGGCTCCTCCGTGGGCCTGCCTTCCATCTGGGTGCTGGCCGCCGTCACCCTGGGCGGCAAGCTGATGGGCATTGCGGGCATGCTGTTCTTCATCCCCCTGTGCTCCGTGCTGTATGCCCTGTTCCGGGGCTTTGTGAAGGGGCGGCTGGCGGAAAAGCGGGTGCCCGCCCGGAAGTGGCGGG
>OIYT01001825.1_pt1 | contig 14338 bp, 19 predicted proteins | sample 1588201 | NCBI WGS metagenome assembly OIYT01 (sample SAMN03283260) | human gut metagenome | biome: human-associated habitat; material: feces | host: Homo sapiens | place: USA | collected 2013
CCAGAAATAAGTGCAGAAATCACGCTTGAATCCGTATCCATCACTCCTTGATTTTAATCAATGTATTGCTATCAATAGCGAAGTAGGATTGGTTCCTGAACTTTTTATAGTTCCAGTTTTTATCATACCTGCGTCAATACTTCCGGAGGAAATTTGACCAGCGTCAAGAGTGCCTGTCTTAATGGCATTTCCATTTAATGTACCAGCAATAATAGTATTACCATTTAATGTATTTGCTTTTATAGTATCTCCATCAAGAGTACCTGTTTTAATAGCTTCGCCACTCAGCGTGTCTGCTTTTATAGTATTACCATTTAAAGTGCCTGACTTAATGAGATTTGCGTTTAAAGTTCCTGCATTTATCCAATCGGCAACTATACCCTCTGTTGCAAGGATTTTTAAAACAGCATTTCCGTTTTTATCAACTCCTGCTATATATGTTTTACCGCCGTCAGATGATATAAAAATACCGTCAACAGTCTTTTTCCATATAGTTTTGCTATCGGATAAATTTTCTTTATCGTGCATATAACAAATAATTGAGCCGTCGTCTTGAGTTTCTATGGTTTCATAATACCCCATAGCATTTGTTGCAAGCTGATTCATCTGCTGCACTCTGATGTCATACTCGGATATTTGCATTTCTGTTTGCTTCTTAGCCATAGCGATAATTGTAGCCGACTGACTTCCTCCGGCACGATTCTTTTCGTTGAATGTTTCTGCGTCACAAGCTATCTGCATTTTATTGTCAATGTTAAAAGTAACGCTTGTAATATATGTCTTGTAAGCATTTCCGCTGTAATCATATATGGTAACAATATCTCCCGCCTCTATTGACGGGTCGGAGAAGACTTCCCCTTCAAAAGGCGTTATCGTTTTTTCAAGGATATTGTTAGTAAAGGCTTGAGATAATGTATTAACACCACCTTGTGCAAGCGGATTATCTTCTATATTCACTGCGTAACCTCTATGACCGATTATGTATGTTTTAGATTCTTCATCCGCTGTTGTAATCAATGCACAAGTAACTGTAACATTACCAGATATTTTCTGTCTTTCAATAATTTCTCTGTTGGTATCTTCGTACCACCTCATATGTGCAATACCGTCTATGTCGATTCGCACAAAGCAACAAGCTAATTGTGCAACATAAGATATAATATCTCTATATGTTGTATTTTCATTTATGAAATCTTTACTTTGTACATAAAATTTACTATTTGGAAAGGCAAGCGAAGCATAAGGTACTCCGCAGGCTGTACAAGCGTCGCTGAATATCGACAAAAGCATTTGTGGAAATTTCAAGCTTGAATTATACGGCTTATCGAACTTAGCCATTGCGTCATAAGCCACAATAGAAACAAAGTTCTCATTTTCAGTAATTTCCTCTGTGTAATAGATACCTTTCTTTATCCATTCGGTCTTTGTTGTACCGTCGTATTTCTGCTCAATTACTAAGCCTATCCTGACATCAAACTTTGCATTTGAAAAATCTATATCAGAAAGCTGCTTATTACTGTTGTCAAGTTCGAGCACAAGCTCTTTGATGATAGCACAGCCTACATCAAAACTGCCCTCATTAGATGTTGCGTCATTGATTTTTAAGCCGTTTTGCATTATGTCGCTGTCAGTAAATATTTTTTGTGCACCATCTGCAAATGTGCATATAACTTTTGCTTTAAAAGTTCTGCCTGACTGCTTAACCAACTCTTTATATTTTGATGATGTATTTTGCAACTATGACACCTCACATTTCTATAAAACTGCACGATACATTCGTAACTCTTTGGGTTTCATCAATCCAAAGGCTGTAATCTGCTGACATATCACCCGTATAAAATCGCCCTGTCATATATCCACCCGACATTATGTCTGGATATGTAAGCATTACAACTGCACCCTTGTTTTTGCAAAAATTTGCAAGCTTAGAAACCTCTACCCACGAAAGCATAGTCCAAGTGAAGCTTAGAGTGCGTTTCTGTGCAATAATGTCCTTTGACATCGAGCCGTCACGAGTTGAGCGACCGCTCTCATCACTTGATAAGTCTGATAACTGCCAAGTACAACCTGTCGGAGAACTCATTTCAATACCGTTTATTTTAAACATTCAAAGCACCTCCATAACGCCTATTTTTCCTCTTACGAACCTTAACAATTTTTCTTTCTATAAGCTCGCTATCAAGATATGTATTGTTTACATACTGCGTTTCTTCGCTGTTGAGCAAATCATATATTTTCTGCAACATTCTAATAACCCTTTCATCACAAACAGTTGTTTTTTGAGTTTCTGCTATCATACCTTTCAACTTAGATAATGGCGAAATAACCTCTGGGTCGCTTGAAGCGTTGGGGTTATCACCGACCATAGCTAAAGTTGGAGCAGTCGCCAAGCCACCTTTGGCGAGCTTAGGTATTAGGGGTGGTTCTGCTGGCATTGAAAAGCTCCAATCCTGACCAAAGAGGCTACCTAATGCACCTGAAATGCCGCCTATCGAATCAACAATACCTTTAACGGCGTAATATATACCAGACCACAGCATATTTATTCCGTCAATAATGAGATTAATTATGAATTTGATTATCGACCAAATACCATCCCAAATACCCTTAAAGAAATCAGAAATACCTTTCCAAGCCTTTTCCCAATCTCCTGTAAATACGCCCGATATAAAGTCTATCAATCCACCTAATGCGTCTAATATTCCACCTATAACACCGCCTATAACACTAAAGCAATCTTTGCAGACTTCTCCTATTACATTAAATACTGTTTTAAAAACAGGGCCTAAAACTTTAACAATCCAATCACACAAAGGTTTTAAAAGATTCTCCCATAGTGGATAAATAATTTCATTCCAAAGCTTTGTAATTACAGCGATTAGTTTATCGAAAATAGGCTTAAGGCAGTCACTCCACAAAGAGTTTGCAAAAGCATAAATACTCGTTCCTACGCCTTGCAAGCGTGACTGAACTATACCGCTTGAATCTGCAACTCTTTTCATAGCCGCTTCGTCGCTTCCTTGTAAATCTCCGAAAGTCTGCGAAAGCTGAGAGTTTGCGGCATTAACACTTGCCGCTGATTCAACGCAATCTTTACCGAACTTTATTACTGCCGCCGCACTGAAAGCTGCCGCAGCTGCACCTGCTATCTTCTTAAAAGCTCCACTAAAAGAGCTTTTCATAGATTTAGCCGCATTATCAGCAGTCTTGTTTAAGTTTTTTAACGACTTTCTGAATTTACCTGAATCAAGATTCAGCTCAAGAGCTATCTGACCTACTATATCACTCAATATAATTCCTCCTTTCATCTAAAAATTGCAAAATAAAAGCGCACACCATTTCTGATGTACGCTTTTATTTTTTTGCGTGTGAATTTTAAAAATTCCATATACTTACTTTTTTACAGGCAAGCCGTTCCCGTCTTTGAATGTACCACTTAAAACTTTAATTATGTCATAAATATAACCAAAGAAAAAGCCTCCACAGGTAAGTAGCCAGATAAAACCTGAACCAATTTTCCCAACATAAAAACGATGTATACCAAAAAAGCCGAGTGCGATAGCAAGTATTAAAGTTAGCTTTTTACTTTTCGGACTGCACGCAACACCTCTTACAGCATAGCCAACATTATTTCGCTTTGGCGAAGCTTTTTCACTGCTTATAATATTCTGAACAATAATTGTTGGTTGACCTCCGCTGTTGTTTTGTGTTGGATACTCAAGTTCAGTTCTGCAATAAGGGCAAAGACGATACTCACTTCCAACTTCTGCACCACAATGTTTACATTGCATTTCACACAACCTCCTGAGAATTTTGTAATTATTTGTCAAAATATTACCATAAATCACAAAATTTTTCAAGAGTTTTGTCAAATATTTTATTTAGTCGCTGATATAAACATCTGTTTGAATTGCTCAAGAGCCATAGCCGAATCCTGTTGAGTAACATGCTTTGCTCTGCGGTTTCGCCAATCTGAACGGATTTTCTTTTGATGTGCGGTGAAGTACTTTAGCCTTTCTGGGTCGTTTTCTGCTCTTATCTGCACAATTCTGCCAAGTGGTGAATCAGCACTCAAGCCACGCAGAAGCGAGCAAAATTCGTCCCATTTCATATGTTTGAAGTCCTCTGAATATATCCTGACCCCATACTCCGACAAAAACGAGGAAACTATTAAATCAAAGTCCTCTATTATGTCGTAGCAAGGGTCGCTGTTTCCCCCAGCTCTTCACCGCCTGCGACAAGCTCAACCGCTGATTGTACAAGAGTTGTGAAGTCCTCAAAATTAAACTTTAACTTCTTGAGCTTCTGCATTTCTGCTTCATCAAAGAGAATATTGCACATATCGCTTATAGTTTCAGGTGTGACATTGCCGTTCAATTTTGGCAGGATTTCAAGAAGTGCTACTGCCTCATCATTTACTGTCAAAACTGTATCCTTGATTTTAATTTGTGGTTTCTGCTCAAAATTGAGCTTATCTGAGTAGTAATAATCAGCAATATTAAACCCTTTAAGCCAATTCCGTATATCAGCTAAATAAATCATCTCATCAACCTTCTCATAATTATTGCAAAAGCTTTATTACAGAAATCTTCGTGCTTTCCGCCTTTTTGCCAATCCTCGAACCAGTGAGCCTTTGCGTTTGGATTCTCATCTTTTTTGAAATTGTATTCAGGGTGATAGTAAAGGCGGCGAGCATAAGGTGTTGAAGACACAATAGAAACTTTGCCTTGATTACTTTTTGATGTATCAACAAAAGTGCTTTCGTTCTGCAGTGCTCCTGTGTCTCTTGGAATAACCTGTGCTTGAACTACCTCCGTATGGAGTGCTTCTGCCGTCTGCTCAAGAGCTGCCTGTGCTTTTGCTGTAATAGCTTTTATTGCTGTTTGATTTATCTTAATTTTTGATGTGACTTTCATATGAAGTTCCTTTTTAACATAAGAAAAGCACCTTGATTTCTCAAAGTGCTTAATCTTAAAATAAATCGCTATGTGTGCCTGTTCTGCAAAGATAAAGTATAAGCTCGTCACCGTCATACTCATAAATAAGCAGCCAATCTGGTTCTAAGTGGCATTCATGTTTTCCTTTATAATCTCCTATAAGAATATGGTCGCTATACTTTATGGGCAATGTTTCACCATTTGCAAGCATATTAACAACACTTTTCAAAACATCTATATTCTTATGCTGTTTCTGTGCTTTCTTATAGTCCTTCTTGAATTGGCTCGTGAATTTAACTATATATTTCATTTATCCAAATCCTCAAATAATTCATCAATATCAGTATATCCTTTATATAATTCTGGGTGTTTTTTCATCTTCTCAACTTCAGCAAATGCAGCCTCTGTTTCAGAATTATATTTGCGAATTACAAAAGGTATACCATTAAATTCTATTGCCTGTTGGATAAAAAGGTTTATTGCGGTACTCATATCCATTCCAAGTGAAGAAAACAATTCTTGAGCTTTTGCTTTTTTCTCTGCATCGATTCTAATATTTATATTTGACATAGCCATAATATCATCCTCCTTGATATTATATTATCACATTGTTAATACATTGTCAATACAGATAATATAATTATATCAAGTCCAATCTCGTATAATTGACTGTGCCGTCAGGATTTCGAGCTTTTTCACCTTGATAGATTCTACGCTTAACTCCATTTACAACGACCTCGCCGTTTGAAAGCGTCGATAATTCAGGAGCAATATCACCGATAAAATAAGCCTGTGCAGATAACTGCACAAGCTGTTTATCGGCTGTAAGAACGGTTTTAGCCTTGTCTTGATAATTGCATAAGGCATTGATTTCAAGAGCCTTTAGCGGTTCTCCGTCCTCACTTAAACCCTCTTGATATACTGTAATCGTAATCGGCGTAGTGCATACAGATTTAAGCACCAAGCAAGGATATTTCATCTCAGCACCTCACAGCACAAGCCTGTTGACATCAGCCTGCTATAAGTAATCTGACGAACTATACAGCCATTCTTAACGCAAACACCTGTATTATAATCAAACTGCATTGATACGCCGTTTATGCCGTAAGATTTAAGCACTGTATCGAGCATATCTGCATATTCATCATAGAACTGCACAATCTCGCAACAGCACTCTGTTATGGTTCCCTGTTGATAATCCGTTAAATTATCAAAACCCTTTCCTATGATTCTGTTATAGGTCAGAGTGTCAATTATTCTGCTTGCTTTACGGACAAGATTATCAAAGCTTTCAGGCACTACCGTATAATACTTTAGATAATCTGCTTCCGTTGCATAATTCTGCATAAATCATCACTCCACATAAGAACAGTAGATACCTGCAAGCTTGTTTTCATAGCAATGTGCATAAAGGTTATTGTTGCGGTACTTGAATACATGGCTGTCGCCCTGTTGGTCCTGGTCTGGTGAGAAATACTTGATGTACTGGTCGATAGCACAAACCGCTGCAGATTTTTCAACGCAGAGGAAGTTTACATTTTTACCCACACCAATAAGCTCATAATATGTATTCAAAGAGGATTTTGCAGGAGAGGAAACCTCAGAATAAACGCCGCCACTTTCAGTGTAATACTTCTTGTTCTTCACAACATCAGTGTCTTTAGTCTTTACATACTGACCTTCGGATTTCTTAAAGCCGTAATTTGTAGTACCGTCATTAAGAGTTATTGCAGTATACATTCTTGTCTGAGGTACTTCGATTATGCTCGAAAACTTAGAAAGAACTGCCCTTGACTGAGTTGTATCAAGGTCGTCAATACTTGTTCTGAGTGTCGGAGTGATGAAGAGTATACGGCTTTCTGTCGGTACTTCTGCTTCGTCCATTGTGTTTGAGCAAGCACGCAAAGCACTAATAACTTCCGAGCCATTAGAGAGCTTTTCAGCTTTTGTTGTAATACCCTCTGTGCTGCAAATCTTTGCAATTCGTGCGGCATCTGTTTCAGGTACAACCTTAGTACGGATAAATTCGCCTGAAAGCTTTGCAAATGGAGTTTCGAGAGCCTCATCATTATCAAGTCTATCGATTCTTAAATCCTGAGAACGCTCCTTATCATACTTGACTGTTTCCCACACAAAAAATGTAGAACCCTTTGTATAACCGTCGTTACGGCTAAAATTACCAAGCCCGTCCATATCAAGCTTAGCAATCTTTATTTCGCCATTACTGCCTTTTTTTACTGTTACCTCATCGCCCTCAAGGATTGAAGTTTTACTTGCTTCCTTATAAACCTCGTCAAGCAAAGGGAGATATACTGTTGATAATTCAATATTATTCATAAAATTTCCTGCCTTTCTTAATTTTTAAGTCCGAATGCTTTTCTAAGCATAGCGTTCTGTTTTTCTTTGTCTTCGCTGTTATCGCCGTCAGCACCGATTTTCTGAAAACCGCCCTTTGATGTTTCGCCTTTAAGCTGAGGAACATCTTCAAGGACCTTGCTTACAGCTGATTTCAGCTTTTCGTCATCAATTTTACCGCTTTCATCAGTAACGCCCGAAAAATCAGCCAATTTCAAAATATACGGTACCGTATCGGCTGAAATACCAAGCTTGAAAGCAGTAAGAGTTGCTTGCTGATTAAGTCTTGCGGTCAGCTCTGACTGCTTGTACTGCTCGATTTGAGCCTGCATAGCACTAACATCGGGCTTGCTCTTTTCCCTGTTTGTCTTATAGGTGTTTATTGCCTGTGCTATTTCCTCTTCGGTCATTCCCTGCTGTGCAAAGTACGACTTCAAGGCGGCATTGCTTGCCCTCTGCTCTCTTGCCTGCACCATGCTGTCAAGCTGTTCCTGTGTATAAGTTGCCTGTGTTCCGCCTTTGACAGCGTTGCCCTCTTCGCCCTTATTATTCTGCTGAGCGTTAGCAGTCTGTTGTGTTTGCTGTTCTGACATAATATTCTCCTCCGTTTTATGCCCGTCGGCTTATTCCTCAGCTTTTAATGCCGTCAGAGTTTTGGGCATAAAAAAAGCACCTTGATTTCTCAAAGTGCTTAGTTTCTTTTTATGAAGCGTTCTTCGATAAACCTGCGTACTTTCTCTTGCTTATCCTCAGACAGTTCCTCGAATGACTTATCCAAATTCGCAGTCGTCGTGTATTTTACTTCAAGCTCATCAAGCTTATTTGCAAGTCTTAAAATCTCTCCGCTAAGTTGTATGGTTTCGGAAACATCATATATTCCAATTTTTTCTTGCAGATTTTCAAGAATTTTAATTTGAGATAGCAATTTTTCTTTATACATATTATCACCACCTTTCAGCCATAGAAAAACCGCCCTCAAGGAGCGGTTTATTCATAGAACTATGCTGTTATATTCTTCGATTTCATCATTTATGCGTTTAATTGCGTATGCTTTTTCTTCTTCATTAAATTCAGGCAAAAAAGATTTTATTCTTTCAATCTCACACAATTTTAAGAGTTTTTTTATTCGCTTTTTGTCTATACCTTTGCGTGCCAAATCAAAACTATTTAAGCCGTCTAAAGATTCTTGATATTCAATAATTCCATTCTGATAGTTTTGAGGAAGTTCTATGTTTAATAATTTTTGCAGCATATTATTTTAACCTCCTAAAATCCAAATTAAAAAACTTGCATATCTGTTTTGCACATTCTGTGACAAAAGATAATGAAATTTTCTCCCATTTCTTTTCATCATATGCTTCTGGAAATTTAGTATCTGCAACCTCATGATAAATTTCATCAATTTTACTACGCTTATCATAAAGCAAAAATTTCAAGCTAAATTTATTATCTCTTCGAGTGATAATGTATTGGCTTCCGTCAAAGCATTCAAGGGTTAGTGCTTTAATGGATTTGTAATCAAGAATTTTTAAAATATCCTCACCAGAAAAAGGCGTATTATCAGGATGTACATGCGTAAGTATTAAAGAATCTTTCGGGCTGTGCTTTAACAAGTCCATAAGCTCATTATTAAGCTCTACTTTTGAATGTTCACCTATCTGGGAAAATTGCTTGCTATCTGTTAATCTAAGAACAGTTGCTTTTTCTTTTTTATTTTTTCTTACGAAGTCATTTAACGAAGAGTGAATATCATCTAATACTTTTTCATTCTTTGCTGATATTTCAATTATATCGCTAAACTTCTTACCAAGATTAGGATTTTGAATATCTTCATTTTTTATTATACCACTTTCGCTTGAATTTTCAACAGTTTTTTCAAGTTCTTCCGCCTTTTCTCTCCACTGTTCAGCCCTTGCACCATAGGCTCTTTTGTTGTCTTTATCGAGCGAGAATTTAGACATACGCTCCATTCGCTCAGCTTCGTTCTGAGCGTAGTTTTGCTTTTGGGTGGTATTATATCTCTCCGCAAGTTCGTCAAGCTCATCGGCGGTGTATTGGCTATTTTCTGGCGGTGTGCTTATGCCCTCAAAATATGTAGTGTGTGCGTCCCTGCAATTCGGGTGATACAAGCCCTTTTTAATAGCCTCTGACAAAAGCGGATACTTAACGCCAGTAACAGGAGATATTCCGTTCTTGGGTCCTCCACTCCACACATCATCAATGAACACTCTGCCAACGAAAGGAGCACACAACGGACAAGGGTTTCCACGCTTGTTAAGAATGACAGTATATATTCCCCATTCCTGTCGCTTAGCCCCCTCGCCTTGAAGATATGCTCTTTTATTCGCCGTCCGCAGTGCCATTTCTGCATAGGACTTGATATTTACTCGCCTACCGTTTCGGTACTGTATGCAGTTGATACCAGCTGAAAGAAAGTCCTTTGTCGCCATATCAACAGCCTTTGCATAAGTTCCCGCACCAGTATTTGCCATAACCTGAGCATTGAATATAATCTTGCGGTATCGGTCATTAGCCATTCTTAAAACAGCAATTTCAGCTTTTTCCATATCGTGAGTAGTTGCTTTAATCAAAGAATTAAGCTTTCTTTCGTTCGTCTTGAAAAACTCTCCCGTTGTTTCAGCCACACCAGTAAATGCTGGCTTGTTTTTGCCTTTGCCTTTGAAACCACGCTTTATAGCTTGTAAAATCTGTCGTTCCTGCTTAGTGCCACCGTCGTTATAGGAATCCCGCAAGGCTCTGCGGATATGCTCATTTATAGAATTATACTGACTTGTAAATCTCTTGCTGTTCTTTCTCTTATAGACTTCAAGTGCCTTGAGCTGTTCTACCTGCCATTGTGACCATTCTATGCCGAGCTTTGATTCTTCGGCTCTATGGCGGCTTAAATTCCTAATCATCGAAGCTATAAGCTCATTTTCGATTTTTTCAAAAGCCTTACCAATATCGTAATCAGACATTTTTTAAATCCTCATTTTTATTGGTTCTTCAATGAATGTTTCTGCTGATTGCTGTGAAACACCCAATGTTGATACTACAATAGAAATTGCTGCACCTCTTGATATAGCACCATCTTTATATGATTGTATGATATTCAATAAGCTTGCAATTTGTGCGCCGTTAAGCTTACTTGTAGCCGCATTGGAGCTGTCATTCAGTATAGGCTCATCTATGTTATTTGTGCTATCGACTGCTAAGCTTTCAGCAGTCATACTGTTAAGCATTGGCTCGTTCATATCCTGCACGCCCTGTTCAGCTTTCAGCCTTGCGACTTCCTGTTCTTTCCATTCGCTGTCTTTGCTGTCACCATAAAGCTCCTCAACACAGCTTTCAGTACTCATAATACCGCCCTGCTTTGCCTTAGTTACTGTTTCAACAACAGCTTCAAAACTTGGGTTAGCATATTCTCCAAAGTTTATAGCAACAGTCGGAGGGATAATATCCATCTTATGCCATATCTGATAACCACAGATAACAGCTTTTACAAGCTCCGGCATAAATTCTTCCACAAGCTGTACAAGGTTTCCTCTGGTATATAGGGTAGTTTTTTCTTTCTCTCTCTGTGCTTCGGCATTGTCCATCTTTTTGACATCAATGCCGAGCGTTGACGGTGAAATTATACCTTGCAAGCATAAGTCAAGGGCGGTTATGTATGTTTGCAGGTAGCTTTCATGTGGGATATTAGGCTGGTCGAGAGTGATTTTATTACAGCCTGTTTCAGACATATCGTTATTTGTTGAAATATATCTGTTATCAAAGGCATTAGGTTTAATAATCATACCAGTATCAGGATTTCGAGGTAACAGACATTCCGGTATATAGCTCTTTGAACGAGCCGCCCTGAGTGCGTCCATCCACTGTGACCATGCTTCGTCGAGTGCATCAAAATCATCTGTCTTACCGTCAAATATATTGCTTCCTCTGCCCTGATACTGTTCACTATCACCAAATATACAAGGCACCGCAAGAATAATATTTTCATCAAAAGTAACGCCCTTGCCGTCAATCCATTTCGTTTGCTCTATTGAATTAGGCGGTATCTCATCGCCATTCTCTCTATACAGACGATATTTTATATAACCGTAGCCATAATGCTCTCTGAGCGTGTATTTTTCTTTGTTGTCGATATAGCCCGCCTTAATCGCACTCTGAACGATGTTACCGCTCTGCACATAATATTCGGAAAACTTCTTTTGTCTTGCGTTTAATTTGTCTTTCACGGTGTCACCGTCCTTTCGTAAAATAAGCAAAAGAAAAGACAGCACATTGCTGTACTGTCTTGTAACGCAGGTTTCCGGAGTTGCACCGGAATCTGTAAAAACTGTTTTCCTATTTAAACTATCCCCTGTGTCAATATCATTATATCAATTAATTTTTATATATTCAAGTGTTGTCTCTTTGTTTCCCATTTTTTTAACAGTTCATTCACATAGGACTGTTCTTTATCGGTCAACTGTCTATCGCCCATTTCGTTATCTTAATATCCTAAATGAGCGTGGGGCATAATTCCATTGTGAGGTCTGCCTTTAACATCAATTTGTTTTACTCGTTCACCATAAGTATCATAAAAAGTAATATGTTTTATATCGCCATTTTTATCAATTGTAGCATAAACCCTGTTCTTGGTGATTGTTTCCATAGGCGCTGTTACAGAACCATTGCCATTGATACGAACAACTTTTATTTCGCCAAACTGTGCAACTGCTTTATATTCCGTACCGTACTTCTTGCCCTTATCACTTATACCGCTTGAAGAGCCTCTTCCGCCCATTATTTTGACATCCTGATTTTTTCCTGAAACGATTTTATATTGATAATATTTCCTGCACATTCTTCGGGAACCTTGCCGTAGAAAATGACTGTTTCAGGCTGTAAATGTTTCATCATTTCGTTGTAGCCTTTCAAAAATAACTCTTTTGCCATTTTATTATTTTGAGTTCCAATGCTTGAAACAGCAACTGTGCTATGCTTTGGTTCTCCGTCAAAACACCATTCAAAACTCTTTTCATAACTCCAACATATCGTGGGGATTACCTCAATGCCATACATCTGCCAATATGCCGCAAGCCAATGTTTGCGATAATGATTATAAATCTGCAACGCTGTCGGATAATCAGCGTAAAGGCTGAAATCAGGCGATAATACACAATTAAATTTTTTAAGCAAATCTATGTATCTTTCAGGATTATTCCATAATCTCATAAACTGATAATCATTGAGAAAGAAATGAATACCACAATCTGTTTTCTTGCTACTCATCAGCCGTTTAGGATGCTCCACAAAAGACTTGCTGAACATCATTGACACCCTCACCGAAAAGGGTGTCACTCTCATCAGCCACAAGGAGAATATCGACACCGACACTCCTACGGGCAAATTCATGTTGACCGTGTTCGCTGCCCTCTCTCAGTTGGAGCGTGAGCAGCTCAAACAGCGACAGCGTGAGGGCATCGAGATCGCTAAGGCGCAGGGAAAGTACATGGGGCGGAAGCCTATCGAAATCGACTGGACGAGGTTCGGTCAGCTTTATGGGGAATGGAAGTCCAAGAGTATCACAGGGCGTGACTTTATGCGGAGAATGGGCTTGTCGGCTAACACTTTCTATCGCCGTGTCAGGGAGTATGAATCGGAACACGGCATTGCCGAACCAACCTCTGCTTGACAGCTCCCTCAGACGAACGGAAACGCCCCCTGAACTATCAGAGGGCGCTCATTGATTATTTGCCTGGCAACAAAGCGAGTAAAGGAGATAGCCGTTTGTATATCACTCCTGTTTCCTCACTTGCAAAAGACTTCATAAGAGCATTGTTGACTTGTTGTTTAGTTTTAGATTTGAGGATTGCCTGAATGATAATCTCTTTTTTCTGCTTATACTTCTTTTCCTTAAAGTGCTGATCGAAGAAAGAGCGTACCTGTGCTTCTCTCTTATCTGGCTTAGTTTTCTTTTTAGATGGAGAAGCAGTTTTTTTCTTAGGTGCTGATTCTTTCTTTACCGTTGACTCAGTATTTGAAGTAATGACGGGTGTGTCAGTTGGTGGCATTGTTCTTACTAACTTGATCTCCTCGCCGTTCAGAAACTTCTGCTTTAACTCCTCATTTGAAAAGATATAATTAAAGCCTCCAGTAATAGCATCAACCGTATTGTGATCCTGAGATTCCTGAAATCTTCGAGTATCGCCTGATTGTTCTAACTTTTGATTAAGTGCTTCGATGATTGGATCTCCTGAAGGTAGCTTGCCCTCACCGGAATAAAAATGATCCTGCGTATCAATCGAAAAACCGAAATGAAATTTATTCGTATTGTTCTTATAGTACCAAAGTGAACGGTCACATATTGTTTTGCATAAATATGTAACATCGACAATCATAGTACGCAGCTTAACAATAGAGGTATTAATAAATAAAGTCGCACTCCATATTTTTGTACCATCTCCAAGAATCAGACCAAATCCGTCGAGCTGGTTTGCTTCATCCTTGACCTTGTTGCTGTCTATATTCGGAGAACCAGCATGAAGAAAGGTATTTCTGAGATTATATACGATTTCACCACTCAGATACGGATTACCACTATCGTCTGACATATACTCTCCGAGATACTTATTATACCACTCAATATAGCGCTTTGCAGTAGATGTTTCGTTTGGATATTCTGCTGCACCGCATATATCAGGCAATGCAAGCGACATAGCTAATGCAGAAAAATAGCTTTTATTCTTTAGAGCATTCTCTATATCATTGACATATATTTCTACCATAAATTACTCCTATTCACATATTTGTGGCTTTCTCATAGAGCTTCCAGACAATTAGTATTTCGTTAGGGTGTCTGTCAGTTATGATATGCGCCACAACTATGATTTGAATTTATATAGAACGGGAAATAGCTGTTTCAATAGACTTTGGACCAATGGAATTATTATATCACAACACACTTTCAAAAGCAACTTTTATAACATAACTTCATTTTCAAATGTAGAGATGATGGATGAACTAACTATGAAATACATAAATTGGTATAACTATGTTCG
>OIYT01001836.1_pt1 | contig 14241 bp, 6 predicted proteins | sample 1588201 | NCBI WGS metagenome assembly OIYT01 (sample SAMN03283260) | human gut metagenome | biome: human-associated habitat; material: feces | host: Homo sapiens | place: USA | collected 2013
CGCGGGACACCCTGATTAAAAGTCAGGTGCTCTACCGACTGAGCTAGTGGATCACGTTATTTGGCTGGGGCGGCTGGACTCGAACCAACGCATGCGGGAGTCAAAGTCCCGTGCCTTACCGACTTGGCTACGCCCCAAAAATATGGGGTGACTGGAGGGATTCGAACCCTCGCGTAACGGAGCCACAATCCGCCGTGTTAACCGCTTCACCACAGCCACCATTTTACCAAGATACGCTTGGCGACGAATGTAATTCTATCATAGCAGACAGGTTCTGTCAATATTTTTTGTAAAAATTTTTAATATAAAATGTCATTAATTTTACAAAACCGCTTTTTGCGGCTATTCGCGTTCAAACCACGCTTTGGCCCACGCCAGCGCCGTAGGTGTTTGCGCTAGGCCCCCGCCCGCAGTTTCGCGCAGCGCGCAGGGCATGGAATCGCCCACCCACTTCATGGCATCAATGGCTTCATCCGCCGGTATAAAGCTGCCAATGCCTGCCAGCGCCATTTCTGCCGCCAAAAGCGCCTGCACTGCCGCACCGCCGTTGCGTTTTATGCAGGGCACTTCCACAAGCCCTGCCACAGGGTCGCACACCAGCCCCAGCATGTTTTTAAAAACAATGCTTACGGCAGTACCTGCCTGCGCAGGAGTGCCGCCCAAAGCGTCAACAGCCGCGCCTGCCGCCATGGCCGCCGCACTGCCGCATTCTGCCTGACAGCCGCCAACCGCACCTGCAAGCGAGGCACGGGCTGCAATTACAAGCCCGATTTGCCCTGCCACAACAAGCGCGCGTGCCAGCTGTTCTTCCGTTAAATTGCAGTATTTTTTTAAAGCCAGCAGCACGCCGGGAAGCACGCCTGCCGCACCTGCCGTGGGAGCCGCCACAATTCTGCCCATGGCAGCGTTGCATTCGCTTACGGCAAGGGCATAAGTTACGGCGTCCGTTGCAAGAGCGCCCAAAAGTTTATTAAAGCCGGGCTGCGCTGCCGCGTTTTGCAGTTTAAGCGCACTGCCGCCGGTTAAGCCGCTGTGCGAGCGCACGCCTGTCAGCCCGTAGGCTGCGGCTTCTTCCATTACTTTCAGCATCTGTGCCATTTGGGCAAGCAGTTCTTCCTCCGTAATTTCCAGTTCAGCAGCGCTCTGCGGCAGCAAATAAGCGTTCAGGCTCAGTTTGGCCGCTTCTGCTTCTTCTATTAATGCGTTTAATGAAATTTTGTCGTTTGCCATCTTTCACCTCAAAGCACGCTGTCTACAAAGCGCACCGTGTCAATAGGCGGCAGTGCCGCCAGCAGCTGCACTATCGCAGGCTGCACTTTTTGGTCGCACTCAAGCACCATGGTTGCCAGCCCGCCTTTGTTTTTGCGGAACACGCGCATGGTTGCGATATTTACGGACGCACTTGCCAGCGTGCTGCTTACAAGCGCAATCACGCCGGGCTTGTCGGTATGCGATACCAACAGCGCAGGCAGCTTGCCGTCCAGCTCAACCTCCGCGCCGTCAATGGCAGATACCTTAACCTGCCCGCCGCCGATGGAGGAACCGATAACCTCGCAGCTTTTGCCGTCTTTTGCAGTCAGCGTAAAGCGCGCTGTATTGGGGTGTGTTAAATCGCCCAGGTTAACTTTGGCAAAATTATATTCCAGCCCTGCTTCCGCGGCATATTTACGCGCCTGCGGAATACGCGCGTCATCAGGCAGCCAGCCCATAAGCCCGGCAAGCAGCGCCACATCAGTGCCGTGCCCGCGGTAGGTATGCGCAAAGCTGCCGTGCAAATCAATCTGTGCTTTAACGGGCGGCGCGTCCAAAATGCCGGCAGCCAAAAGCCCCAACCTTACCGCGCCCGCCGTATGCGAACTTGAAGGGCCAATCATTACAGGCCCGATAATATCTATAATATTCATACTGCTCCTTTATTCTTCACTTGCCAGTGAGCGGTGCCCCAAAGCAACGCACAATTCGTCAAGGTTCAGCACGCCCACCGCCATATATATGGCAACGCACAAATGCTCGCCGCTGCGGGCAATGCCAATTTTGCCGCCCACGTTAAAGCCTGCCGCCTTCGTCACAAGCTGCTCCAAAGCAGCGTGGGCAGCGCCTGCAACCGCGCCCGCGCCAACGTGGGTTTCCGTAACAATGCCCTGACGCTGCGCCGCAACAACGGCACGCTCCACAATTTTAACAACGCTCGGCATAAATTCGCCGCCAAAATCAACCGCCGTGCTGCGGATGCCCTTTGCCGCCAGCTGCTCTTTAATACGCTGCTCCTCCGCACGGTTTTCGGTAACGGCAATGCGCAGTGCCGCACGCCCTATTTCAATGCTCGTCAGTTTCTGTTCTGCCATGGTCAGTCTTCCTCCGCCATTTCCGGTTTTTTAATAGGTGTTTTGTCAAACACGGCTACAATAAGGAACACGATAATGCACAGCAGCCATTCAAAATAAATTACATGCTGCAAAACGTGCAGCGCCGGTACAAACTCCCATACCACAAGGCCCAAAAGCCCGGCAAGCGTAGTCCAGAACGCACTGCTGCGGCGGCACAAACCGGGAGCAAATACCGTAAACAAAAATACGCAGGTCAGCGCCGTCGTCATCGAAAGCCCTGCCACCATGGTTTTTAAAATACCGGCAGCGTTAAAAGCAAACCATAAGGTTATAATGCCAACCGCCAGAATAGTCAGGCGGTTAATTTTAACAAAGCGGTCGTCCGTAACGGACGGATTAATAAAGCGTTTGTAAATATCCTGGCTGAACAGCGTACCTGCGCCCAGAAGAATTGTGCAGGCGGTAGATACGTCAGCTGCCCACAGCGCTGCAAGCGTTGTGCCAGAGGCAATTGGGTCAAGCGCCATAACAACTTTAGGCAGTGCCAGAGTTGCCGAAATTTCCGGGAACTGCACCTTGCCGATAATGCCTAAAAGCGCGCACAAAAAGCCTACCGGGAAAATTAAAAGGCCGCCAAGAATAAAGCCGTTGCGCGCGGTTTTGGCGTCACGCGCGCCGCAGGCAATCTGCACAGGTCCCTGCGCCGTAATGGCCTGCGTAATCATAACAATAAACCAGCCGATAATAACGGCCAGCGGAATGCCTGCAAACGGGTCAAACCAGTCAAGCCCGGCCGGCAGCTGCGCCGCAATGGCATCAAGCCCGCCGCTGTGGTCTACCGCTGCCACGCAGGAATATAAAATGCCCGCGTAAATCAAAACAACGCTGACGATATTGGACAAACCGCTCGACCACAAACCGCCGATAAGCGTAATGCCGATAAATACCACCGCGCTTACAATCATGCCGCCGCGGAACGAGAAATATTCGGGCAGAAGCGAAGCCAGAATTGCGCCGCCGGCGAGATACTGAAGCGCCGTAATAACGGACATGATAATTACAAGCCCAACCGCGCTGATAACGCGGCCTTTGGTATCGTAATATTTTTCAAAAAATTCCGGAATGGTGGAAACCTTCATGGCACGCAGCTTACCCGCCGCCACAAGGCCCATAATAATGGCTCCCGCGCTCCACGCCGCGTTGTACCAGCCGGCTGCCATGCCAACCTTGTAAGCGTTTTCGGCAACGCCAACGGTAGAAGCCGCACCAACGGCAAGCCCCGTAATATTAACGGCAATCAGCACCGGGCCAAGTTTGCGCCCTGCAAAAAGATACTCTGCAGAGCCTTTATCCGCCCTGCTTTTAACGTAAAAACTTATTGCGAACAAAAGCGCAATATACACAACAACAATAATCAACTGAATATTCATCCTGCTGCACTACCTTTCTTCACAAAAAATCCGCTCTAAGCTACAATACTACCCTCCTGCTTTTAAAATTAGTTATATTATATCAACAATTTTTATTAAAGAAAAGTAAAAACTCTGCCCCTACAGTTTAAAATTTTGTAAAAAATTTAACTAAAATGCGCCTTTAACAAGGATTTTGCGCTTTTGTGCCGAATATTTAAAAGATTGCAGAGTGAATTAAATTTACAGCTCCGCGCTGCGGCTTTAATTCACATTGCAAACGGAAGGAGGGACCGCCAATGTACAGAATTATGAAAAGCACCAATAACGGCATGGACGAACTGGAACTGGACAGCCTGGAAAAAGGCTGCTGGATAGACATCGTCAGTCCCTCACCCGAAGAACTGCACGAAGTGGCGGACGCCACCGGCATTCAGATGGACTTTTTAAGCGCCGCGCTTGACGATGAAGAAAAATCCCGTATCGAAACCGAAGACGACCAGATACTCACCCTTATCGACATCCCTGTCCTGCGCAGCAACAAAGATTACGACACGCTGCCGCTGGGCATTATCGTATCGGCAGATTACATTGTAACCGTCTGTCTGGAGCCTAACGCCGTTATCGCCGATTTTTCTTCCTACAACTATAAAATGTTCAGCACCTTTAAAAAGACGCGCTTTCTGTTTCAGATTCTCTATAAATCGGCAACATTATATCTGAAATACATCCGCATTATTATCAAACGCACTGACGAATTGGAACAGCACCTGCGCCAGTCCATGGAAAACAGCGAGCTTTTCAACATGCTGGACCTGCAAAAATCCTTAACATACTTTACAACCTCCCTGCGCAGCAACTACATTGTAACCGAAAAACTGCTGCGTCTGCGCTCCACCAACCAGAGCGCGCACCTCATCAAGCTGTATGAAGAAGACGAGGATTTGCTGGAGGACGTTATCATCGAATACAAGCAGGCTATTGAAATGGTTGAAATGTACAGCCACATTTTAAACAGCATGATGGAAGTGTTCGCCTCCATCATCAGCAACAACCTGAACCTTGTAATGAAGTTTTTGGCATCCGTAACGATTATACTGGCCATACCGACCACCATCGGCGGTTTATGGGGTATGAATGTGCCCGTACCGCTTTCTGACAGCCCGTACGGATTTCTTGTAATAGGCGGCACCTCGCTTCTGGTTGCCGGGGTTACCGGCTACTGGCTGTGGAAACGCCGCATGTTTTAAGGAGCAGCAATGAGCAAAATTTTAGCGGAACAGTTACTTGCCGGCATTATACTTGCCGACAACGACAACAGAGAATACATTTACCTGCCCGGCGGCGAAGTTGGCAGCGAAGACCCGCACTGCATATTTGAAAAAAACGGTGAGCGCACCGGCGACCTGCCGCTTGACGAAGCGGTGGAACTTGCCAAACGCCTGCACCTTTCACCGGGACGCCATCCTGAGCTTGGCTCACGGGCGTGGTGAAGGGAGAAGTGCTGCCTGCGTAAAACCGGCAGCGCAGCTGCCCGGCTTTACATTTTACTAAAAACTTTTTGAATACTACAAAAAACACCTGTGGAAATATCCACAGGTGTTTTTATTTAATGCGCTACTTTTAAATCTCCATGCCGCCATCTACAAAGTTTACTTCTGCTTTGCGTTCACGGAAGTCTTTATTGCGGTCAAAAGGAGCATCGTTAAAGAGGTAGTTCCAATGCGAAGACGGGTCATTATCCAGCTCAAACGGCGAATATACAAGGCTTATATCATAACCAAGGTTATTGGGGTTAAATAAGCCATTAATATTACTGCCAAGAATCTGCTGGGAATACAGCCAGTTACCGGAATTTGCCATGGCGTCATCAGCCACGCCCTGGATTAAGCCGTTGTTGTTATTAAATGCACCAAAACCATCCGGTGCAGAAATTGCGCCAATAGCAATAAGCGCTTTAATGTCATCCGCAGTAATCTGATGTAACTCGCCATAATGTTTAGCACTGAAATACTGGTTTACAAGGTGCTGGTCTACAACCGTTACTTTGGTTAAGAATACGCTTAACATCGGCAAAGTTGAACCGTCATAAATCTTCCAGCCGTTTGCGCCAAAGGTAAAGTCCTCATAAGTACCTTCTTGCAGCCACTTGTCAGAACCATCAATTACATAATAATTTTTAATGCTGCCTGTGCCACTGCCAATTAAATCCTTAGCAACACCGTAAACATATTGTACAGTACCGCTGTTTGTGCCAACAAGATTGCCAGTAGAAGCTGCGTTGCCTTTAACTTCACTTGTTGTGTTATAGGCATTGCTTAATATACCGCTGTTATTGCCGACCAAGCCGCCAACATTTGTGCCGCCTTTGATAGCAACATCCTGGTTGCTTCCCGGTTTAACCATTACAGTGTTAAATACCTGGTCGATTGTACCACTGTTGCTGCCTGCAATGCCGCCGACATTTATGCTGCCGCTTGCATTGATTGCACCGGTGTTGTAGCCTGCGGTTAAGCTGCCAGTTTTACCGTTTTCGGTTGTATTGTTACCAATAAGGCCGCCGATGTTTTGGCTTGTTTCTCCTTGTTTCAATCCCTGTATTTCACCGGTATCAACAACACCATCACTATCGGTATCATTCCAAGTGCCAACATTAATTACGCCGTTGTTGTAAATTTGGTATTTGTAATAACCTACATCATTACTATTAGCATCAGTACGCCCACCTTTAATAGTTCCGGTATTAATGCCTATTAAGCCACCAACATTATTAACACCTATTACTTGACCACCAACTTCATTTTTAAGGCTTGAAGAACTAATATCACCGCTGTTTTTACCAATAATGCCGCCGGTTGCACCTGTTGTGCCTGTACCAGCAACAATTTTATTATTGGTAAGAGTAGAATTAGTAATATCACCAGTATTTTCAGCAAAAATACCGCCGGCTCCACCTTCTGTTGCTTTTACAGTACCATCATTAGAAGCTATTACACCATCAAGCGCAGTATTATTCTTCCCAGCAACGCCACCAACATAGTCTTTACCTGTTACATTGCCGCTGTTGCCTGCCATATTTTCTAAAGTACCGTCATTTTCACCAACAATACCGCCGACATAAGTTGCGCCATCAGCATTTACATCTGCCGTATTAGTAGCATTATTAATAATGCCTTTTTCAGTATTTTCACCGGCAATACCGCCAAAGTATTGAGCTGTTTGATTTTTGTCTTTTACATTAAGTTCAACATCATTGTTGGCATTGGTAATAGTACCGCTGTTGCTGCCTGCAACGCCGCCAACGTATTGCTGCCCGGTAATTGTACCGCGGTTAATAAGGTTAACGGTTTTGTCAGTTTCTTCATTACCAGTAGTTATAGTACCGGCATTGCTGCCTGCAATGCCGCCGACATATTGTTCGCCAGTAATAGCAGCTGAACTATCATTAACAAGATTAGTAAGTGTTGCACCTTGCGCATTACTGCCAACCATACCGCCAACATAGTTAGTACCGGTAATAGTGCCGTTGTTGCGCCCGTTAGTTACGCTGCCGCTGTTACTGCCAACAAGCCCACCAACATAATTGCTTTCCGCCATTGTACCAGAAGCGTTTTCTGTATCAAAACCATCAACGCTGCTGGCATTAACAATATTGGTAACTGTACCAGTGTTATTACCAATAATACCGCCTACTTTATCTTTGCCGCTGACGATACTTTCGTTAAAGCCACTGTACATATTGCCATTGTTTATGCCGATAATGCCGCCAATATTGCTGCTATTGGTTGCACCGCCGTTGGTAACGCCAAGGCTATCAACATATTGTACATTGCCCTTTTCGGTATTAACGCCAACTGCACCGCCAAGACCGCCAGTAGTAGTAACAGGATTTTGATTATCAACTTTAACTGTTACCGCGCTGTCGCTGAAGCTGTTGGCAAGGCCGCCATCATTTTTGCCAACCAAACCACCTGCAACGGCACTGGAACTGCCTGCGATAACACTGCCGGTGCTTTCAACATCGTAAATACCGTTAGTTAATACACCGTCATTAGTGCTGCCGGTAGTTTCATTTTTACTAAAATTACCGCTGTTATTAACACCAACAATACCGCCCGCATTGCCTTTAGATGTTACAGTGTTGCCAAAGGTTACAATGCCTTCAATGCGTCCGCTGTTTACGCCTGCAACAGCACCAGCGTTCTTGCTGCCTGTAAATGTACCGCTGTAAATGTTAACGTCTTTAACAACGCCGTTTGTACCAATAGTATCAAAAATGCCTGCGTTGCCATTTGCATTTTCAACCTTTAAACCAATAATGCGGTTGCCGCGCCCGTCAAAAGTGCCATTATAACCAGTAGTACCACCAATAGCTTCATAACCATTACCTATGTCACTGGCGTTAATGTCATTCTTTAAGGCAAAATTAAAATCAAGAAAATTATTGTTTTCCTTTGCAGATTGCTGAATACCTTTTAACTGCTCACCATCACTCACCCAGATATAAGTATAATCTTTTACATGATTATTTCCTGGTTCACCAAGTTCTTCCCCATTGACGGTAACATTCATAGAATCAATTTCCGTTTTAAACTCATGCTCATTTCCGTCTGCATCTGTGGTGTCAAATTTTTTTAAATCAAACTTTTTACCATCCCACATGTCAACTGCAAGTTTAGCATCGCCGCTTGCAGAATTTAAAGTAATTAAATTATCCGTATCGGCATTAGTATTTTCAAAATGATGCATAAACTTATGCAATTTTTCGGCAGCGGTTACTTTGCTATCCGGATTTTCAGCAAGTTCATTTTTTGCCTGTACCTGTCCGATATTAGTAATGTCAAGCACAACTTCGCTGTCCGCGCCAGTGCCGTTAAGAGTTAAATTGCCGCCGATGTCGAGGTCGCTGTCAACATAAACATCGCCCGTGCCGGTTACTGTTAAACTGCCGCCGGTAGTAATAAGCCCCTGCTCTTTGTTGCCAAAATACAGGTTAACGTTGCCGTTGCCAATATTTTCGCTATCTGCATTAGTTCCTGCATTAATGGTAATATTGCCATCAACAGCAGAAGCACCGGTAGTATGTGCGTAGTGATCACCTATATTGGCAATATCATCATATTTATTTTTTATATCGCCAACATTATTAATAGTGCCATATTCTTTACCTATGCCTGCAATATTGGTAGCTTCACCTTCAGTTGCCGATGTCAGTTGTCCATACACATCAACATCTCCGCCGGTAACAGTAATATCGCCTGCCGATTCTCCACCCGCGGCATTACCGGTAGCAGTTACATCACCATAAATAGTTACTTTGCCATCTGTTGTAATATTAACGGCAGAACCGTAAATATCGGCTGCGCTGCCAAGCCCAATATCATTTTTACCGCCATTAAGGTTAAGCACGCCATCTGCATAAATTGTGCCGCCATAATAACCTGTACCGCCGGTAGCTTTAAAATTACCCAGCGTTACACCGGCTCCGTAAACAGCCAGCCCTGCATCATTATTTATGCCAAGATCCTGCCAATCAAACGATAAATCTTCAGAAGCCTCAATAATAGTTAAAAGCGGATTATAGGCCGTACCGTATTGAATATTTGTAATACCGTCTATATTTTTATTCTTATCAAAATATTTTTTTGAATTAGGTAAATATTCATTTAAAATAGGTGTTGTGCCGTCATATACGCGCCATAACCCTGATGTAGAATCTAAATCAACGTTGCCAAACTCTTGCCCATTAGCGTTAGCAATAAAGGTTCTCCAAGATTTACCTTTATTCATATCACTGTAGTTTATTGTAGCTGCTCCTTGGGTTGATGCTTCATCATAAGCAGTATTACTGCGTGTTATATATACTACGTTATCTCTATCGATTTCATTGTCTTGTGCATTCGCAATCGCCGATCCATATACTGCGCCAACTCCACCGTTTTCAGAATATAAATCGCCCGTTGTATAAACGTTTTTGATATCTAACTTGCCTTTGCTTTCGCCACTTATACCATTATAGCTTACAACTGTGCCAACAACACCCCCAACGCCATTAGTATTTTTATCCACTTTCCCTTTAAAAGCCCTAATAACACCAAGGTTATAAGCATTACTGATAGTTGTATCGCCCCTGCCAATGTTAGCTGCACCTACAAGCCCACCAAGCTGAACACCTACATCTGTGCCATCGTTATGTACAACTGTTATATTACCGGTATTAAAAACATTATTAATTGTACCTGCATACATATAACCAACAATACCGCCGGTAGCAGCAGCAGCGTTATAAATTTCGCCTGCATTATAGGCTTTTTCGATAGTTCCGCTTAAACGGCCTGCAATACCACCAACATGGCGTCCTTTATAAGTATATGTTTCATCGCCAATCTGCCCTTTGTTATAAACATCATACAAGTATGCCTTGGCAGACGAGTTTTCTGTTGTATCACCTACGATACCGCCCATATTAAGCGGTATTGTGCCACCTGCCGAGATACGTGTACTCATTATATTACCAAGGTTATAAGAACCGGCAATTTCACCGTTATACATCATACCTACTATACCGCCTATTGCCGTATAGCCGCGTACATCACCGGTATTATAGCTATTGGAAACAGCGGCTTCATTTACATTGCCTGAATTAATAGTTATTGTATTGCCACGGTCAATTTTACCAACAACACCCCCAACATTTGCAGCTGTGCTTGCATCGCTTATATGACTTTGGTCAGTAATATCAAGTGTATGCACAGTGCCGCGGTTAGCACTATTAGTTACATAAACATTATTACCATCCATATAACCGATTACGCCGCCAATATTGCCAACTATATATTTGCCATCATTGTTACTGTCATCTGCCGCATTATAATCATGTCTGATTGTCTCTCTAACAAAATCGTTTCCATAACGTGCGCCAGTTGCCATAATATCGCCACCGTCGTTAATGCCGTTAGTAACGGTATAATGCGGAGTATCTTTATTAGTGCTATCACCTTTAGTACTACCAAAATACCCTGCTACACCACCAACATTATGTGCGCCGCGCACTTCATTTTCACGGTTAGTTGCATTAGTAATATTGGTGTCAACAGCACTGCCAACTATACCGCCTACATTACCAGCGTCATAGTAGTCATTATTAGTATCCTTGCTACTGCTTACATCTCCTGTATTTAAAACATCTGTTATTGTACTGTCAGCAGAAGAAGTACCGGCAATACCACCAACGTTAGCAACATTTACATCTATCGAAACAATACCCTTATCAAGAGAGCTGCCATCAGGAAGCTTGTTTACATCCGCTATATCTGTATGATAATTATATTTATCTGTTACACTACCACTCGCCAATACCGTGCCGCTGTTTTCGGCATTTTGTACGATGCTGCCTTCCATATTGCCGACAATACCGCCTACATTGTAAGCGCCGGTAACGTCCATGCGGTTGTAAACAGTTTCAACATTTTCAACCGGTTTGCCATTAACTTCAGACGGATTACCAATAGTAGAGTTTGAAGCACTGCCAACCAAACCGCCCACATTATGGCCATTGCCGGATACATCGCCGAGGTTATAGCTGTTACCGATAATTTGGCTTTTATAATTATCGGCAGTACTACTATCCTTCATCTCACCGATTAAACCGCCAACATTAGTTTCGATTGTACTATTACCTTCAATAGTACCAGTATTAATGGCATTTTCAACTGTCGTTCCATCCGCACTGCCCACAATACCGCCAACATTGCTTTTGCCGCTAACAGCAGCACTGTTAACAACGTTAGTAAGAGTTGTATTGTTTGCACTGCCTACTATTGCACCAACATTATCCTTGCCTGTAATGCTGCCGCCAACAAGCGTTACATTGTTTATATTAGCACCATCAACTGCACCAAATAAACCAACATTATCTTCATAAGCTCTATTAATTGTCAAGCCAAAAATGTTATAATCTAACCCATCAAAATTTCCTTTAAATTCATTACCATCCGTGCCAATTTGTTTAAATCCTTCATTATTATTCCAAGATGAAGTTGATGTCGCATCAATACTGTTTCTTAACGCATAATTGCCACTAAGATTTGTATCTATAGCTTGCAGTTGTTCAACATCTTCAACCCACATGTAACCTTTAACATCGGTTGCTGTATCAGAGCCATTTTCATATACATTACTAAAAATTTTATCTTTGCCTTTATAACTATTAGCTTGTGTTCCGTTAAAGGTTTCTTCATAAGCATCATAGCCAATAAGCACATTACCGGCATCGTTAGTATTTACTCTAAATGTTGCATTATTGGCATCATTTGTAATACGCTCGCTGTCAATAACAATGCGCCCGTTGCCTTCAAATGTAACTTCGCCCGCATTGATATTACCAAGACTCATTAAGACGGCGTCAGCATTTTTGCCAGTATTAATCATCTCAGGTGTAATTTTACCCGCAAAATCACCTAATTTACTTTCATTCAAATATTTATTTGAAACATACAAGCTGCCAACGTTAATTTGCGCACTGTTACCAATCTGTACGCCTGCCGGGTTAACGATAAAAATATTACCGTTATTATTGGCATTAATAGTACCGTAAATTTGCGACATACTACCGCCCGCATTTACATAGTTAAGCGTATTATAGCCACTTTCCGGTCCTTTAAAGTTAACAGTAGCACTACCACCTACATCAAAACTACCCCATTTTATTACAGCATTTAGGTTATTTTGGGTAATATTCATCTGCAAGCCATCAGTTACTATATTATTATTACTACCACCAGTTACAAATCCATAACCGTCTTTAATTTGTCCATTCACCATAGGTAATGTCGGCAATGCATTATTTGCCACTACACTGGTTGCTGCGTGCAGCGGCAGGGTGTACATTACTGCGGAACCTGCCAAAAGGCATATAAGTAAATTACGTTTAAGATTTTTCTGTCTGCTCACGCTAAAACCTTCGTAATATCAATCGTTAAAATTTAGCTAAACATTTATACAATATTATTTAAAACATTTTATAAAGCTGGAACCACAGCCTGCCGTCATGGTCATCGCGCTCTATGCGGTCGGGACGCGCGTCAATCTTGCGGGCGTAATCAAGCTGGGCATACCAGTCGCCGGGTTTGGCATAGCGTAAGCCAACGCCCCAGCCTGCCAGGTGGTCCATGGTACCGTCGTATTTATTTTTAACGGCGCCGCTGTCGATAAACACAGCTGCTTCCAAACCTTCAATGCCGGTTGCGCGGCGGATTTCAGCCGTTGCCAGGTAGCCAAGGTCGCCGTAGCCATCGCTTGCGCCATAAGCACGCACGCCGTTAATGCCGCCAAGGTAAAACTGTTCACTGCCGTCCAGTGCGCGGCTTGCCATTTGCCCGCTGGCTTTAATGCGGTAATTCCAGTCGCCGTCATACCAAACGTTCAGCAAGTCACCGGTCAGTTTATGGTAGCCGCCGTCATAATAAGCATTCTGCCCTTCGGTATCAATATCGCCGTACCAGTAAATTAAGCTGTACTGCGTAAACTGGTTTACATTGTACTGGCTGCCGCTGATGCCAACATGCCATACGTCCGCGTCTTTTTCAGTTTTCATGCGTCCTAACTCATTAATGCTGAAACGCAGTTCATCTTCAATATCGCGGTGGTCGTAACCGTAAATTGCGGTAATGCGGTTGCTGCGGTCACGGTAAACCGGCGTCATGCCGTAAAGGCTGATGCCCTTGGATTTGCCGAGCGTATCGTAAAAGCTGTTGGTGCTCATTTCATAAGAGCTTTGGCTGTAAGCAATACCAACTCGGGTGCCGCGGCTGCCAACCGGCAGCTCGTAACGGATGCCGTAGTTTTTAACATCATGGCTGGAAAGCATACCGTTTAAAATAAATTTGTCGCCAATTTTACCAGGGTTGTTAATTTCGGTATTAAAGCCGTAGCGGTAACGTCCGCTCCAATAGCCGCCGCCGTTATCAACAAATACATAGTTGTTCCAAACCGGCCTGCGCGTTGCTTCAACATCAAGGCTGGTTGTGCCCGGCTCGCCGCCCGGTTTTAAAACAGCCCGTGCCTGTACGCCCGGAAGGTCATTAATGTTGTTAATGGCGTCTTCCAGTTTGCTGTCGGTAATGGTGCTGCCCGGCTTTAAGCCGCTAAGATAGTTATTCAGCACGCCGGTAGCAATATCGCTGTCATTCTGCGTAATATTTATTTTATCGTAATTGGCTACATACACTTTTATTTCAAGGCTGCCGCCGGCAACTTCCTGCGGCGGAACAACCGCCTGCGCAACCGTATAGCCGCATTCTTTGGCGTATGCCGTAATTTCTGCCGTTAAATTATTCAGTTCCGCAACTTTAACGCTGCGCTTTTGGTATTTGTTTAAAATTTCCTGAAGCCGTCCCACTTTATCCGGCAGTTCAAAGCCGGTAAGCTTAATGCTTTTAACATAAAAAGCAGGGTCATCTTTTGTGCCGGTGTTACCGGGGCGGAATTCTCCGGATGGAGTTTCA
>OIYT01001837.1_pt1 | contig 14240 bp, 17 predicted proteins | sample 1588201 | NCBI WGS metagenome assembly OIYT01 (sample SAMN03283260) | human gut metagenome | biome: human-associated habitat; material: feces | host: Homo sapiens | place: USA | collected 2013
CTGCTTAACTTCAAAATCCTTGCGGTTAATGTGTCAAGTGTTATTGACAATATCATCCCTGATTTCAGGCGATCCGCCGGATTCTGCAATGATTTCTCTGTGAAGCAATATGACTTGTTGTTTTGTAAGCTGGATCATTTGGCAAGTTCCTCATAAATGGCTGCGTTTCGTTTTAGCAGCTTTTTTGAAACAGCAAGTACATCTTCATCGGCGGCGGTTTCAACAGTATCCTCATCCTCAATTTCCACCACTCTGTAACGAGGCTTGTTGTTTTTGAAAATAACAGCCGTACCATACTGATCTACAATTCGTGTTACCAAAGAAAAATTCTGATTCGCTTCTGTCATAGAAACAATTGTGTTTGTATCTATCATCATACGAACACCTCCCTTGTTTCTATTATATCACAAAGTTAGGATAAATTCAACTTATTTTTTCAGAAAAAGTGAGGTGAACTTCATGGCAAACAGAATCAAGGGCATCACAGTTGAAATTGGCGGCGATACTACCAAGCTCTCTAAGGCTTTGGAAGGTGTCAATAAAAACATCAAAAACACCCAGTCACAGCTAAAAGACGTAGAAAAGCTGTTAAAGCTTGACCCCACCAATACAGAATTATTATCACAGAAACAAAAACTGCTTGCCGATGCTGTTTCCTCGACAACCGGCAAGCTGGAAACCCTTAAAAAAGCAAGTGAACAGGCGGCAGGAACAAAGGACAACTACGATGCTTGGAAGGCAAAATACGACCCAATGCTGTACCATAAGCAAGAGAACTTGTATGAAGTAACCGAAAGCAAAACCGACAATTCTCATACCAAGCAAAAATGTTAACTGGAGATACCCTAAAGGTCAATGCCTTATAGCTATAGTTAGAGGACTTGAATATGACCCATGGGTACGGAGCGTTCATAGTAGTCAAGTGCATTAATAGTGCAATAACGGCGAAGGAACGCAGTTTATGCGACTTCAAAAAGAAAGTTGAAAGGGAGGAGAAACCTCAATGAAGCCAACAACTGAAATTTTGGAACGTATCAGAAAAAGTTCAGAAAACCACAAAGACGGTGTTTTTACTCGTCTGTACCGCTATCTTTTAAGAGAAGATGTATATATTATGGCATACAAGAATCTATATGCCAACAAAGGGGCAGCAACAAAAGGTACTGACAATGATACAGCTGACAGTTTCGGCAAAGAATATATTGACAGAATAATCACTGAACTTTCAAACGGAGATTATGAGCCGAAACCTGTACGCAGAACGTACAGGGAAAAGAAGAACGGTAAATTACGCCCTTTGGGTATTCCGTCATTTAAAGATAAAATTGTGCAGGACATAATCAGAATGTACCTTGAAGCAATCTATGAACCTATTTTCAGCGACCGTTCGCACGGATTTCGTCCGAATAGAAGCTGTCATACAGCCTTACAACAAATAAGCAAGGGCTTTAACGGTATTAAATGGTTTATAGAGGGCGATATTAAAGGCTGTTTTGACAATATAGACCACACTGTATTGTTATCAATCCTGTCAAGGAAAATCAAGGATTCTAAATTCATTAATCTTATCAGAAAATTTCTGAAAGCAGGATATATGGAAGACTGGAAGTATTGCGCAACTTACAGCGGAACGCCGCAGGGCGGTATCTTATCCCCGATTCTTGCCAATATCTATCTGAACGAGCTTGATTTGAAAATGGAAGAACTGAAAAAAGAATTTGACAAGCCTGCAAGATATACACGGACGCACGAATATAACGCTAAAAGATGGCAAATTGAGAAAATTCGCCATAGAATCAATAAATCTGAGAATTCTGATGAAAAGGCGATATTGATTTCCGAATTAAGACAACTCGGAAAAGAGCTGAGGAAAATTCCAGCAAAAGACTCCAGTGACAAAAAGATTGTGTATGTCAGATATGCTGATGATTTCTTGATTGGAGTCAACGGCACAAAGGAAGATTGTCAGAAAATTAAATCTCTCTTGAAAGAATTTCTTGCAGAACATTTGCGACTGGAACTAAGCGACGAGAAAACAAAAATCACACATAGCTCACAATGTGCAAGGTTTTTGGGTTATGATGTTCGGGTAAGAAGAAACAACGAACTAAAGAAGCGTTCTGATGGAGTAGTTCTGAGGTCACTTAATCAAAAGATAGAACTTCTCATACCATTTAAGGAGAAAATAGAGCGCTTCATGTTCGATAAAAGCATGGTGGTAATAGACAGTAATGGAAAACTAAAGCCAGTGCATAGAAATGCGTTGGTAAACAACACAGACCTTGAAATCGTAGACAGCTATAATGCTCAGACAAGAGGCATCTGCAATTACTACAGTATGGCAAGTAATTATGGTAAGCTGGATTATTTTGTTTATCTGATGGAATACAGTTGTCTGAAAACGCTTGCACGGAAACATCAAATGAGTGTTGGGCAGATAATAGACAAATACAGGTATGGTAAGACGTGGGCAATTCCGTATGAAACTAAAAACGGAAAGAAATATATGCCGATTGTACGCATTACTGACCTGAAAGAAAGAAAAATGCCCCGATATTCAAAGGGTATTGACATCATCGCTAGCCCACATTATGGCTTTAACGAACTTGATAAGCGTATCAGTGCGAAGAAGTGTGAGTTGTGCGGAGCAGAGAATACCAATTTTGAGATACATCACATCAATAAATTGAAAAATCTCAAAGGTAAAGAGCTTTGGGAAAGAATGATGATTTCAAGAAAACGTAAAACACTTGTGGTTTGTAAAAAATGCCATTATAAAATTCATGGCAGAGAATTTCGTACGTAATCAGCATAAATGGAGAGCCGGATACCTTGAGAGGGGTACGTCCGGTTCGGAGAGGGGTCTGTGCAAACCTATCACAGCAATGTGATAAGGCGGCACTTTCCTACTCTACCCTGATGCAATCAAAAAAGGGATCGAAGTTCTGCAAAAGAAAACAAGCAAAATGGACAGCAGTTTTCAGCAGATGATCGACGCTTTGGACGAAAATGAAGAGGAAAATAAGGAGGACAAACAGCATGATTAAAAAGTTTGAATATGGCGATAAATCGCAGCTTTCACCGCATTTCAATGTGCAGGAATTCAAGTGCAAATGCGGTAAGGAGCATGAAATTTTGCTCAGTACGGAACTCGTGGACAAGCTGGAAAAACTGTACTCTGCCCTGAACTGCTCTAAAATTATTGTGACCTCCGGTTACAGATGTACTGCTCATGATAAAAATGTGGGAGGTTCAGGTTCCGGACAGCATACCAAAGGCAATGCGGCGGATATCTGCTGTTACAGTCAGGACGGACAGCCGATCAGCAGCAAAATAGTCTGCTGCACGGCTCAGGATATTGGATTTGGCGGCATTGCAAATATTACGGCTGACTACCAGTACACCCATGTGGATGTGCGGACAGGCTCTAAGTGGTACGGAGATGAAACTAAGGGGAACAGCACAGTTACAAGCGATTTTTACCGATATTTCGGCATCTCAAAGGGCAACGAACCGCTTATGAAAGGCATCGATGTCAGCGTTCACAATGGCAGTATTGACTGGCAAAAAGTGAAAAATGCCGGAATCCAATTTGCCATTCTCCGTGCAGGATATGGGCGTGAACTTTCGCAGAAAGATGCACGTTTTGAGGAGAATTACAGGAATGCAAAAGCAGCAGGCATCCCGGTCGGAGCGTACTGGTATTCTTATGCAATGTCTGAAGATGAAGCAAGACTGGAAGCCGATGTGTTTCTCTCTGTCATTAAAGGAAAGCAGTTTGAAATGCCTGTTTACTTCGATTTAGAGGAGAAAAAGCAGTTTGACCTCGGCAAGGAAAAAGCTTCTGCAATTATGCGTGCATTTCTGGAACGTGTTGAGTCCGCAGGTTATTTTGTCGGTCTGTACGGTTCTGCCTCTTCGCTCACGACCCATACCGCCGATGACATCAAATCCCGCTATACGATCTGGCTGGCACACTGGACACAGCAGACCAATTACAGCGGTGCTTATGGTATCTGGCAGTACAGCGATAAGGGAAATGTGAACGGTAACAGCGGAAATGTGGATCTGGATTTCTGCTACAATAACTTTCCTGCTATTATCAGGAACAAAGGACTGAACGGTTACGGCAAAGAGCAGATTTCCACGCCTGAACCCGACGGCACGACCGCCAATGTAACTGTGAAAATCGGCAATGAAACCTACAAGGGCACGCTTATCAAATCATAAACTCTACGAGCAGAAGTGTAATAGCTTCTGCTCCCTTTTTTGGAGAGGGATGTCATGACAGATTTACAAAAACAGCAGATTACACAAATGAGAGTGCAAGGCAAAAAATATGCGGAAATATCCGATTCCTTAGGAATTGCACTGGGAACAATTAAGGCATTTTGCAGCCGAAAATTACCCAAAACAGCAGATATTCCTGACCCGGTGATTCCGATTCAGATCACTGAAGGAAACTGCAAGCGATGTGGGCGACCTCTTCAACACATCAGGGCATCGGCAAAAAACTTTTTGCTCCCCTTCGTGTCAGCGAAAATACTGGCAGGAGCATAAAGAACTTTTACAACACAGTTCTCTCGTTACGATCACTTGTCCAACTTGTGGGAAGCAGTTCTCTGATTATGCGGGCCACCGCAGAAAATACTGCTCCCATGCCTGCTATATTTCATCTCGTTACGGAAAGGCGGATGCACATGAATCAGAATGAAATCACCTATCTTATCACAATGAAACTATTCCGGAAAATGATGAAATCAGGGCTGATTTCGAAGGAGGAATACGCTGTAATTGATACAAAAATGAGAGAGAAATACCGTCCGAAAATCGGCACATTATTCACTGAAAAATCGTTGACTTATCCCCGATAAGACGGTAACATGGTAGCTGAAAGGAGGCGATTTTATGCCGAAAGTCACCAAATTAGAACCGGATATTCCGCTGATAAAACCACGATTAAAAGTCGCAGCTTATGCTCGTGTTTCGATGGAGACCGACCGTCTGATGCATTCCTTATCGGCTCAGATCAGTTACTACAGCGACATGATCCAGAAAAATCCGGAATGGGAGTATGCGGGCGTGTACGCTGACAGATTTATCAGCGGAACAAGCATTGAAAAACGAGCAAAGTTTCAGCGGATGATCGCAGACTGTGAGGACGGGAAAATCAACATAATTCTTTGCAAAAGCATAAGTAGATTTGCCCGAAATACCGTGGATTTGCTGAACACAGTGCGTCATCTCAAAGAACTTGGAATTGAAGTACGGTTTGAAAAAGAAGGAATCCACACGCTCTCATCTGACGGCGAAGTGCTTCTGACGCTTTTAGCCAGCTTTGCAGAACAAGAAAGCGTGTCTCTCAGCGAAAATTTGAAATGGGCAATTCAGAAAAAATTTGAACGAGGTGAGCCTTGGGGGCAGTCGCCTTACGGCTATCAGTCAGCTAAAAATGACTATATCATCGTTGAGAAAGAGGCATATTTCATACGGAGAATTTATGAGTTTTTTCTCGATGATATGCCGATTTCCAGCATTGCAAAATGGCTGAAAGAGAACGGCTGTGAATGCACTACAAAACATTTTGTAAAATCCGTGCTGACCAATATTTCCTACACGGGCGATATGATTTTGCAGGAGCATTATTCTCCGAAAGTCCGTGTTATGAGGAAAAATAATGGTGAAGTTCCGAAATATTATGTGAAAGAGCATCACCCTGCAATTATTTCGCATGAAATTTTTGAAACAGTTCAGGCGAAAATACAAGCATTGCGTAACTACAATCGGGAGGCTGACCGACTTGGCAGAGTGAGTTGCTTTTCATCAAAAATCACCTGTGCAATTTGCGGAAATCATTATGTTTCCTACGGCGGAAGTCTGGTATGCTACGGAAAATTGAAAAGCAGGAAAAAGACCTGCAAGAACGGAAATCTAATAAAAGAACGGCTTGAAAAAATTTGTGCTGATGTGCTGGAAACGGACATTTTTGATGGCGATTTATTTGTCAGAACTGTTCATAATCTGCTTGTTTATCCGGATGGAAATATCACTTTTTCGTTTTATGACGGCAGTGAAAAAGATGCAAAAATCAAGTTTTTCAGCACGGACGAGCGCAAATATCAAGACCCTCATACGAAGTTTTACGGCTACACTTGGAATGGTTCTGAGTACGTCGTTAACGAAGTAGAAGCTGTGGCAGTTCGTATAGTTTTTGCAGATTACCTCAATGGTATGAGTATTTCAGATATTTCCCGAAAAATGGAGCATCTCGGATACCGCAGCAAGCGTGGGAAATTCTCACGAAAATTGATTTTATATCTTTTGAGCAATCCGTTTTATATCGGCACAAGAGTCTATCCTGCCGCTTATTCGGGTACTGGAAAAGAGGAAATAGTGGAGAACGACCACGCCGCTGTTATTGATAGGGATACCTTTGAAAAAGCGCAGATTCTTCGGGAAAATCGCTTAAAATCCGCAAAAAAGCAATTGAAACGATGAAGAAAAAGGAGGATAAATAAATGGCGGTCGTCACCAAATTGCCTGCAACGATCAGCCGCTTTACAGATGCACCACTCACCGAATGTGCAAAACGTAAAGTTGCTGCGTATGCAAGAGTATCAACGGATCATGAGGAACAGCAGAGTTCTTACGAAGCACAGGTCACGTATTACACCAATTATATCAACGGTCGTGATGATTGGGAATTTGTTAAAGTGTACGCAGACGAGGGGATTTCGGGATGTTCAACCAAGGGAAGATTAGGATTTCAGACAATGGTGGAGGATGCACTTTCCGGAAAAATTCAGCTTATTATCACAAAGTCTGTCAGCCGTTTTGCCCGAAATACCGTGGACTCTCTTTCAACAATCCGCAAACTGAAAGAGCATAATGTGGAGTGCTACTTTGAGAAGGAAAATATCTGGACTTTTGATTCAAAGTGTGAATTATTATTATCCATCATCAGTTCTATTTCGCAAGAGGAATCACGCTCCATCTCCGAAAATGTCACATGGGGACATCGCAAAAGAATGGCAGACGGAAAAATCATTATGCCGTTCGGACGATTCCTCGGATATGACAGAGGTGAAAACGGTGAGCCTGTTATCAACGAAGCAGAAGCGAAAATTGTACGGGAAATTTATCGGCTTTGCCTTGCCGGATTGACACCATACAGCATTGCCAAAAAACTCACAGCGGATGGAATTCCCACGCCTGCCGGAAAGGAAAAATGGGTAGGTAGTACGGTCAGAAGCATTCTGACGAACGAAAAATACAAGGGCGATGCATTGCTTCAAAAGACGTTTACAACGGATTATCTGACGAAAAGGATAAAGAAAAACAGCGGTCAGATTCCGCAATATTACGTGGAAGAGAGCCATGAAGGTATCGTCAGTCCGGAAGTTTTTGATGCAGTTCAGGCAGAATTGGAACGAAGAAGTAACAACAAAAGCCGATACAGCGGTGTGGATATTTTAGCAAGCAAGATCATCTGCGGAGAATGCGGCAGTTCTTACAGCCCGAAAGTATGGCATTCAACTGACCAATACCGCAGAGTAATTTATCAATGTGGGCATAAGTATAATGGCAAAAAGTGTGGAACACCGCATTTGATAGCAGAAGAAATTCATAAGATTTTTATTGATGCAGTCAATAAAATGATTCGGAATAAGGCTGAAATTATCGCAAATCTGCGTGAAAGCATTAAAATTGTATCCGATATTTCGGCTCTTGAATTACAGCGTGACAAGCACAGAACGGAAATGGAAATCCTCGCTGATATGGTAGCAAAGCTGGTTCAGGAGAATGCAAGAATCGCACAAGATCAAACGGAATACAATAAAAGGTACAGTAGCCTGATGAAACGTTATGAAGCCGAAAAATCCGTTTTTGATGCGATTGAGGAGCAAATTGCGGATGCTCACAGGCGTGTACAAGCTATTGAGAGATTCATTAAAAATGTGCAGGATTTAGGAGTTTTGACCGAGTTTGACGAGGAACTCTGGGGATTGCTTGTGGAGAGCGTGACTGTGTACAGCAAGGATGATATACGGGTTGCATTTAAAAACTGAATATGCCAAGAGGGGCTGTGGTTATGCCAATGTGAGAATCAACACAATCGGTATATCCGCAGCCCCTTTTTTTGTTTTATACAAATTACGAATGCAGCCATTTTAATTATAAATGCAACCATAATGCAACCCTTGCAACCCTTGATGCAACCTTTTTGCAACCCTATTGCAACCCTCTGATTCTCGAAATTGCCGATATTTCGGCATTTTCGCAGTTCAGCACTTTGCGTCACTCTCTCCGCTATAGCTTTCATTTGAAAGTGGTTGCATTTTTGCAACCCTAAATGCAACCTTTTGCAACCCTATGCAACCCTGACGCAACCTTTTTGCAACCCTGAATGCAACTTTTTTGTTATTTTTTTGTCATTGTATCAACGACAGCGTTAAGGTGGAATTGTTAATTACGCTGATGTCAAGCCTCGCGCAAGAGGAATCACGCTCTATCTCAGAAAACGTAACATGGGGACAGCGTAAGCGCATGGCTGACGGAAAGGTCACTATCCCCTACGGACGTTTCCTCGGTTACCGCAAGGGTGAAATCGTGCCGGAGGAAGCGGAGGTTGTCCGCCTGATATATCGCAGTTTTATGGAGGGACTTACCGCAAATAAAATCGCACAGATGTTGATGAAACAGGGAATTGCTGCACCCTCGGGGCAGAAAAAGTGGTACAGCAGCACGATTGAAAGCATTTTGACAAACGAAAAATACAAAGGCTCGGCGCTTTTGCAGAAGAAATTTACTGTTGATTTCCTCACGAAAAGGGTAAAAATCAACGAGGGCGAAGTTCCGCAGTATTTCGTGGAGCACAGTCACCCGCCCATTATTGATCCGGAGGAATTTGAACTGGTGCAGGCTGAAATAAGTCGCAGAAAGGCTATCGGCAGAGTCTACAGCAGCAGTAACATTTTCTCGGCTAAAATTGTCTGTGCCTGCTGTGGTGGATTCTTCGGTTCAAAGGTTTGGCATAGTACTTCCAAATACCGCCGTGTGATCTGGCAGTGCAATCACAAATTTCAGAATGGCGAAAAATGCGATACACCGCATTTGTACGAAGATGATATCAAGAAAAAATTCATTGAGGTGTGTAATAGAATTGCCCCTGATAAAGCTGATTTCATTGCTTCCTGCCGTGAGATCGTTACTCTTCTTTCCGACTACACAGCACTGGACAAGAAAATTGAAGAGCAGTATGCTCATCTCAACGGACTTGCTACAGCCATGCAGAATTTTATCAAGGAAAATGCGATGCATCCGCAAAGCGAGGATTTCTACAAAGAGAAAATGGCAGAATACGGGAAGCTGAAAACTAAGGGTGAAGAGGTTTTGAAAGATCTGCAAAGCAAGAAAGTCGCAAGGCTCTCACGCAAGGAACTGCTGGAGGGGCTGGTTCACACACTTGAAGAAAACGAAATTCTGATAGACAGACTCGATGAAAAGCTGTGGCGGCTGATAGTCGATAAAGTTGTTGTGGGGACGGATGGAATGTTGACGTTCACACTCCGAAACGGTATGGAAATTGAAGTGTAACCCAAAACTGAATCCGATTATCAACAAAATTATTAGAGTGATAGCCATATCAAGAAAATACTCAAGATATGGCTATTGCTTTCCTTACACACTTGCTTTTTCTGTCAATTTGATGTATAATATATACAATTACAACACACAGGAGGTTGATAATCATGACCGATATGCAGCCTAAGAAAATGATAATACTCGATATTCTTGATATCCTGAGAAAGCATACCGATGAAAATCACAGGCTATCACAGCAGCAGATACAGAACCTGATGGAATCAGAATACGGAATGAAAGTTGACCGCAAAACAGTCAGGCGCAATCTTTCCAAACTCATTGAATTCGGTTTTCCCATAGGATACCGTGGAAGCGAATTTGAAAGTAATGCTATTACCCGAAATGGCAAAAGCGGAGAAGAAACTATCCTGACGGATTGGTATTATGTTCATGAGTTCATGAACGGTGAGCTGTACCTGCTGATTGATAATGTCTTGCTTACTGACGGACTTTCAAAAAAAGATCGTATCAGCCTAATCCACAGACTTGAAGAACTTTCAAGCAAGTATTTCCATTCGGAAATATCTAAGATTGACATGGATATTTACGGAAAATGTGAAAACAGAGAAATTATCATGACGCTGGAACATATCGGGAGTGCTATTTCAGACGGAAAGCAGATTTCGTTTCACTATTGCGACTGCGGTATTGATGGAAAGCTAAAATACAGGCTTGACAGTAATGGCAAAAAGAAACAATACACGGTCAATCCATATCAGCTCATCTCTCAGAACGGTCATTCTTATCTCATATGTAATCTTCCGCAATATGATGATCTGACGCATTTCCGGATTGACCGCATTAAAGATTGCGTACCTCTTGACACGCCTTTAAAATCTTTGCGTATGCTGAAAGGCTTTGAAACAGGCATCAAACTCTCGGAGTATATCAAGGCTCATCCAAATCTCTGGAGCGGAAAACCAATGCATATCACATTTCAGTGCAAGCAGTATATGATGAATGATGTTGTGGACAGCTTTGGTACGGATTTACGCATAGAAAAACTGCCTGATGATATGATAAAAGTTCACGTTCAAGTGAGCGAATCTGCTATGCTTCACTGGGCGATACAGTTTGCAGATACAGTAGAGGTTCTGTCGCCGCAAAGTCTGCGTGAACAGATAGCTGAAACGCTGAGGAATGCTCTCCGAAAATACGAATCCTGACATAGGGCGTTTTTGGGTGCATCGAATGTGCTACAATATAATCATAGTAAAGACAACACTTCATGGAGGTATGATTATGTATCAGTATACTTGCGATTCTAAGTATTGTGCAACCTGTTCCTGTTGGTCAGGTGAACGGAAAATCTGCGACCATTTTGGCTCAAGACTTGAGGTAAGCAGTCCAATGGCTACAGGCAAATGTATGAACCGGAAGTCCGGCGCTTGGCAGCAGACAAGGCAGGCAAACGGAGGCTGCTCTGCATTTGTTAAATGGGGAGCGTTGAGATAATCAACTCGTTTAATAAGCTGATATACCACATCATAGACACCGCCGCTTTTTGGTACATCACTCATGATATAATATAATCACAAAGGGATAGCGTAGCAGTAAGCCTGTAATCTTTGGACAACATAGATACCGCTTGTTTGTGCAAAAGGGAGAAATTTCTGCCAAATCACCCACATCTTCGGAATTTCATTTTATATATGCTATGATAGAACCGTAAACATAAAGCCTTTCTTATTGTCAGGAGGTAGTATATGGAGTATATCGAAAGAGAACAGTGGGTAGAAGCGTGTCAGATGTTCTTTGATGCTTATGTAAAGTTCTGTATTGACGGTACAGAAGCACATTGGTACGAGTGCAACGGCAGAAACATCGAAATTGCTTTTTCTGGAGGCAGTGATTGTATTATGGTACAACTGTACTGTCCGGAGGTGCTGAGAAGACTAAGCGCCTACTTTGGTAGGACGACTGAGCTTATATCCATGCTGCACTGGCTTATATGGGAGGCTAAGGACCCCAGTGTATATTCAATAGAAACAGCGGACTCAGAACAAGAATACGATTTGCTCAAAGCCATACTGACCTACCGATACCGTCGCTGTTATTATATTTGTGCGAATGACTATTGGAAGGGCGAAGGCGAAGAACGGTTTATCATCTCACTCCATGGCAAACAGATAAGGGTATGCTTTTATCCGGATGATATGTGGGACTTAAACGGATATATCTATGTGAAACTGCGCTGCCTTGAAACCGGAAAGAAGTTCAACACTATGGTTTTGCTGGAAGAAGATAATCCTGAAGAGATCATCAGAGAGATACAGCGTATGGCTTGGGAAAACTGAGCTGATTATATAGGGCGTTTTTGGTACATTAGTTGATGCTATAATATAATCACAAGGTAAAAGTAAAGAATTCCAATACAAATCTTAAGGAGGAAACATATGCGAGTAACATCAGCACAGGCAGCCAAACTACTGCGTCAGCTAAACGACGAACTGAGAGCATTACAGCTCAAAGAGGCTAACTCAAGCAGCTTCGTTGCTGCAATTCAGGAGAATATAAATTCCGTGCGTCCTGACTACAACTTTACAGAAATGCGTGATGCACAGGACGAACTTGCTAAGAAGATACGCAAGGTCAAACATGCTATCAATGTATTCAACACGGTTACTGTCGTTCCGAATTTTGACATGACCATCGACGAAATGCTTGTTTATCTTCCTCAGCTTAACGCAGAGTGTGATACCCTCTCTAAAATGAGGGAGGCAATGCCAAAAGTCCGTGTCAACTCCGGTTATTCCGGCGGCAGTATCATCGACTATAAATACGCTAATTACGACATTGAAGAAGTCGGCAGATATTACACAGAGCTTTCCGATACCCTCGCAAAAGCACAGACGGCGCTCGATCTGGTCAATAGCACCGTCGAATTCGAGATAGACATTTAAGAGACTTTCCGTTTACGGTTCTCACGCCTCATTTTAGTGAAAATAGACAAGATTATGTTCAAGGTTGCTGTTTTCCGTTATTGCTGATTTTTTATTTGTTCATGTCAGTGTTCAGTGTTTCTGATTTGAATTTAATGAAAAAATTTTCGTGAGAACTGTAATAAAAACTTTACCGTCAGCGGAAGTGCGGTTTCAGGCTGACATTGAATTTGATTATCTAAAGGAGAAATTCTAATGAAAGAATATGTTAAAATTATAAAGACTCTCGAATTACAGCATAATGATCCTCAAACAAAAAAAGACATTGACAAAACAATGGCAGATTCCGATAACGGAAAAATTCATTCCATTTCAGAACACGTTGCATGCATGATACTTGCAATGTTAACTGCTAACCGACCTTATGAACCAATCAAACAGCATTTAAGTCAACTTGAAAGCATATTCATGAATTATGATGCAGACAAACTCAAGAATGCCGATCCTGAACAATTGATAAAGTCAGTCAAAAGCATTCGATGCGGTAACATGAGGATCAAGTTTCAAATGTATGCCTTAAAGCATAACATATCATATTTGCAGCAAATACATCAGGAACATGGAAGTATTGATGCCTATTATCATTCAATGACTAAATACGACTTGGTTAAGACGTTAGATAACAATTTAAAAGAAATGAGCGCTCCGCTTATTTCCGAATACTTACCGGGTGTAGGCATTGATCTTCCTAAACCGGATAGACATATTCAGCGCATACTTGGCAGCGAGAGACTTGGATTTTCAAGCAGAAAAATGGCGTCCATTCAGGAATGTTATGACATTATTCATGATTTTTCGGTTGCATCATCTGAACACGAAAGATACATTGATGTTATTTTATGGTCTTATTGTGCGGAGGGTGAAAAGAATATTTGTTGTGCAAATCCTCAGTGTGAGAAATGTGTAATTAGCGAGTATTGCAACTACAAAGGAAAAAGCGAAAAATAAATCAAGCTCTAAGGAATTAAATTTTATGAGAATATTAAACATTCACGGCTATGGCGGTAACCCTCATAACGCAGCCTATGCCGCATTGCAGGCAAATAACTGTACGAATATCATATTCCCTGCAATCGACTATGATGCTGAATCGCCTGAAAACATTCTCGGAAAACTGAGGTACATCATTGCGGACAAGCGTATTGAACTCATCGTCGGAACGAGTCTCGGTGGCTTTTTTGCGGCAGTATTGTCTGCTGAAAAAATCTTCCCGTAATGCTCGTCAATCCTTGTCTGATGCCTTTTCTGCACCTGCCCAGACTTGGTTTTCATGGCGATATAAAGCCATTTGTTTCTATGTTCGGAACGCTTGCAAAGCTGGACAGCAGCAATGTGAGCTGCATTGTGGGCGGACAGGATGAGATCATTGATACGCATGATTTCACGGAAAATATGCTGCGCAACGAACGTTTCAGAATTATTCCGGACGGAAAGCATTCGGGAAGTACGCTACCGTTAAAGGAGTATTTTTCGGAAATGCTGCACTATTAGAGCCTGTTCAGTATCTTTTTTCACACGTCTTTTCGGCAATTTTCGCCGCTTACTGCGTCAAAAATCCTTGTCATACGTCAGTATGTCTGCGAATTTTTTCCTTGTAGCCGACAAAATTATGCTCGAAAATCCGCACATAAAAAGATACTGAACAGGCTCTTA
>OIYT01001842.1_pt1 | contig 14222 bp, 22 predicted proteins | sample 1588201 | NCBI WGS metagenome assembly OIYT01 (sample SAMN03283260) | human gut metagenome | biome: human-associated habitat; material: feces | host: Homo sapiens | place: USA | collected 2013
CATACTTTTGACGACGACGGAAAGAAGCTCCGTGTCTGCAAGAAGTGCGGCAAGTCTTTTGAATAATGTAAAGGAGAACGACAATGGCAAGATTAAAGGATTTTTATGTTAGCGACGTTGCTCCTGCAATGATGAAGAAATTCGGATACAAAAGCGTAATGCAGATTCCGAAGCTCGAAAAGGTTGTTATCAATGTAGGCGCCGGCGAGGCTAAGGATAACTCAAAGGTTATCGATGCAATCATGACAGATCTCGCTGCTATTACAGGTCAGAAGCCTGTGGTATGCCGTGCAAAGAAGTCAGTTGCCAACTTTAAGCTCCGTGAGGGTATGCCTATCGGCGTTAAGGTAACGCTGAGGGCCGAGAAGATGTACGAATTCGTAGACAAGCTCTTTAATGTAGCTTTTCCTCGTGTTCGTGACTTCAGAGGAATCAATGCAAATTCTTTTGACGGCAAGGGCAACTACTCAACAGGTATCAAGGAGCAGCTCATCTTCCCTGAGATCGAGTATGACAAGATCGACAAGGTAAGAGGCATGGATATCAACTTCATCACAACTGCAAACACTGATGAAGAGGCTAAAGAGCTCCTGACACTTCTGGGCGCTCCGTTCATCAAGTAATCAGGGAGGAATAAAAATGGCTAAGAAGGCAATGATCAACAAGCAGCAGAGAACTCCCAAGTATTCCACAAGAGCATATAACAGATGCAAGATTTGTGGCAGACCGCACGCATACCTCAGAAAGTTCGGCATCTGCCGTATCTGTTTCAGAGAGCTTGCACACGACGGTCAGATTCCGGGTGTTAAGAAGGCAAGCTGGTAAAATACGAAAAGGAGGTCATTCGGCATGCAAATCACTGATACAATAGCAGATCTTTTAACAAGAATTCGTAATGCGAATACTGCAAAGCACGCCACAGTTGACGTTCCCGCTTCAAGAGTTAAAAAGGATATTACACAGATTCTCGTTGACGAGGGCTATGTAAAGAGCTTTCAGCTTATTGAGGACGGCAAGCAGGGTGTTATCAGAATTACGCTTAAATACGGCGACAACAAGTCACCGGTCATCACAGGGCTCAGAAGAGTTTCAAAGCCCGGTCTGCGTATCTATTCAAGCTGCGCAGATATGCCCAAGGTAAGAAAAGGCCTTGGCATCGCAATCGTTTCAACTTCAAAGGGTATCGTAACCGACAAGAAGGCAAGAGAGCTTAACGTCGGCGGCGAAGTCCTTGCATACATCTGGTAAGGAGGACAACATTATGTCAAGAATCGGCAAAATGCCTGTCAGCATTCCCGCAGGTGTAGAAGTTAAGAACGACAACAACTGCATCACAGTCAAGGGACCCAAGGGCGAGCTTACAAAGCAGTTTTCTGCTGAACTCGGAATTGAGGTTGCTGAAGGTGTAATCACAGTTACAAGACCCAGCGATGACAAGAAGCATCGTTCACTTCACGGTCTTACAAGAACACTTATCGCAAACATGATCGAAGGCGTTACAAACGGCTACTCCAAGACTCTTGAGATCGAGGGTGTAGGCTACCGTGCTGCAAAGCAGGGAACAAAGGTAACTCTTTCACTGGGTTATTCACATCCCGTAATCATTGAGGAAACAGATCAGATAAAGCTTGATGTTCCTCAGCCCAATAAGATCGTTGTAAGCGGTATTGACAAACAGGCTGTAGGTCAGTTTGCAGCCGAGGTACGTGAAAAGCGTCCTCCCGAGCCGTACAAGGGCAAGGGTATAAGATACGCCGGCGAGCATATCATCCGCAAGGAAGGCAAGGCCGGTAAGGGCAAGAAGTAATTAGAAGGAGCAAATTGCTATGATTAAGAAGTATGACAGCAATAAAGCAAGATTAAAGAGACACCGCAGAGTACGTGCAAAGATCTCTGGAACTGCTCAGCGTCCCCGTCTCAATGTGTTCCGCTCAACAAAGCACATCTACGCTCAGCTTATAGACGACGTAAACGGTGTTACTCTTGCCAGCGCATCCAGCATGGACAAGGGATTTGACGGAAACGGCGGCAACGTTGAAGGCGCACGCAAGGTCGGCGAGATGATCGCCAAGAACGCAGCCGATAAGGGCATCACCGAAGTTGTATTCGACAGAGGCGGCTACCTTTATCACGGACGTGTCAAGGAACTTGCAGAAGGCGCACGTGAAAACGGATTAAAGTTCTAAGAGGGAGGTACAACAATGGCTAATATTGAAACACAGGCTCCTGAGTTCGTTGAGAAGGTTGTTGCAATCAACAGAGTTTCCAAGACTGTTAAGGGCGGCCGTATCATGAAGTTTGCTGCACTCGTTGTAGTAGGCGACGGAAACGGTACCGTAGGCTTTGGTCTCGGTAAGTCCGGCGAAGTTCCGGATGCAATCCGCAAGGGAATTGAGGATGCTAAGAAGAACCTTAAAAAGGTTGCTCTCAAGGGAACTACTATCCCTCACGAAATCGTAGGCGAATTCGGTGCAGGCAGAGTTCTTATGAAGCCTGCTGCACCCGGTACCGGCGTTATCGCAGGCGGTCCGGTTCGTGCCGTTATCGAAGTTGCAGGCATCAAGGATATCAGAACAAAGTCACTTCGTTCAAATAATCCCTGCAATGTAGTAAGAGCTACCATCAACGGTCTTACATCATGCACATCCATTAAAGAGGTTGCTGCAAAGAGAGGCAAGTCCGTTAAGGAAATTTTAGGTTAAGGAGGCAGTAACACATGGCTAAGGAAATCAAGCTTGTAAAGAGCCTTATCGGCAGAAAGAAAGACCAGATTGCTACTGCTCAGTCACTTGGCCTCAAGAAGGTCGGCGACGTAACAACCCAGCCTGATAATGAGCAGACAAAGGGTAAAATCAATAAAATCTCACACCTTGTTGAGGTTACAGAAGCGTAAGCAAGGAGGTGCACACTAATGAAAATTCACGAATTAACTCCCGCACTCGATTCCAACAAGGCTGTTAAGCGTATCGGCAGAGGCCACGGCTCGGGCAACGGAAAGACTGCCGGCAAGGGCCATAAGGGTCAGAACGCACGTTCAGGCGGCGGTGTAAGAATCGGCTTTGAAGGCGGACAGATGCCCCTCACAAGAAGAATCCCTAAGAGAGGCTTCAATAATATATTCGCTGCAAAGTATGCAATCGTAAACGTTTCGGATCTTAATGCATTCAAGGACGGCACTGTTGTTGATACAGAGCTTCTCGTTGCATCAGGTCTTGTAAAGAAGGCTTACGACGGCATCAAAGTACTCGGCAACGGAGAGCTTACTGCTAATTTAACTGTAAAGGCTGCTAAATTCTCACAGAGCGCTATCGAAAAAATCGAAAAGGCTGGCGGGAAGGCAGAGGTGATCTAATAATGTTTCAGACCCTGAGAAAGGCGTGGGGAGTTCCTGAGATAAGAAAGAAGCTCCTCTATACATTATTCATGATCATCATCTTCAGATTCGGAAGTGCCGTAACAGTTCCGTTCCTTGATTCCGATGTGGTAAGAACATGGATGGACAGGAATGCTACAGACGGAAACTTCCTTGAATATCTGCACATCATCACTGGTGGTGCGCTGTCACAGGCAAGTATTTTTTCACTTTCAATCACACCATTCATCAATGCATCGATCATTATGCAGCTTCTGACCTATGCGCTTCCTCCGTTGGAACGAATGCGCAACGAGGGTGAAGAAGGACGCAAGAGGATCGAAAAGATCACATCGTTCGTCTCAATAGCTCTGGCATTCTTCATGGCTTACGCTTATTATGTAACGCTTACGAGAATGACGGATGAAAAGACAGGCAAATCTGCTGTAAGGTATCTGGGCAAGAACATGGATCAGTACTTCTCCGCAGCAGTAATTATTCTCTGTTTTGTTGCAGGTGCTGCTCTTGTAGTATGGATGGGTAACAGAATCAGCGATAAGGGTATCGGAAACGGTATTTCCATGCTCCTCTTTGCAGGTATTGCTGCAAGAATCCCGACTGATATCGGCGTTCTTGTTGATCTTACAAAAAGGCAGCCACAGAAGTATCTCTTCGTTTCGATCGGATATCTCGTATTCGTTATTGCTGAGATAGCATTCATTGTATTTATGAATGAAGCAGAAAGACGTATTCCGATCCAGTACGCAAAGCGTGTAGTCGGAAGAAAACAGTATGGTGGTCAGAAGACCCATATCCCGATCAAGGTCTGCATGAGCGGCGTTATGCCTATCATCTTTGCCATGTCGTTTATGGCTCTGCCCCAGACGATCCAGCTTTTCAAGCCTGATACAAAGAGTACAGGTTTCTATCACGCATTCTGCCAGTTCTTCAGCAGAACGAGCGTGTCATATGCAATTATCTATTTCTTACTTATAATTGCATTCAACTATTTCTATGTTTCGATCCAGTATAATCCAGTTGAGATAGCCAACAATCTCCGTCAGAGCAACGGCGGCATCCCAGGTATCAGACCCGGAAAGCCTACATCTGACTATATCCAGAGGGTTCTCTCGAAGATCGCTCTCGTAGGAGCATTCTTCCTTGGAATAATCGCAATAATCCCTGTAATAATGGGTATTGTTGATTCAAACCTCCAGGCACTTTCAATGGGCGGTACGACAATACTTATCTCGGTAAGCGTTGCTCTCGAAACAACACGTACACTTGAATCACATCTTATGATGCGTCATCATAAGGGCTTCTTAAAATAAAAAAGGAGGACGGTATATGAATCTTATCTTTTTAGGCGCTCCCGGCGCAGGAAAGGGAACACAGGCTGAGGTCGTTTCCGAGGCACTGAACATTCCCCAGATCTCTACAGGCAATATCCTTCGTGAAGCTGCAAAGAACGGCACTGAGTACGGACTCAAGGCAAAGGCAGCAATGGACGCAGGCGCTCTTGTATCAGATGAAATCGTTATCGGAATCCTGAAAGAGAGAATCGCTCAGGACGACTGCCAGAACGGATTTATCCTTGACGGCTTTCCAAGAACAGTTCCCCAGGCTGAGGCTCTTGACGCAATGAATATCAAGATCGACAAGGTAATTGAGATCAACGTAGCAGATGAAACGATCAAGCAGAGAGTTTCGGGCAGAAGAGTCTGCCAGGGCTGCGGAGCTTCATACCATGTTGAATATAAGCCTTCAAAGGTTGAGGGCGTATGCGATAAGTGCGGCGACAAGACTGTTATCCGTAAGGACGATCAGCCGGAAGTCGTTCTCGAAAGACTTGCAACTTATCACGAAAAGACAGCTCCTCTCAAGGACTACTACGAGAAGCAGGGAAAACTTGTTACAGTAGAGGGTCAGGAAGAGGTAGCTGACACCTCAAAGCTTACACTGGCAGCAGTAGGAGCATGAGGTAATGAGCATAACCATAAAATCAAAGTCCGAACTTGCCATGATGCGTGAAGCAGGTAAAATTACCTGCGGCGCACTGTGGTATGCGGGCGAAAAATTAAGACCGGGTATGTCCACTCTTGATGTGGATAAGCTGATAGGCAGCTACTTTGCACAACACGGCTGCAAATCCGGTTTCAAAGGCTTGTACGGATTTCCTGCAAACGCTTGTATTTCGGTAAACGAAGAAGTGATTCACGGAATTCCGAAAGCAAACCGCAGGCTTAAAGAGGGCGATATAGTAAGCATCGACACCGGAGCCGTTTACAAGGGCTTCAACGGCGACAGCTGCTGGACCTTCCCTGTGGGTAAAATTTCTGATGAGGCTAAGGCATTGCTTGAGGTAACTGAGAAAAGCCTGTACGAGGGTATAGCTCAGGCTCAGGTGGGCGCAAGAATCGGAGATATTTCTCATGCTGTTGAAGAGTACTGTGCTTCACGAGGCTACGGAATCGTAAGAAATTACTGCGGCCACGGTATCGGCAGAGAGCTTCACGAATCGCCGGAGATCCCAAACTGGGGAAAGCCGGGGCATGGTCCCAGGCTGGTTTCCGGTATGACAATCTGCATCGAGCCAATGATAAATCAGAAGGGCGACGATGTAAGAGTTCTCAAGGACGGCTGGACTGTGGTTACTAAAAATGGTTCACTGTCTGCTCATTTCGAGCACGCAATCGCAATAACTCCTGACGGTCCCGTCATTCTGACTCAGCCCTGACGGAGGGACATATTGTGAAGCTGCAAAAAGGCTCGGTTGTCAGAGCGGATGCCGGACGTGACTGCGGAGGATTTTTCACGGTTGTGTCGGCGGACGAAACGTATTGCTTTATTGCAGACGGAAAAAGCAGAAAACTTGCTGCTCCCAAACGCAAGAACATAAAGCATATCAGTCTGACAGGCGGCATGATAGAATTAAACGATATAACTGATAAAAAGCTCAGAAAGCTGCTGGCAGATATGCGGCAGGAGACTGAGTAAAGGAGGTTATCAAGGTGTCCAAGGAAGATGTAATCGAGGTTGAGGGCGTTGTAACAGACGCACTGCCAAACGCAATGTTCAAGGTTCAGCTTGAAAACGGTCACGAGGTACTTTCCCACGTTTCCGGCAAGCTCAGAATGAATTATATCAGAATCGTGCCCGGTGACAAGGTAAAGCTTGAAATGTCACCATACGACCTTTCAAAAGGCCGTATCACATGGCGTGTTAAATAATGAATACAGGAATGCGAAACAGTATTCCGCATCCGCTTTAAGGAGGTATTTTCAATGAAAGTCAGACCTTCAGTAAAACCTATTTGCGAAAAGTGCAAGGTTATCAAAAGAAAGGGCAGAATCATGGTGATCTGCCAGAATCCAAAGCATAAGCAGCGTCAGGGTTAATCCCCGAAGCGCATTTAATGGAGGTGCAATTTTAATATGGCAAGAATAGCCGGTGTTGACCTTCCCAAGAATAAGAGAATCGAAATCGGTCTCACTTATATCTACGGAATCGGTCGTCAGACTGCAACAACTATCCTCGCTAACACAGGTGTTGATCCTGACGTAAGAGTAAAGGATCTCGCTGAAGAGGATGTAGCTAAGCTTCGTGACTATATCGACGCAAACTACAGCGTAGAGGGTGACCTCCGCCGTGAGGTTGCTCTTAACATCAAGAGACTTGTTGAAATAGGCTGCTACAGAGGCGTTCGTCACAGAAAGGGTCTCCCCGTAAGAGGACAGAGAACCAAGACAAACGCAAGAACCCGCAAGGGTCCTGTAAAGACTATCGCCAACAAGAAGAAGTAAGGAGGTTATGAGCTTTGGCACAGCAGAAGGGTAAAAAAGTTACTACTGTCAGAAGACGTAGAGAACGCAAGAACATCGAAAGCGGCGCAGTTCATATTCAGTCCACTTTCAATAATACAATCGTAACTATCACAGATACAGCAGGCAACGCTATTTCATGGGCAAGTGCAGGCGAGCTGGGCTTCAGAGGTTCAAAGAAATCTACTCCTTTCGCAGCACAGACAGCTGCCGAAACAGCAGCAAAGGCTGCTATGGAGCACGGTCTCAAGAATGTTGAAGTATATGTAAAAGGACCCGGTGCAGGTCGTGAGGCTGCTATCAGAGCACTTCAGACTGTAGGTCTTGAGGTAAAGATGATAAAGGACGTTACTCCCATTCCGCACAATGGCTGCCGTCCGCCCAAGAGACGTCGTGTCTGATCTAACAGGAGGTGTTTTAAAATGGCAGTACAGAAAGAACCAATTCTTAAAAAGTGCAGATACCTGGGCATCAGCCCCGCTGTTTTAGGCGTATCCAAGAAGGAGTCTATCCGTTTCAAGAACGTACAGAACAGAAAGAAGATATCTGAATACGGTCTTCAGCTTAAGGAAAAGCAGAAGCTCAAGTTCATTTACGGCGTACTTGAAAAGCAGTTCTATCACTACTTTGAGATAGCTTCAAAGATGGAAGGCAAGGCAGGTGACAACCTTATCACTTGTCTCGAATCAAGACTGGACAGCGTTGTTTTCAGAATGGGTCTGGCTCTTACAAGACGTGAAGCAAGACAGCTGGTTGTTCACAGCCACTACACTGTAAACGGCAAGAAGGTAAATATTCCTTCATACAGAGTAAAGCCGGGCGATGTTATCGCTCTCCGTGAAAAGGACAGAACCTCCGAAAAGTTCAAGGCAACTGTTGAAGAGACCAAGGACAGACTTGTTCCCGTATGGCTCACAGCCAATAAGGACGATTTTTCAGCTACAGTAAATCGTCTTCCCGGCGCAGAGGATATTGATTACGAGGTTGCAACACACCTTATCGTCGAGCTGTACTCCAAGTAATAAGATACTTGACTTGTCAGAACTCGAAACAAACAGTTATTGTGAAATAGGAGGGTTTTTATGCTGGAAAAAATTAATAAGCCTGATATTGATATTGTCGAGCTTAAAAGTGACGGCAAATACGGCAAATTCGTTTTAGCACCGCTGGAGCGTGGATACGGTATAACACTTGGAAACAGCCTCAGACGTGTGCTGCTCTCCTCACTTCCGGGTGTTGCTGTGACTTCCGTAAAGCTTTCGGGCAAGGATGGCACGGTTCACCACGAGTTGTCAACAATCCCGGGTGTAAAAGAGGATGTCACAGAGATTATCCTCAGCATTAAGGGACTGACAGCCAAGCTCTATGGAGAAGGTCCGAAAACAGTCTATATAGAGGCGGAAGGTGAATGCGAAATTACCGCCGGAGATATAAAAACCGACTCTGAGGTTAATATCCTCGATCCTGGTATGCATATCGCAACACTGGGTAAAGACGCTAAACTTTACATGGAGATCACCATTGACAGAGGAAGAGGCTACGTGTCCACAGAGCGGAATAAGAAACAGGTCAACCTTCCTGTTGATGTGATTGCGGTAGACAGCATCTATACTCCTGTTCTGAAGGTAAACTACACAGTCGAGGATACTCGTCTGGGTCAGGTTACCGACTATGACAAGCTTACTATGGAGGTATGGACTGACGGTACTATCTCCGCCAAGGAAGCACTGTCACAGGCAGCCAATCTCCTCAACGAGCATCTGAAGCTGTTCATTGACCTTTCAGAGGAATCAGGACTGGCAGAGGTTCTTGTTGAAAAGGACGAAAAGGGTAAAGAAAAAATCCTTGAGATGACCATTGAGGATCTTGACTTGTCGGTGCGTTCATTCAATTGCTTGAAGCGTGCCGGAATAAATACCGTGGATGACTTGATTAACAAGTCTGAGGAAGAAATGATGAAGGTTAGAAACCTTGGAAAGAAATCCTTCGACGAAGTAAAGGAGAAGCTGAAGTCACTTGGCTTCGACCTTAGTTCCGAAGAAGAATAAACCCATATAACGGTGCAGACAGGCACCGAAACGAAAAGGAGTGAAATACAATGCCGGGTACAAGAAAGCTGGGCAGATCAACTGACCACAGAAAGGCTATGCTCAGAGGCATGGTAACTTTCCTTCTCGAAAACGGTCAGATCGAAACTACCGTAACGAGAGCAAAGGAAGTTCGTGCTGTTGCAGAAAAAATGATTACTATCGGTAAAAACAATGATCTGCACTCCAAGCGTCAGGTATTGGCTTACGTTACAAAGGAGTCCGTTGCAAAGAAGCTTTTCGACGAGATTTCTCCCAAGTATGCTGACAGAAACGGCGGTTATACACAGATCGTAAAGATCGGTCCTCGTCGTGGCGACGCTGCTGAAATGGCAGTCATCAAGCTGGTTTAATCTTAAATTAATTAACGGACGTCTGTTCAGGCGTCCGTTTTTATTTTTGAAATATATTTTTATGATAAATGATAAAAAAATATTGACAATTTAATGAATTTGATGTATAATCATATTAGGTAACATTTGATGCAGTACTACTAAAGAAATGGGGTCTAAAAATGGCAAATGAAAAAAGTCTGAAAGTTCTGATTGTAGATGACGATAAAAATATATGCGATTTGCTGAGACTTTACCTTGAAAAGGACGGCTACAGCGTTATTCTTTCTCATGACGGTGAAGAAGCTGTCGTAAAGTTCAATGCACTGAAACCGGATATGGTTCTTCTCGACATTATGCTGCCGGGAATAGATGGTTGGCAGGTATGCCGTGAGATAAGAAAGAAATCCAGCGTTCCGATTATTATGATAACTGCAAAGGGCGAAACTATTGACAAGGTTATAGGTCTTGAACTGGGTGCTGATGACTATATCGTAAAACCTTTTGACGCAAAAGAGGTCATTGCACGTATAAACGCCGTTACAAGACGTGTTGGCACGGCAAATGCAGAACCGGAAATCAAGGAAGTTCACTACGATAAGCTTTCCGTAAATATGACACGCTATGAACTTAAAGTCAACGGAAAAACGATAGATACTCCTCCAAAGGAACTGGAACTGCTTTTCTACCTTGCGTCCAATCCCAACAGAGTATATACACGTGACCAGCTTTTGGACGAGGTATGGGGATTTGAATATTACGGCGATTCACGTACAATAGACGTTCATATCAAACGCCTGCGTGAGAAGCTTGAAGGAATTTCCGATAAATGGGCTTTAAAAACGGTCTGGGGCGTCGGATATAAATTTGAGGCAGACGAAGAAGAATAATTTTTCGCTGACGATGAATGACCACGGGGGACGCTGTGTCCCCCTTTTTTTGTAGGAGGCGTTTTGTTATGAATTACAAAGAAAGCTCTTATCATAAGCTGTTTAAATTTTCATTTATTATTATTATTTCGCTGTTGTTGTTTATCGGGATAATCTTTATATCCATCGTATCACGCATTTACAGAAATGCAGAGCTGAAACAGCTTGAAAAAACAGGCGAGCTTTATATAAGTATGTTCGAGGATGAGTATAAGCAATCAGGCAGCCTATCCAGTCAGATCATGCAGAAACTCCACTATGAATTTTCAAATGAGGAAAAACTCAGGATATATATTTATAACAAAGACGGAGACTGCATTTTTTCTGAGGGAGATTACGACAAGGAAAACGTAAGCGCAGATCATCGTTTTCCCACCGTCGGAAAGGAAACAGCTGCAAGCAGTGAGGTGGACGATCTTGCAGCGGAAATAAAAAAAGAGATCAGCAAAAGCAAGGACAAGAAATACCTTGAACTCGACTCCAGCAATATGTCCAAAAACGAGCCGTATCTGTTGTATGGTACAAAGAGGACGCTCATCAATAACATTGGAGAGAGAGAGAAGATGTATATTCTTTTCTGCGGCAGAACGGACGATATAAGTTCCTTTACCATGAAGATGATAGCAATATACTGTGTTATTTCGGCAATTGTGATATATCTGTCATATGTTCTTCTCAGCCGGAGAACAAGAAAACTGACTGTCTATGAGCATGATTTTCTCAAGATAAGTGAGATGTACGTCAAAGGCGATTTTTCTGAACAGATCAGTACCGATATTGATGGTATTCCGAAGGAAATAGCACAGTATGTCAATGCTCTTGCGGAAAATGTAAAGAACAACGACGAAGCTTCAAAGACATTTATCGCAAATGTGTCTCACGAACTGCGCACACCGATAACCACTGTAGGAGGGTTTGTTTCCGGTATTCTGGACGGAACAATCCCGAAATCAAGGCAGAATGAGTATCTTGTGATAGTATCAAAGGAGATACAGAGACTGAAAATACTTATCACTTCAATGCTGAATATGACTAAATTTGAATCCGGAACAATGACGCCGAATTTCCGGGAAACGAATCTTACAGATCTTGTTATACAGACTGTATTAATGTTCGAGAAGAAAATCGAGGATAAAAACCTTGAAGTGCTTGGTCTTGACAGCGACAGACTTGTGGCTGTTGCAGATGCGGATCTTATGCAGCAGGTTATTTATAATCTGGTAGAGAATGCCGTTAAGTTTGTAAATTACGGCGGAGCTTTGACTTTTGGATTTGAAAAGAAAGACGGAATGAACTGTGTAAGTATCAAAAACACTGGCGAGGGACTGCGTGATAATGAAATACAGCAGGTATTCGACCGCTTCTACAAGACGGATGTTTCGAGAGGAAAGGATGCTTCAGGTCTTGGTCTCGGACTGGCAATATCGAGAAAGATAGTTCATCTGCACAAGGGACATATCGTGGTCAAAAGCGTATACGGAGAGTATACAAAGTTTATAATTCAGATTCCTGATCTGGAAATCATGCAGAAATCGGGAGACGAAAGGACAGACTATGGACGAAAGAGATAATAATATTACAAATGAAATATCCAATACAGATAAAAATGGTTCTTTACAAGGAGCAGAAATCTCTGCACAAGAGCATAATTATACAGAGAGTATAGATCAGCCGGTATATACCTCCATGCCGGAGCAGACTTCATACGACAGATTTATGTATGAACCCATAGGTTTTGAAGATCCGCAGGATGCCGGAACATTTCCCATGCCCCCGGCAGGAAAAATGGGCGGCAAAAAGAAAAAAAGCAGAGGTGAAGCGGCAGCGGTGATACTGTTTGTTATACTGATAGCTGCGGCATTTGGTTTTGCGGCATTTGGAATAATTACGGATATTTATAACAGTGAGGAGGCTCTGGAAAGATTTGCCGCCAAAAAGCAGGTTGTTATTTACAGAGCACCGGATGAGCAGAAATCCGACGAAGAGATAATGGAAAAGGACGAAAAGGGAAATTATTCCATTGAGGGAGCTGCAAAGCTTGTGAAGCCGTCTATCGTGGAGATATTTACCTACAACAGCGAAGAAGACTATAAAGCAGGAAGATATGCAGGTTCCGGTTCGGGGGTAGTTTTAAACGAGGACGGATATATAGTTACTAATGCTCACGTACTTCGTGCTGATGGATTTCATAGTATAAGCACCAGCGACGGCAGTATATACGAAGCTGAAATCGTGGGCAGGGATGTGAAAACGGACATAGCTGTTATTAAGGTCAGCGGAGCAAATTTTGTTCCGGCAACTTTCGGAAACTCCGACAATGCGGTTGTAGGAGAACAGGTAATAGCAATCGGTAATCCTGTTAATTTATCATTTACGGTAACAGACGGCATAATTTCGGCTGTTAAAAGAAAGATAAGAAGCGACGAGACTACTTTTGAAATGGAATGCATCCAGACCAATGCGGATATCAGTCCGGGAAATTCCGGCGGAGCGCTTATAAATCTGCGGGGTGAAGTGATAGGTATAACTTCTTCAAAATATGTAAACAGCAGTTATGAGGGACTCGGCTTTGCAATAACGGTAAACGAGGCGCTGCCTATTATAGAGGAACTTATAGATCACGGCTATATACAGGGAAGATTCCGTATTGGCATACAGCTTATTGATATGTCCGAACCGGCAAAGAAAAGCACGATTGAGGATGAGCTGGGATATACGCTGCCTGATGACTTTACCGGAATTTACATTGACAGTATCGCAGAAGATTGTGACATTGCGAATACCGATCTTAAACCGGGCGATTTCATTACAGAAATAAACGGTGTAAAAGTCAGGACGTATACAGAGTTCTATAATGCTATAAGCAGTCTTTACGGAGTAGGCGATGTTGTTCCTGCAACCTGTGCTCATGTGGATTCAAGCGGAAAAGTGAGCTATTATAACATCAAGTTCAGGCTTATGGAAGATACATCCGGAAATTATTGATTCATTAGTCCCTCAGACTTTTTGGACGTTTTGAATTTACTCCTGTAATTCCCCCTGCTGCACCTGCTGTGACGAGAAGAAACAGCTTGCCTATACGGGTAGGTCTGCCGGTGAAGAACGCTCCTGCGGCGCAGATAAGGGCGTATATGATGATGCCGCAGACAATTCCGGAGATAAGACCTTTACGGCGTCGGTATTTTCCGCAGATAAACGCACCGGAGAAAGCTCCCGTGAATACCGGAACAAGGGAAATAAAGCGGAGAAGCCGGAAATCCGATATAAATAAAAAGGCGAATCCTGAAATAAGAACAGCCGTTATAAGCAGGAAGAGAATGCCGAGCATTGACGAGACAGCCAGACTAAGTCTGCTGTTTGCCCAGAGGCTTTGACGGTGACGGCGCATAAAAAACCTCCCCATAGAAATTGTACAGTCAATTCTATGGGGAGATTTGCTTTATTATTCTTCGTCAGAGTTCTTTTTCTTCTTTTTGGATTCCTTTTTCTTGTCGGATTCGCTGTCATCGTCGTCAGAAAGCTTTGCTGAAGCAACGCCGGCAGAATCGGACTTTTTAGCAGCGGCAGCGGCCTTCATTTCCTTGAAGCGTTCAACTGCTGTAACATTTTCGGTAATTGCCCATTTTTTTATTCTGAGCTTGTGTCTTTCGCCGCCTGTTTCGATAACGACGGTATCGTCTCCGGTACGTACAACGATTCCT
>OIYT01001849.1_pt1 | contig 14194 bp, 13 predicted proteins | sample 1588201 | NCBI WGS metagenome assembly OIYT01 (sample SAMN03283260) | human gut metagenome | biome: human-associated habitat; material: feces | host: Homo sapiens | place: USA | collected 2013
TATTGGCCTTCATGAGGCCGGTAATGACGTCCGCAGACGGACGCTGCGTCGCAATGACCAGATGAATCCCGGAGGCACGGCCCATCTGCGCGATGCGGCAAATGGATTCTTCAACTTCCTTCGCGGCCACGAGCATCAGGTCGGCCAGCTCGTCGATGACCACGACAATCTGCGCCATTTTCTGCTGCTCGGGGTCGTTGGCGATCGCGCGGTTGTAGGATTCCAGATCGCGCACGCCGGCCTCGGACATCAGGCGATAGCGGCGCATCATTTCCGTGACCGTCCATTGCAGCGCACCGGCGGCCTTCTTCGGGTCGGTAACAACGGGAATAAGAAGATGCGGGATGCCGTTATAAACGCCCAGCTCGACCATCTTCGGATCGACCATAATGAGGCGCACTTCCTCGGGCTTGGCCTTGTACAGAAGCGAAATAATCAGCGTGTTCATGCACACGGACTTGCCCGAGCCGGTCGTACCGGCAATGAGCATATGCGGCAGCTTGGAAATGTCACCCACGATGCAGTTGCCGCTGATGTCCTTGCCGACGGCGAAGGACAGCTTGGACTTACTCGTCTGGAATGCGGCAGAGTCGATGACCTCGCGTGCAAAGACGGTGTTGACGATCTTGTTCGGCACCTCGATGCCAACCACGGAAATCTTGTCCGGAATGGCTGAGATGCGCACGCCCTGTGCGCCCAGCGCAAGGGCAATGTCGTCAGAGAGATTCGTGATCTTCGAGAGCTTGACGCCTTTGTCCAGCTCCAGCTCATAGCGCGTCACAGACGGCCCGCGGATGACATTGACGATGTGCGGCTCAATGCCGAAGCTCTTGAGCGTCTCGGCAAGGCGCGTGCTGTTCTCGCGCATCTCAGCCGTGGCATCGACCATGCCCTGCTGACGCAGGGTCAGAAGCGTGACGGAGGGATAGGTGTACTCCTGTGCAGCGTGGTCGGTATTCTGCTGGATCTCGTCGTCAATGCTCTGCGCAGAGGCAGCGGTTTCTTCTTTTGTGATCTTTTCAGGCTGCGGCACGGCAGGCGGCTCCGGGCGCTGCACGGCAGGCTCCGGCCGCACCGGAAGCGGTTCGGGCCGTGCGGCTGGCTCAGGACGCGGGCGGGCAGGCTCCTGCTCCGCGACCGGCTCCATGGGCATGGGACGCTGCGGCTCCACCGGCTCATGCAGCTCCAATTCGTCGATGGTGACCTGCTTCTGCGCCTCGACCGGGCCTTGCGCGGCGCGGCGCTTCTGCTCGATGAACTGATCGGGAGAGATCGGCCGTTCCTTGCCCTCGCGCTTTTTCTTCTCCTTCAGTGCAGGGGGATCATCAACGGGAATATCGATCTCCGCAGCGCGGCGGCGCTCGACGCGCTCAATATGACGCTGCGCCATATGGTTGACGATGCGCTCGGCGGTATCCTGCTCGGGTTCCTCCTCCGCCGGCTCCTCCTTGGGAACGCGCGGACGGTTCTTAATTGCGGTGATAATGCTGTTAACGGTCATGTTCATCAGCGTGATAAGCTGCACGAGCAGCAGCAGCGCCAGCACGATGTACGCACCCACGGTCGTCAGGCAGGTTTGCAGCAGTGCGCCAAAGAGGCCGCCCAGCAGGCCGCCGGTCGCACCGGTCTGGCCGCCCTGATAGAGCGTCTTGACGGCCGCCCACTTCCACACGACGGGCTGCCCCTGAATGAGCTGATAGATTGCCGCAACCGTAATCAGAATGGCAAAGGCGCAGGCGATGCGCAGACGCACGGGCTTATTCTTGCCGGAAAACAGGATGACGCACGTCACAAGCAGCATAATGGGCAGCAGATACCGCCCCGGCTGGCCGACAAGTCCGCCGATGAGCGCAATGAGCGGCTTCAGCAGCACCGCATTGATGTTGAAGCAGCAGATCACAGAGAACACCGTCAGCACGATGCATAAAATCGCCCACAGCTCTCTGCGGTTCTGGCGCTGCTTCTGCCTTGCAGGCGCTGCGGTCTGCGGCGCACGCTTTTTCTTCTTCGTGTTCGCCAAAAAATCACACCTCCGAATGGGATCAGGCATTGATAAGCGCAACAATCAGCGCAATCGCAACCACATCCCAGCAATAATAGGAAAATACATTAAACTTCTCTTTTTGCAGCAAATACCGCAAATACTGAATTGCAAGGTACCCGAAAACCGTCGCAAACACCGCCGCCAGCAGCATCATCAGGAGCGTCGCGCCGGAGAAGCTGCCGAAGGCAAAGGCGCGGATAATGCGGTAGACAAAGGCTGCAAGCTGATAGGCCACGGTGAGCTGATAGCACAGCCGCAGGTCATACTGCCCGGACAGGCCGCATACGCGCCCGACGGACATTGAGGCCGCAATGGGCGAGAGGCCGGGGAACACGCACGCCGCACGCGCAAGCCCGAGCAGCAGCACATCCGGCACAGTCACATTGCGGCCGTCCTTGTGCCCCGCCGCGCTGCGGAAGCACAGATAGATCACAAGGCCGTTCAGCGCAAAGAACGCCGCGACCAGTGACAGGCGCTCGATGCGCTCGGCAAAAGCCGTAAACAGAAACGACAGCAGCATCGGCACAAAGGCCACCGCGCCCATAAAAACGCTGCGGCGCTGCGCGGCGTCTTTGCGGCGGCGGCGCGGGCTGCCGCCCGTCATCGTCAAAAGCGTCCGTCCGGTGACAAAGGTCTCCGTCCGGAAGGCCAGAACCACTGCCAGCAGCACGCCGAGGCAAATCGCCGCGCGGACATAAAGCCCGTTTCCCTCATTGAGAGAGGACAGATTGAAAACCCCACGCAGCAGCGCCGTGTGGCCCGCAAAGGAAATCGGCAGCACCTCGGTCAGACCGCCGGTAATACCGTAAAGAATTGCTTCCCAAATTTTCAAGCTCAGTTCCTCCGGACGGCGCGCCGCCCGCTTTTCTTTCTCATGCTATTTTAAAAACCATATCGCTGCTATGTAGCTCCGCGTCGTGCGCAGAGCAGCCCTCGAATTATAGTATAGAATATTATAGCACACCCGTTCAAGAATTTCTAGGTCTTTTGTTCTTTTTGCCTGTTTTTACGCTGCTTTTGCACGTCGATCATGCGGTGCAGCGCCTCGAGCGCATCATGCAGGCCGCCGAGTCGGTCGATCAGACCGCTCTCCACGGCCTCCTTGCCGTAGACGATCGTGCCGACGTCCGTGGCGATCTGCCCGGTGGCCATCATATACTGCGTGAACTGTTCGCGGGAAATGTGGGAGTTGTCCGTGACAAACTGCGTGATCTGCTCCTGAATGCGCTGAAAATAATGATAGGTCACGGGTGAGCCGACCACCACGCCGCAGGTGCGCACGGGATGGATCATCATGCTGGCCGAGGGCGCGATAAAGCTCTTTTTCGCGGACACCGCCAGCGGGATTCCGATAGAGTGCCCACCGCCCAGCACGAGCGAGACCGTCGGCTTTTTCATGCTCGCGATCAGCTCCGAAATGGCAAGTCCGGCCTCAATGTCGCCGCCGACGGTGTTCAAAAGCAGCAAAAGGCCGTCGATATCCGGACTTTCCTCGATCGTCGCCAGAAGCGGCAGCATATGCTCGTACTTGGTCGTTTTCACCGTCTCCGGCTGCACCTGATGCCCCTCAATCTGGCCGATTACGGTGAGAATATAGACCGTTCCCTGCTGCGTTTTCATCATGCCCGCGCCGAGGTCCTCGATCCGCTCCTGCGCGGGATTTTTTTCTTCCTGCATACGCATCCTCCTTTTTGCTCCTAGTATTCGTGCAATCGCTTGAATTACTCTGCAAATCCTGCTATAATAAAAGAAAAAAGAAAGAAGGATGCAAAAATGCAGCATGAATATAAAACGCGCGGCGTATGCGCCAGCAAAATTCTCTTTGACCTCGACGGCGACACCGTCAAGAACATCCGCTTCGTCGGCGGCTGCAACGGCAACACGCAGGGTGTAGCACGTCTGGCCGAAGGCATGAAGATCGACGAGGTCGTCGCGCGTCTCAAGGGCGTGCATTGCGGCATGAAGCCCACCTCCTGCCCCGATCAGCTCGCCCAGGCGCTGCTGGCCGCGAAGGAGCAGGAAGCAAAATGAAGCTTCTGTTCAGGCAGCGTCTCTCTTCGTGGTTCGACAGCTACGACATCTATGATGCGTCCGGTGCGACGGTCTACACCGTCAAAGGGCAGCTTGCATGGGGACACTGCCTGAAAATTTTCGATGCCGCCGGGAGTGAGCTTGGCACGGTGCGTGAGCGTGTTCTCACCTGGCTGCCCAAGTTTGAGCTGTACCTGGGGGATCGTTACGTCGGCTGCATCCGCAAGGAGTTTACGTTTTTCCGGCCGCGCTATCACATCGACTGCAACGGCTGGCAGATCGAGGGAAATTGGCTCGAGTGGGATTATTCCATTCTGGATGGCAGCGGCCGCTGCGTCGCGCAGATTTCCAGGGAGCTGTTTCGTTGGACGGACACCTATGTCATTGACGTCAGCCGCCCGTCGGACGCACTGTGCGCACTGATGGTCGTGCTGGCCATCGACGCAGAAAAGTGCTCCCGAAATGACTGAGACTATGAGGCGATACCATGGAACAGCAGCAATTTATCGACCGGCCGGTGCAGCTTCGACTGCAAAAGGGCGTTTCTGCGCGGGATATGAGCCTGTCGCTCTGGTAGAGCGCCGGATCCATCAACAACATTGAAAACGGCGTCAATTATCCCTCGATGACCGTCTTTTTCTATATCTGCGAGTATCTCGGCGTCACGCCGGAGGAGTTTTTCGCCGCGGAACGTCACGACCCGACCGGTCTGCAAGCGCTGACCGAGGCCGCAAAGGGGCTGAATTCTGAACAGCTCTCGCATCTGACCGCCATCGCCCGCGGGCTTCATAAATAGCAGAACCGGAGAGGATTTCGTTTCCCTCCGGTTTTGACCTTTTGAAGCTCTTTGCTCCATGGCTGATGCCCACATTGGCTCCTGCGCTGCTCTTACAAAAAATCGGAGAGAATCAAAGATTCTCTCCGATTTTTATTTTGAATCTATTAACCGATCAGCTCACAGACCAGATCCGTATATGCCGTCGGATCCTCAAGCGGCAGATTGGCCATCAAAAGTCCCTGCGCATACAGCAGCTCCGTCAGCTTCTTCGCCGTCTCGGCATTGTCCGCGACGCTTTCCTGCAAACGCTTGAGCAGCGGATGCTCGGCGTTAACCTCCAGAATGCGTCCGCAGTGATAGTCGGACTTCGGGTCGAGTGCATGGAAGTACTTCTCCATCTCGAAGCTCATGCCGCCGTCGGGCACCATGGTCACGGCATGCGTGCCGAGGTCGCCGGAAACGCGAACCTCCTTGACCTTCTCGCCCAGCGTATCCTTCATAAAGGTCAATGTGTCCTTGAAGCTCTCCGCACGTTCCTCATTGGCCTTCTTTTCCTCGTCGGTCGCAAGCTCAAGATCGTCGGTGAGAATGTTGCGGAACTCATGCTCGTCATACTTCTGAAGCGTCTGCGGGATGAACTCGTCCACCTGCTCGGTCAGAAGCAGCACGTCAAAGCCGCGGTCACGCAGCATACCCGTCTGCGGCAGGCGGGTCAGGTGCTCGACGCTGCTGCCCGTGGCGAAGTAAATATGCTTCTGCGACTCGGGCATAGCCGCGCAGTACTCCTTGAGCGTCACGAGCTTGCCCTCCTTGACGGAGTAGAACTCAATCAAGTCCTGAAGCAGTTCCTTATGTGCGCCGAATTCCGATACTACGCCGAACTTGAGCTGGCGGCCAAAGGCTGCATAGAACTTTTCGTACTTCTCGCGGTCGTTTTCCAGCATCTTTTCCAGCTCTGCCTTGATCTTCTTTTCCAGATTGCCGGCAATGAATTTCAGCTCACGCGTATGCTGGAGCATCTCGCGGCTGATGTTCAGGCTCAGATCCTGCGTATCGACCACACCGCGCACGAAACGGAAATGCTCCGGCAGCAGGTCGGCGCAGTTTTCCATAATCAGCACACCGGAGGAATAGAGCTGCAAGCCTGCCTTATAGTCCTTGGTGTAGAAATCATAGGGTGCCTTGGCCGGAATATAGAGCAGCGCCTTATACGTCACCGCGCCCTCGACGGACAGGTGGATGACGCTCAGCGGCTTTTCAAAGTCATAGAACTTCTCGCGGTAGAAGCTGTCATACTCCTCCTCGCTGACGTCCTTTTTGTTCTTCTGCCAGACCGGAACCATGGAATTGAGCGTCTGCATCTCGCGGACGGTCTCATACTCAGGCTTGTCGGAGTCCTTGGTCTCCTCGGTTGGATGGGAGGTCTCGACCTCCATGCGGATGGGATAGCGGATATAGTCGGAATACTTGCGCACGAGGCTGCGCAGACGATATTCAGAGAGATATTCGGAATATTTTTCTTCTTCGGTGTCCTTTTTCAGTGTCAGGATCACGTCCGTGCCAGCACCCTCGCGTTCGCAGGGCTCGACACTGTATCCGTCCGCGCCCTCAGACTCCCACTTCCACGCCTCGTCCGAGCCGAAGCGCTTGGAGATCACCGTGACCTTATCCGCGACCATGAAGGCTGCGTAGAACCCCACGCCAAACTGGCCGATGATGTCGATGTCCTCCTTCTTCTCCATCTCCTGCTTAAAGCCGAGAGAGCCGCTGTGGGCGATGGTGCCGAGGTTCTGCTCCATCTCCTCGCGGGTCATGCCGATGCCGTTGTCGGAGACGGTCAGGGTACCGGCGTCCTTGTCAGCGGTCAGGGTAATGGCGAAATCACTGCGGCTCAGGCCGACGGATTCATCCGTCAGCGCCTGATAGGCCAGCTTATCGATTGCGTCGGAGGCGTTGGAGATCAGCTCGCGGAGGAAGATCTCCCGATGGGTATAAATAGAATTGATCATCAGATCAAGAAGTCGCTTGGACTCTGCCTTGAATTGCTTCTTTGCCATAATGTCAGCTTCCTTTGTGTTTTCGGTTTTGGCACTCACCGTTCTTGAGTGCTAAAACCATTATAGCGTGTTTTTGCCATTTTGCAAGAGGGTTTCACAATTTGTTTACACTTTTTTATAAAGAACCCCGCGGTCGTTGAATCGGCCGCGAGGTTTCCTAATTACTGTTTTTTCTTTTTCATGCCGCACAGCAGGACGATCAAAACAATGACCAGCACCGCCTCTGCGCTGATAAGCACATAGAATAGGATCGGTGCCTGCGAGGCTCCGCCCCAGCTCGTCAATTCGGCTTCGTAGCCCACGCTTTTCAGCAGGCGCTGCGCTGCAAGCGTCGCGCCGCTGTTTGCCTCGGAGATGCGTGCAAGCGCGTCCTTTTCGCTCCCGGCAGGAGCCGCAAAGCGGTCGTCCGCCGCGCCGTAGAAGCTCAGAAGTCCGCTCTCCTCAGCCTGCCGTGCGCTGGGTACGCTGCTGCCGAGGTAGACATTGTAGATGCTTCCGCCGATGCACTCGGCAAGACCGTAGGTCGCTGCACCCGAGAGGGCGGCGTCACTGTAACAGTTCACGACCACGCCGGATTCGGCAATGCCGCCGATAAGCTGCGCCGTGCCGCTTGCCGATAATTCACCCGCAAAGTGCAGATTCAGGACGATTCCCGTCAGCTCCGGGAAAACGGAGACGTTCTCTCCCGTGAGCTTTGCCGTGAGCGTGTGGCCGCAGCCGTTATAAATCCCGGCGAAGCTCCCGCCGATTGCGCCCTGCGTCAGCGTGAGGTCGGCCGTCTGGCAGAAGATCGCATTCTCCGGAATGCTGTCTGCCGCAGCGGCCTGCATGAGCACTGCAAAGTCCTCCGCCGTTGCGACGGTATATTCTCAATCATTCGATTATGCGTTACGTTTCCTCGGAATGAATTTCTGCCCCTCGCGCAGCCCCAGAAGCTCTGCGATTCGTGTAAAGTTTTTCTTTGCGGCAAGTAGGCGGTCAACATGATGCGCGTCGCTGCCGAAGTAGAATTTGCAGCCGCAGTCCGCCGCAATGCGGTAGGGACGCAGCGCCGCGTCCAGCTCCTCCGGCGCGTAGGAAAACACATTGAAGTTCAGCTCGACGCCCGCACCGCACTTGGCCGTCTCGGAAAAGAGCGCGGTAAACTCCGCATCCGGGATACGCGCAAGGACGTTCAGGTGCGCCTTGGGCGATGCAGGGTCGATCTTGTCTGCCGTCAGATGTGCAAAGCCCACGCGCGCGAAGGGCAGCTTCATCCGAAGCGCGGCCTCAAAGCGGCGGACATAGACCACCGCGCGGCGCGCGGGCGTATCGTCCGATTCGTCTATTGTGAAGCCCGGCAGATGCAGGTGCGTCGTCGGAAGCGCGATAAAGTCAAACAGCTCCATTCTCTCCTGCGACAGGCCGAGCGTCAGGTGCTTATCCATGTCCGTTTCGCAGCCGAACAGGAAATCGATTCCTTCGGCCTTGGGGAGCGGCAGCGCCGCGCAGATATGCGCAAAATTCTGCACGGCGTAGCTTTCGCACGCGCCCGGCACAAGCTCGTCCCAGAAGTGATTCGTCAGGCAGATGCGGCGAAAGCCGTTTTCCTGCGCATAACGCAGCAGACGCTGCTCCGTCTGCTCCGGGTCGTTGGAGCAGGTGGAAATGCGCGAGTGCAGATGCAGATCGTGGTCAATTTGGTAAGTTGTCATAGATTCTCCGTATTGATTAAACTGTCAGTGCCCGCTCAAAGGCGATATCCGCCGCCGCGAGGATCTTGATCCCCGGCGCGCGCGAGGACGCAGCCACCTTGATGGGCATATCCTCATGGTGCAGGCTGCGGGCGTTGACGCGCTGCTCGAGCAGGGGCGCGATTTTTTCCGTTCCGTAGAGCAGATCGCCTGAAAGCAGCACCGTGTCGATGCTCACGAGGTTCGTCAGCGTGACGATGCCGGCGCTGAGATAGTCCGCCTCGCGCTGCAAAATTTCGGTATCATTGGCGTCGACCGCCTGCTTCCAGCTCGTGTAGGGCGTGTCCTTCAGAAGCTTGGGGATGGCGGCATATTCCTCCAGACAGCCGATGTTCCCGCAGGCGCAGCGTCGGCCGCGATAGTCGATGGACGTGTGGCCAAGCTCGCTGGTATAATACCCGCCGCCCTTTAAGACCTTGCCCTTGGACACGACGCCCGAGCCGATGCCGCTGTCGACGATCATCAAAAGAAAATTCCTGCTGCCCAGGCTCTCCGGGCGGCCGATGTGATAGCGTGCCAAGCAGGTTGCGTCGTTTTCCAGATAGACCGGCAGGCCGGTGGCCTCGTGCAGCAGCGGAGCAATGTCCGTCCGGTGCCACAGGTCAAAGCGCGGCGGGTTCAGGATTCTTCCCTTCTCGCCGTCCAACGGGCCAGGTGCGGAAACGCCGATGCCGCAGAGCTTTTCGCGCAGAACGCCGCCAATCAGACGTGCGACCGCCTCGGAAAGCGGCGCCATTTTATCCGGCGCGTCGGCCATGCGCAGGCGCTCCTGCCGGACGATCTTGCCGCACATATCCACAATGCCTGCCGTGCAGCCGTCTCGGTTGAGAAAAATACCGACCGCGTAGCCCGACGTGCCGCACAGCGCCAAGGGCGTGGGCATGCGCCCGCGCAGGCCCTCCATGGGCGTCAGCTCACGCACCGTGCCCTCTGCGAGCAGATCGGCGGCAATGAGCGACGTGCTCGCACGGGTCAGACCGGTCTGGCGCGCGATCTCCGCGCGGGACATCGGCTGCGTGCGCAGCAGACGCAGAATGAGTTTCCGGTTGTATTCCTTGGTATATTCGGCATTTCGGGCGACATTCGGCATAGTGAGATCCCTCTTTGATGGTGAACTTTTAACAGGACAACGTGCAATTTTGCAGACAGCTTGTAAAATAATCCTAAATAACTTTTTATAAGCTGATTATACTACACTTTTCCTTTATTTTCCACCCATGCAGCAGACAATTTGCAGATTTTCTCCGTGAAGCGCATAGCCCTCTGCCGCCGCGGGCAGGAAGAAGTAGTCGCCGCGATGCAGCGCACGGCGGTAGTTCTCTCCCGTCACCTCTCCGCTGCCCTCGATGCAGATCCAGATGGAGGCCGGTACGTCAAGCGCCGCCGTTCCGTCCGTCAGGCAGTAGCGCGTCATGGAGAAGCAGGACGTATCCTCCGGGCCGATCAGGCACTCCACGCGCAGTCCCGGCGCTTCGCGCAGCACGCGCGGGATCTTGCGGCTCTGCTCGACAACCCGTTGTCCATAGCGCGTAAAGTCGAAGCATTCGAGCGCGGTCTCGGCAGGCAGACCGAGATACATCTCCTGTGCGTTCAGATGATATTCGCCGCACCAGTATTCCGGCTGGATGGTGAAATCCGTCGGCTCCTGCGCCTCGAGCAGCATGCAGCCCGCGCCGATGGCGTGGATAACGCCTGCCGGCACAAAGAATACGTCGCCCGTTTTCACCGGCACGCGGTTGACAAACTGCGTCATGGCCTCGGGATCCTTCTCGCTGGCTTCGACGGCGGCGCGGAACTCCTCGCGCGAAACGGCGCGGGAAAAGCCAAAATAAATGCAGGCGTCCGGCCGCGTCGCCAGAATCAGCCACGCCTCGGCCTTGCCATAGGGGCTGCCGAAGTGCTCGCGCGAATAGGCGCGCGTGGGGTGCACCTGCATGGGAAGCCGGATGGCGCTGTCCAGAAATTTTACCAGCACGCCGATGTCCTGCCGCTGCCCGAGCAGCTCCCGCGGATACTCCTGCAAAAGCGCACTGAAGGGCACGCCGTCCTCAAGGCGCAGCGAAATGCCCTCCAGAGGATCGGTATGTCCGGGGTTGATCGCATGGACGCTCGAACAGATCCACTCCTCCGGCTCGTTGCCGTCCTCGGGCGCATCGCCCAGAAAATCTCCGAACAGCTTGCCGCCCTGATACACGCGGAACACGCGGTTGCGTCTGAAAAACAGCGGTGCTTGCCACACCGCACGGTCTTGCTGCATAATGATCTCCTCCGTTTTTATTATATGTGTCCCTATAATACGCCCGAAAATTCATTTTGTCAATCCGCTTGACAAAATATTTATTTCTGCTATAATGCGATTTGGAGGCGAGGAATATGGAACTCCGAATTTTTCAAAAGGGTTTTAACTACTCTCAGGATGGGCCGGGCAATCGGCTGGTCTATCATTTACAGGGCTGCAATCTGCGCTGCCCATGGTGCGCAAACCCCGAGGGACTGAGCGTGGAGGGCGGCGAGCGCTACCCGGTCGAGGCGCTCGTACAGGAGGTGCTGCGCAGCCGCGCGATGTTTTTCGACGGCGGCGGCGTCACGCTCACGGGCGGTGAGGTCACGCTGCAATTTGACGCGCTCAAGGAGCTGCTGACGTGCCTGCACGCCGAGGGCGTGTCGGCCTGCATTGAGACCAACGGCTGCTCACCGCGCCTGCCGGAGCTGTTCGGTCTGCTGGACACGCTCATCATGGACGTCAAGCATTATGACCCCGAAATCCACCGCGCCGTCACGGGCGCCTCCTGCGCGCAGACCTTTCAGAATATCCGCGCCGCGCTCGAAGCCGGGCAGAAGCTCGCGCTGCGCATTCCGGTCATCGGCGGCTTCAACGCTTCTGCCGAGGATGCCGAGGGCTTTGCGCAGCGGCTGACCGAGCTTGGCGTGCCGGGCCGCGCGACGGTCGAGCTTCTGGCCTACCACGAATACGGCAAAAGCAAATACGAGCAGCTCGGACTTCCCTACCGGATGACCGAGCAGGCCCGCGTGAACAAGGAAATTCTGCAACGGCTCTCGCTGCGCTTACAGCAGGCCGGAATTCAAATGATCCATACATAAGGAGGGCATGATCCATGGAATTATTTCAAATGACAACTCCCGCCGCGGTCGGGGAGCAGGCCAAGGCACTGTTCAATGAGGAACGCAGCGAGCACAAGGTGCTCAACGGCTGGCTCCTGTGCCGCGAGATCTCTGCACAGGCCGATGCGCAGTCCGGCGAGACCTTCCCCGAGCTTCGCGCGGCTGCAGAGCTGGAGGCCATCGTCGAGCAGCTTCCGCTGGAGCTGAGCGAGCACGCGCTTCTGGCGGGCACGCAGCGCGACGCTTTCGCCGCAAGCTACGCACTCATCAATCCTGCCTTCAAGGTCGAGACCTTCAAGGGCTACTGCGACCCGCTGGAGGTCTATGACTTTGCCACGCCCACACCCGAGCTGCCCGCAGAGCGCATTGCTGCCATCCGCAAGACGGCGGCGCAGAGCGACTATGTCAAGGCGCTCAACGAGCTGTACGGCAAATACAGCCAGTACACCGACGAGGTTGCCTTCTTCATGGAGCAGGTCACAGGGCATCACATTCCGGACTTCCGTCCCGCACTGAAGCTGGGTGTCTCCGGTTTGATTGCCGGAATTGACGAAAAGCTCGCGCATGACGCACTTTCGGAAAAACAGCGGAAGAACCTGACGGCCATGAAGCGCGTGCTTCGCTGTGCCGTCCGTCTGGCGCAGCGCTACGCCGCCCTTGCAGCGCAGCAGGCCGAGAGCGCCACGCCCGAGCGCCGCGCAGAGCTGGAGCTGATGCTCGAAAACCTGCGCCGCGTGCCGGAATTCCCCGCGCAGACGCTGATGCAGGCCATGCAGTCCTATGTGCTTTTGTGGCAGGTCATGTGCATCGAGCAGGCACCGAACCCCTTTGCTTTTTCCGTCGGCAACGCCGACCGCATCTTCGAACCGTACCGCAAGCTCTCCGGTGAGGATCGCGCGCAGGCCGCAGCGCTGTTCAAGCATTTCCTTGTATTCTTCAACGTGGGCGAGCGCTCGTGGGCGATCTCGCAGAACGTACTGATCGGCGGACGCGATCTGGACGGCAACGACCTGACGAACGAGATGAGCTATGCCATTCTGGACGCGTATTACGACATGAATCTCCCGCAGCCCATTCTCTCCGTGAAGCTGCACCGCAACACACCCGAGCAGCTCTACCGCGAAATGGGACGCTTCTTCTTCACGCCCGGCTGCCTGACGCCCTCGCTGTTCAACGACGACAGTCTGTTCCTCACCCTGCGGGAGCACGGCATCGCACCGGAGGATCTGCCCGACTACTCCGTCGCGGGCTGTCAGGAGCCGCTCATCATGGGCAAGGACAACGCCAACACGACCAATAGCTGGCTGAACATGGGCAAGGTTCTGGAGCTGGTGCTCACAAACGGCCGCTCTGCGCTCACGGGTCTGCCCATGGGCACCCAGACGAACTACTCCGCCGAATATATCCTCACGCACCTGCGCGAGCTGTTCTACGAACGGCTTCAGGAGGTCTGCAACACCATGTGCGACGCCGCCAACGGTGCAAGCCGTGCGCTGTCGCTGCTTCCGGTGCCCTTCCTGAGCTGCTTCATGGGCGGTCTGGAAACCGGCATCGATACGCGCGACACTGAGGAGCAGGGCACGAAGTACAACGGCAGCGGCTGCCTGATTCATGGGCTTTCCGTCGTTGCTGATTCCTTCCTCGCCGTCGATCAGTTCCTGCGCGACCGTCCGCAGGACGCACAGCAGCTCATCGATGCCTGCAAGCACAATTTTGAGGGCTATGAGGAACTGCGCGAATATCTCAAATCCTGCCCGAAATACGGCAACAATCTGCCCGAAGCCGACCGCGAGGCGGCCGAGGTCGCCAAACGCGTCTCCGAGATGGTGCGCGGCCTGAAGAACTACCTCGGCAACCCCTTCCGCCCGGACTGGAGCTCGCCCTCGACCCACCTGACCTATGGCTATCTGGTCGGCGCAACGCCCGATGGACGCGGCGCACGCGAAATGCTCGGCTATGGCATTGACCCTCTGTTCAGCACCGCAAATTCCGGTCTCGGCTTCCGCACGCTTTCGACCATGCAGCTTCCCTTTGACCAGATGGAGGGCGGCTGCGCCTCGCACTTCGGCATCGACCCGAAGTATTTCACCGCCGAGAGCTACGAGGAACGCGGCCTGCAATTCCGCGACCGCGTGCTGCGCCCGCTGTTCTTCAATCCGCTGGACGAAAAACGCGCCCCCTTCTATCTCTACGTCAACGTCACCACGGCCGACACACTGCGCAAGGTTCTGGCCAATCCGAAAAAATATGCGCCGAACGGCGTTTACATCATGCGTATCCACGGTACCTTCGTCAACTTCCTTGATCTTTCCCCGGCAATCCAGCAGGATATTATCACGCGGCTTGACCCCGGCTCCACGTTCTGCTAAAATAAAGCCATGAAGATTTTAGGACTTGACATCGGAACCACCACCGTCAGCGCGGTGGT
>OIYT01001856.1_pt1 | contig 14143 bp, 13 predicted proteins | sample 1588201 | NCBI WGS metagenome assembly OIYT01 (sample SAMN03283260) | human gut metagenome | biome: human-associated habitat; material: feces | host: Homo sapiens | place: USA | collected 2013
GAGGGGGAATTTGCGTCAGAGGAGCATGTCAGGCGCTGGCTGCTGCGGGTAGCGGTCAATCTGTCAAAGGACATGCTGCGTTCTCATTGGAATCAAAAAAGGCAGGAGTTCGATGAGAATATGCCGAAGGAAATATTTGGCTGGCAGGAGGATCAAAAGGAAATCTGGCAGGAGGTAGCAGCATTACCGGAAAAGTATCGTCTGGTGCTGTATCTTTATTATTATGAGGGATACAGTGTACGTGAAATCGGACAGATGCTGCGGTGCAGCACTTCGGCAGTAAAAATGCGTCTGAAACGGGGCAGGGAAAAGCTGCGGGAATCATTGGAACCGGGAGTGGTTGGACTTTAGGTTTGTGCGTCTACGAAAAAAGGAGGAATATTATGAGTATAAAAGAGTATCGGGATATGTATGATCATGTCAGGATATCGGGGGAGAGAAAAAGTGAGATCCTGAGTGAAATTACGGGGGACGGCGGGATGAGACAGCCGGAGCACAAGCATTCACGGCTTATGATGGCAGCAGCGATTATTGCCGCTGCACTGGTGGTGATCCTGCCGGTGGGAGGTTATGCATCCCGGAAGCTTAACGCCCATTTTTCTTACAGTGTGGAAAGTCAGGCGAAGGATCGCACAGCGATATTACATTTTTACAAGAAATATGGGGAAACGTCGGGATGTGATTATACCATGGAGCACACAAATGGAGCTACTTTGGCAAAGTATATCCGGAATGCCCATCCCAATAATTATGTAAAGCTGTCGTATGCAAAAGAAGCTTTAGGAGTAGGAAAGGATTATACCATCTGGAAACAACCGACAGAGTACGCCGATGATTATGGTAATGTTCGTTTCCTATATAAAGATGCGGAGCGTGTTAAGCTGATGGAGCAGTACCACAAGGAAAAAGATTCCGAAAAGCGGAGTAAACTGAACAGAACCATAAAGAACTACCTTGATAAAACTTTTACGATCAGTGTGTATTATATCAATCGCTCTAAAGATATACGTATGGTTAATATTAAAGATGTAGAGAAAATGACAATAGGGGAAAAGCGGGCCTATTATTTTAAGGGATCCGGTTCAGTAAAAGAGCAGACAAAACAGCAGCGGAAGCTGGCAGGGTTATATAAAGGTCACAGCTTCTGGGAAAACAGTATCTGGGTCTTTGAAGAGAACTTGGGGTACTGTATGGAAATTAGCGGAGGAGACGGCGTATCAGAAAAGGAAATGAAGAAAATTGCACGGGCTGTTACCATGAAAAAGACAACAAAGGAAAACAGTGCACAATTTTCTGTGATCTCTGCGGCGATCAGTGCGGATGAATAGAGTGTGCCTTGCTATTTCCTGTTTACGATGGTACAATCAAAATAATTTATGTGGTTTGTGGATTGTATGATCGAAGAGAAGGTGGAAAAATGCAGAGAAAAAAAATGCTGCCGGTTGGAGTTGAGGATTTTAGAGATATTATTCAGGGAAATTTTTATTATGTAGATAAAACAAGATTACTGGAAAAGTTGTTGGAAACAGGTGGGAAAGTGAATCTGTTTACTAGGCCACGCCGCTTTGGAAAGTCTCTCAATATCAGTATGATGAAGCATTTTTTTGACATTGGCGGTACCGGAAATTTATTTGATGGGTTATACATTTCAGCGAAGCAGGAGCTGTGTGACCAATATATGGGACAGTTTCCGGTGATTTCCATCAGCCTGAAAGGAATCTGCGGAAAAGATTTTGAACAGGCAAAAGCACTGATGACCCGCATGATCAATGAGGCTGCCCGGGAAATGCAATATCTTTTGAAAAGTGAGCGGCTGGGAGAATATGATCTGGAATTGTATCGTTCTCTGATGTCTGTGAGAATGGATGAGACAGCTCTTGTATACAGCTTAAGAGAATTGACAGAGCTTCTGTACCGGCATTACGGGAAAAAGGTTGTTGTGTTGATTGATGAATATGATGTTCCCTTAGCGAAAGCGAATGAACAGGGGTATTACGAAGATATGGTACGTCTGCTTCGCAATATGTTTGAAAGTGTATTGAAGACAAACAGTAATCTGCAGATGGCGGTTATGACGGGATGCTTACGTGTGGCAAAGGAAAGTATTTTTACCGGATTGAACAATTTTCGGGTATATTCTATCACGGATGCTTCGTTTGATGAATATTTTGGCTTTACAGATGATGAGGTAAAGGAAATGCTTCATTATTATGAACTGGATCGCCATTACGCTGTTGTGAAGGAATGGTATGATGGTTATCGGTTTGGCGTAACGGACGTATATTGTCCATGGGATGTTATCTGCTATTGCGACGAGCATAGAGATCACAGGAAAAAGGCACCGCAGAATTACTGGCTTAATACCAGTGGGAATGATGTGATACGGTATTTTATTGAGCATATGGGACAGGAAAAGGAAGTCGCCCGGAGCGAATTAGAGGTATTGATCAATGGAGGATGTGTTCAGAAGGAGATTCATGAGGATCTGACTTATAAAGAGCTTTATGAATCATCGGAAAATATCTGGAGTATTCTTTTTATGACCGGATATCTGACTACGCGCGGGGAAAAAGATGGACAAAGGTATGATCTGGTCATTCCGAATCAGGAGATTTGTGATATTATTACAACGCATATTCTGACTCTTTTTAAAGAAATGGTTCGTAAGGATGGAGAACTTCTCAATGCATTTTGTTCTGCTCTGCGGGATGGAGAAGCGGAACTGGTAAAAAACATTTTTACAGAATATTTGCAGAAAACGATCAGTATCCGGGATACTTTTGTTCGAAATGACATGAAAGAAAATTTTTATCATGGGATTCTGCTTGGAATATTAGGATTTAAAACGGATTGGAATGTTCGGTCCAACCGGGAAGCAGGGGATGGTTTTAGTGATATTTCTATTACGATGGACGATGTCGATATAGGAATTGTGATTGAGATTAAATATGGAGAAGCGGATGATCTGGAAAGAGAAAGTAAAAAAGCGTTAGATCAGATTCACGATAAACATTATACAGAACAGATGAAACAGGAAGGAATAAAGAGTGTTTTAAAGTATGGCATTGCATGCAACAGAAAACAGTGCAGTGTTGCCGTTGTGAGAGAAAACATATAGCATAAGCCCCTGTGTCCGATTATCAGGACACAGGGGCTTATACTTTGCTAAGAGGGAAAAATTATTATTTTATAAGCATATAAACATACATTGCTGTCTGCCTTTGACCTTGCATTATATTATGGTCTGCTGTTACCGCCCTGTACGGTGGTACCTGCAGTCGTTGTGGAGATCACGGAAGCACTGTTGGTATCACAGTTTTCATAGCGGAAGTCGTAGTCACTGTCCGCAAGCTTACTGCCGGATACACTGCCACCACTGTAAAGAGTGTAGGAATCACCGGAGATCAGCTCTGGAGAAGAGTACAGCACGTAGCTGTAGGATTTATCTGGGCAGATGGAAAGAATTACGTTTCCGGAGCTGTCTGCAATGGAGAAAGCGGTATTTGCGGAGTAGGTGGTTCCGTTGTTGCTGCCGGGACCGTTGCCGCCAGGTCTACCATTGCCACCCGGAGCACCCTTGCTTGTACTGTCAGAGGCTGTAGAGGTGTCAGACGCAGCTGCTATGCCGGTGCTGTCAGAGGTGTCTGCTGTGTCGGCAGATGCGAACCGCATGCCGCCATTAGAGCTGCCGGTACACAGATATGCCTGCCGGACGCTGGTCGGATTCTCGATCATTCCATTGCTTCCTACGGCGAGAAGTGTTACACCGCTGCCGATATAGTAGGTGCCATCTGTATCGATCGGAGCGTTGTCATTGGAGGTTGAGCCAAAGACAACGATCGTGCCGCCATATGCGTAGAAGGAGCCGTTGCAGTCGATACCGTCACCGTCTGCGGAATAGGTAATCGTATTGTCATTTCCGTTTTTGACCGGAAGCGTGATGGTGTGCGTCTCATCATCGGCGATCATCACATTGATATAACCGGAATAGACATTTAATACATTATCGGAGGAAGAAACGGTTGTTTTCGTATATTTCTCCTCGGACTCATCTTCGTAAACGTAGGTGGTGCTTGATTTGGAAGCGGCATTGATGCCGTCATCATTGGAGTAGATCACAATATCCGGTCCGCTCTGGCTGTCTTTCGTGCCAATATTGATGGTGCTCGCCTCGATTCCTTCGTAGCAGGTTTTAATGTCAATGGAGGTATTTCCGGTAATATCCAGAGTATCAGCAACGGTGATGCCATCATCCGCAGAGGAGAGAGTCAGACTTCCACCGGAGATCACACAGGTGTTATTACTGTGGATCGTATCGTCCGGGGCACCGATAATATATTGGCCGTCGCTTGTTGCTGCACCGGAGCCGCTGCCGCCTCCCATACCGCCGCCACCGCCGTTATACTTGATACCGGACTGTGTGGTATCTACGATGATCGTTCCGCCGGTGATCACAAGTCCGCCGGATGCCTCGGTGCTGTAGGTCTTGTCTGCTGTCAGCGTACTGTCATCGGCTACACTGGTATAGCTGCAGGTGCTGGATTTCGTACCTGCCTTGATTCCTTTATGACTTCCTGTGTCCACATTTACTGTCTCTGTTTTCGTGGAATTATTGGAAGTCAGTGTATTGTAATTGCCGGAACCGAGAGAACTACTATAGTAGTTGACACCTGCATTTTCATATTCTGTGGTGATATCTACATAAGTATCATCACCGGAAATGGATACCCATTCTCCCTGAATGCCGTCTCCCTGACAATGGGTGATGGTCAGTCTGCCGCCGGAGATGGCTGCCGTATAATTCTTGGCATTGATACCATCTTCCTGGGTGGACAAGATGTTGGTCGTTCCATCATAGATGCAGATATTTCCGTTTTTACTCTTGATGCCGTTGCCCAGATCAGATCGCAAGGACAGTGTGCCGTTAAGGATAAATACACCGCCTTCGCCATCTGCACCGGTTCCTTTAAGGCAGTCACCGTTGGAGTGAATCTGGTATTTGCCGCTCTGGATGATCAGGGTACCCTTACTGGAAATACCGTCGGATGGATCTTCACTGCCGTAATCTGTCGTATCGCCATTCATGGAATCGGTGACCGTCAGACTTCCGATATCGGAAGGATCATAGCTTGCAAACGTGAGAACCGTATCGGTTCCTTTCGCCTCAATGACGCCGCCCGGCAGGGATGTTGTTGTGGTATTATCCGTTGATTCTGTGTAGACACTGCCGTTGCCTTTGAGGACATTGTCACCTTTCAGATATACCGTTACCTTGTTGGTGGTGCTGTCACCGCTTTTGACCTGGAAGACCGTAGAATCCTGTCCGGAACCGCTTCCCAGAGCACTGTTATCAATATGCAGATTATCCCAGATCAGATTTACCTCACCGGTATTCTTTTTAACGGTGATAAATGTGTTGGTCAGAGGGGATGCCTCCGTGCCGCCGGAAAGTACATAAGTGCCAGCCTCACAGATCGTCACACATGCCGTGTCAGAAGCGTCATCTGTCTCGTAGGTGACAGCGGATGAGGACTGCAGATGATCGGTGGTAATTCCATCGGCGGTAATCTGAATGGTCTGTGCCGTATCTTCGTCGTAGTCGGCAGGAAGTGTTGTATCGGCTGGCTGCGACGGTGTTGGAACAGATGGAGCAGCTGTGCCGGTACCGGCAGATGGAGTGGACGATGCCGCCGGATCAGCGGAAGCGGTTGGATCAGCAGTTCCCGCCGGAACAGCAGTTGCATCCGGGTTGGCTGTTTGCTCCGGTGAAGATGTTTTAGCAGGATCTGCAGCAGTACCCGGAGCGGTCGAAGCCGACGTGTTGTCTGCAGCCGAAAGCGTTTGTGCCGTGTCGGACACGGCAGGGGAAGCAGATGCTTTTGAAGAAAAAGTACCCGTGCCTGCCGGTGTACCGGAAGCAGACGGAGTCTGCGTTGTTTTCGGTGCCGCTGTGCTGTTGGCAGCAGCAGAAGCCTTTGGGGTTGACAAAGCCTGCGAAGAGCCGGAAGTGATCTTATACGTGTAACTTGCATATGCAGAGTTCTTTTTCAGCTTCTTATTTTTTAACTGCTTTGCAGTCACCTTTGTTCCCTTGGAGACCGCATAGAGGGAGAGCTTCGTGGTTTTTGTAATGGTAATCTTTTTTGATTTTCCACCGGAAAGCTTCTTCTTCAGACGGAAAGTTCCGTTGGTGGTGTAATAGACCTGGCTGCCCTTTTTGGCAGTTACCTTTAAGGTGACTTTTTTCTGGTAGGTTCCGGGCTTTTTGGAAATTGTGTACCATTTTGTGGACACATTTGATTTAGTTTTGGCAGATGCCGTCATGCCGGATGATGGACTTGCCGTAATGGTCAGGGCTGCGGTCATGATCCATGCCAGCAGCTTACATTTGTTTTTTCGGTTCATATGGTTTCCTCCGTTCTTAAAATTTTATGTTGAGGCTATCATAAAAGACGTACCTTAAATAAACCTTAAGGGAATGCCTCCACAGTTGACATTAGGAGATGATGCCGTTAAAATCATCTTAAATACCAAAGGGATGGTAAATGATATCAGTCTGGAATTGAAGCGGCTGTTAGATTATATTGATGAAAATGAGGTATAAATTAATGAAAATTGTGATTTTAGATGGCTTTACAAGCAATCCCGGTGATTTAAGCTGGGATAAAATGGAAACACTCGGAGATCTGACCGTATATGAGTACACACCAAATCAGACGGCTGACGTGGTGGAGCGGCTTAAGGACTGCGAGATTGCCTTGACCAATAAAACGGTCATTACAGCGGAGATCATGGAGGCATGTCCGGCACTTCGATACATAGGAGTGCTGGCGACCGGATACAATGTAGTAGATATGAAAGCGGCGGCAGAGCATGGAATTACCGTGACCAACGTGCCGGGGTACAGTACACAGGCAGTGGCGCAGCAGGCCTTTGCACTGCTTTTGGATATCTGCTCTCATGCAGCCCATCACAGCACAGAGGTTCATAATGGCAGATGGAGCCGGGGACGCGACTTCTGTTTCTGGGATTATCCTCTGATCGAGCTGGATCATAAGACAGCGGGGATCATCGGTTTTGGCCAGACAGGCAAAGCCATTGGCCGTGTCGCGAAAGCGTTTGGCATGCGGGTGATCACCAATGGTTCCCATGAGACGCCGGAGGGAAAGGCGATCGGAGAATATGTATCCAGGGAGCAGCTTTTGAAGGAGTCTGATGTGATCTTTCTTGCCTGTCCGTTGAATGAGCAGACGAAGGATCTGGTCTGCAAAGAAACCATTGCACAGATGAAGGATGGAGTCATTCTGATCAATACCAGCCGCGGCGGAACCATTGTGGAAAAGGATCTGGCGGAAGCACTTCACAGCGGCAAGGTGTATGGAGCGGGTGTGGATGTGGTATCGACGGAGCCTGCCAGACCGGACAATCCGCTGCTCTCCTGTGAGAACTGTGTGATCACGCCGCACATTGCCTGGGCAACCAAGGAGGCAAGAGTGCGCCTGATCGATATTGCTTCGGAGAATGTGAAGTGTTTTCTGGAGGGGAAAGCGCAGAATGTAGTTCGTTAAAATACATTTATGGAAGTATAACTTCTCTTATGGAGTAGAAAGTTACCCTAAAAGGATTATTGAGGTGTGATACGGATGTTGCTACAATAAAAACAGTAATAAGTTTACTTGATTGTAAAAATGTCGATCAATCAAATCATTAAAATATGCAAAGAGGCATGTCTTCGAAAACGGGGATGTGTCTTTTTTGATGTTAAGAAATGAGGAGTATTATGGCAAAAAGAATCATAAATACAACACCCAGACAGGACGGATTTTACATGCCGGGGGAGTTTGAACCTCAGGAAAGGGTATGGATGCTGTGGCATGCTTTGTACGGCCGGGGGAAGTGGCGTTAGAACAGATTCGCCAGATCTTTCCAGACCGGGAGGTGGTTAGTGTGTATACACGGGAGATTGTCTATGGAGGAGGAAATATTCACTGTATTACCCAGTAGCAGCCTGTGCCGAAAATGGTACAGAAGGATGGAAAGTGATGTCCTATAAACAGTACAGGAAAATACGAAGAAGCGGTACTGGAAACAGGACAGGAGAATAGAAGGGATGAAAATGGGACAGAGAATCTGAAAATTGTTGTACTGAAAACAGGACAGAAGGAGGACAAAGCCATGAGAAACGTAACCGTAGCAGCCACACAGACGGTTCTGGTACAGAGCTTTGATCTGGATGAAATAGAGGAATATCGCAGATCCTGGGGTGTCTGGAGGGACAGACGACCGGAGATGTACGGGATCCTGACAACCCACGGAAAATAAGGGAATCCCAAAAGTTCGTAGTAAAATACCTCAAAAACGCGAAACAAAACACCTCAAAAGTTCGTAATGAAACACCTCAAAAACGCGTAATGAAATGCCCCAAAATTGCGTAGTGGATATTTGATGAATGGCAGGAAGCCCCTGATTTCACTGGGCAGTTTATTTGATGATCCGCAGACAGATATTGACGGAATTATGTCTGATATGAAGGTGGAGGATTTGATCTTTGCAGCCTGCAGGGGAGGATGGCCTTCCGCATTGCGAAAGAAAAGCAGGGAAGCAAAATTAATTGTTGCGAAGGATTATTTTCGCAATGTGTGCGAATCGGATATTTCAACGGTAGATGGTGTGAGCCGCAATCCGGTGATGGCAGAATTGGTCATGAAATCGTATGCCCGTAATATTTCGACTTTAGCGAAGAAGAGTGTTATTTTTAAAGATGTCAGTGCCAACGCAGACAGCATATCCCGGTCGACATTTGATGGTTATCTCAATGCACTGGAAAGACTGTTTGTTATAGAAGATATTGATGCATGGTGTCCGGCAATCCGTTCTGCAACAACAATACGCTCTGGGCAGAAAAGGGAATTTGCAGATCCATCCATTGCCGTTGCAGCACTGGGGCTTGGACCGGATTATCTGGAAAAGGATCTGAAAACGTTTGGTTTTATTTTTGAGTGTATGTGCATTCGGGATCTGCGGGTCTATTTGCAGGCAATGGGTGGCAATCTTTCTTATTATCATGACCGCTATGGTCTGGAGGCAGATGCAGTATTGCATATTGCGGATGGAAGATATGCATTGATTGAATTTAAGTTAGGCAGTGCAGAAATTGAGGAAGGTGCAAAGCACTTGCTGAAGATTAAAGAATTAGTAAAAACGTACAATCAAAAGGAAAAGCCGGTTCCTTTGAGAGAACCGGATCTGCTCATGATCATCACCGGAGGAAACATTGCCTATACACGGGAGGATGGAGTGAAGATTGTTCCGATTGCTTGTCTGAAAAATTAGCGGTTTATTCCATGTATAAATAAGGGCAAAACCAGCGTTTTTCCTTGATTAACTCTGTATTAAGAGTATTTTTGTATACTAAAAAATGACCGGCAGCCAATCCGCTGCCGGTCATTTTGTAATAAAACAAAGCTTTGTCTCTGCTCCTGGAATCATACAAAGGGCATTTCTTGTTTTCTCATGCCTTTTATTTCTTGATCTTTACTCTCTTGACGGAGCTCCAGGCACCGTAGATCGTCTCGCCGTTTACCTCTGCATAAGCGGAGACGCGGACATAATATGTCTTTTTCTTCTGCAGCTTCTTGAAGGTGAGGGATGTCACATCGCTGGTCACTTCCTTTTCCACGAGACCTTTTTTGAAGCTGGCACTTTTCGCATACTGTACACGGTATCCGGTGCAGCCGGCAGTCTGTGCCCAGGTGACCGTCATCTTGCGGCCCTTTTTTGCAGAGCAGCGCAGGGCAGAAGTCTTTGCCGGTTTGGTCTGCTTGTAGTCCAGGGTGAAGGTGTAGCTGCCGACTCCCTTGCCAAGCTCGCGCTGTGTGATGGCAAGATAGTAGTCCCCGGAGGTCATCTCAAAGAAATCGGATTTCTGCTGGTTGCTGCCCAGATCAGTATCGTAAACACAGTTCAGGCTGTCGTCGTAGAAGATATAACGGATCGTATTGTCGGTGGCGTTGGTGGTGGCGAGATTGATCTTGCCGTTGGCAGGCATGTTAAATTTGTAGTAATCAATGGTATCGTTGGATGCCAGTACACCCTTGTAGGAGGATTTCATCTCAATCGAGGATGCCTTTCCCGGCATGTCGTTATTGTTATCCTGGGTTTCCTTGAAGGTTTCACCAAGGGGATTTTTAGCGGCCTTAAAATTAAATTCGCAACTGCATTGCACGCATAGATAATAGCTGCCACCAGTTAAATAAAGTTTGAAAGAAAAAGGAAAAGTGCGCCCACTATCTCCCCATGCAGTATCCGTCCATATTTCCGTCTGGGTTTGATCATATATTTTAAAATAAATCTCATCCCCGTCATTTCCCTCCAATGTGATCATTGACGGTTCATCCAGTGTAAATTTATAATACCGGTATTGATCATTTCCGGAAGTCTGTTCTGCCACAGAGTTGTCAAACACCAATTCTCTGGCATTTGCTATAGAAGTGTTGGTAGCATTTGGAAGCACGGTATCCGCTGCACGGACCGGTGTGGCCGGAATGCAGACACCGGCTGCCAGCATCAGGCTTAATGCGCCTGCGAGTAATCTTTTCTTGAAATTTTTCTTCATCATAATTCACTCCATTTCTTTTTGATTTTGTTTTTGTCGGTTGCTATGCTCCCAGAGAGATAAAGACGACGTTTTTACCCTTTGTGATCACGTAGACAGACGGGGCGGAAAGCCATTTGTTTTCTTTGCCGCACCATCTGTTTACCATTGCTTTGTTCTTGAATTTAAAACGGGTTTCCGTTTCGTCCCCGACGCTGAACTGACAGGTATCCTTCAGGGTAAATATCTTTTTGACTCTTGTCTTTTGACGATCTGACGGATATCCGGGATGCATGTTGCCCTTCGTTTTCCAGGCATATCCCCTTAAATATAATTTGTGTCCCACGTATTTCAGTTCAAAGTTCTGGGATTTTTCCATGGAAAAACCGCCCAGGTAGCCGCACTTTTTGGCTTTTGCCTGTGAGATATCCGGACTCAGGAGCATTGCAGACAGCAGCATCAGAGCCACGAGAAAGAGCATTCGCTTTGTAAGTGCCTTCATAATATGTAGTCTCCTCCTTTCTTTTGAGTGTTTCATGGTATTGTGCCGAGATTTTCAGTGTTTTTTAAATACACACTCACTATATAGGGAATCACTATACGGTGAGTTACCATGTTAAATTTGATTATATAGAATAAAATCAAAATTGTAAAGAAGAGAAGTGTGAAATACCGCGGATGCAGTATTTTTACACGGCTATTTGCTTCTGGGCAAAAGCAGATAGCTTTGATGGAACAGGGGAATTGCCTCGGCAGATTTTCTTTGCCTCATCGTAACAGACTGCTCAGAAATGAGGATTTTTATGGATTACGGTTCTCTGCACATGCGCATAGATGAAATACTTCGTGAAAAGGGTATATCAAAAAATCAGATATGCAAGGACTTAGATATCCCGCGGACTAATTTTAACCGGTATTGCAGGGATGATTTTCAGAGAATAGACAGCGGTTTGCTTTGCAAGCTGTTATATTATTTAGAAGTTGATATTGGTGAACTGCTTGTATATCACAGGACGACAGAAGAGGAATGACTGCGGAAGTTATTTGAATTTTACGGCGGTAACATACGATACGAAACAGACAGAGACGGGAGTGGGCGGAATGAGGAAAAAAGAGCGGAAATGATTGACAAAGTCCATGGAATGCAGGAAAATAGATGCAGGAGGTGGAACGAGATGATAAAGATTAATCCGTATCGTCCGGGGGCGGGACTGATGCCTGCATATCTTGCCGGACGAGATGAAGATATAGAAAATATTGAAAACCTGTTTGATGCACTTTTGATGAATATTCCCACACAGTCTGTGATGTTCAGTGGACTGCGGGGAGTTGGAAAGACAGTATTGATCAATCAGCTTCAAAAAATTGCGGAGGACAAGGATATTTTTTGCCGTCATATTGAAGTAGAGGAAAAAAATGATTTTATTTCCCAGATTGCAAACTGCTCCCAGGCATTTTTAAGAAAGATCAGTATGAAGGAGAAGTTTCGTGACCTGATCCAGAAGCCTTTGGATGCGATTAAATCCCTGGTGGTGTCTTTTGATCCGGGTGAGAATAAGATTTCATTATCGGTGCAGGAACGGGAATTGTATCTGACGACCAATTTAACCCAGAGCCTGACGGAAGTATTTACTACCATAGGAGAAGCTGCTTACAAAGCCGGCATACCTATTTGTTTTTTTATTGATGAGATACAATATATGAAAACAGAAGAGCTTGGTGCATTGATCGCTGCACTGCACCGCACGAACCAGCTTGGATATCCGGTTATGATCATTGGAGCAGGTCTGCCTAAGATATATTCTATGTTATCTGCGGCGAAGTCTTATTCAGAACGGTTGTTTATTTACAAGGAGATCGGTTCTCTGGGAGAGGAACAGTCCAGAAAAGCAATCGAGATACCGGCAGAGAAATTTAAGATAACATACGAGAAGGAAGCGGTTGATCAGATTATTAAGATTACAAGGGGATATCCGTTTTTTATACAGCAGCTTTGCAAGATTGTTTATGAAAATGCAGAGGGATCCCGAATTGATCTGGAAGATGTGAGCAAAAATGTAGATGCTTTTTTTAAGGTACTGGATCAGGGATTTTTCCGGGTTCGCTATGAAAGATGTTCCGAGGCGGACAAAAGATTTGTCTTTTCTATGGTAAAATGTGGAGAGCTTCCATGTACAATTTCAAACATTGCGGAGATTATGGGGAAACCGGTAGGATCTATTTCCACTGCACGGGCACAGTTGATCAATAAAGGTATTATATATGCTGTGAAATATAAAGAACTGGATTTTACGGTACCGGAGTTTAGCGGCTTTATTGAGAGACTGGAGGAGTATCAGGAGTGGCTGGAACAGTAGCTCTGTTGTGTGATATCTTTTGATATTTTTTCATGAATGTGCTACAATATGGCGACGGTTAGCGAAGACTAACTATCGCCGTTTTTTAATACATGCATATATTTAATATAAACGGTCGAAAGAATAAGAAAACACAGGAGAAAGGAGCAGAATATGTCTGAACTCATTGTATTAAGCATTCCGTTTCTGGGGACGTCCCTGGGGGCAGCAATGGTATTTTTTATTAAGGATAAGATCGCACCAAAGCTGGAGAAACTGCTGCTTGGTTTTGCAGCGGGAGTGATGATTGCAGCCTCCGTCTGGTCTCTGCTGATCCCGTCCATTGATATGACACAGGCGCAGGGTGGGATCGGGTGGCTGCCGGCACTGGTAGGATTTCTGTTTGGAATCGGATTTTTGCTGATGTTAGATACCGTGATCCCGCATCTTCACCTGAAAAGCACGGAGCCGGAGGGACTTCATGCGAGACAGCCCCGCCTGTCAAAAACGACAATGATGCTGTTTGCGGTGACGCTTCACAATATCCCGGAAGGGATGTCTGTGGGGGTTGCCTATGCGGGAAGTCTTATGAAAGGAGCCGGTATCACAGCGGCAGGAGCTCTGGCACTGGCACTTGGGATTGCGATTCAGAATTTCCCAGAGGGAGCGATCATTTCCCTGCCCCTCTGCGGAGAAGGGATGAGCCGGCAGAAAGCGTTTGTATGTGGTGTTCTGTCCGGAATCGTGGAGCCCATCGGTGGCTTTATCACGATCCTGATCGCCGGGGTGATCTCACCGGTGCTGCCGTATCTTCTGGCATTTGCGGCTGGTGCCATGATGTATGTGGTGATCGAGGAGCTGATCCCGGAATGTCAGGACGGAGCACACAGCAATATCGGCACGATCGGAGTGGCACTGGGATTTGCCTTGATGATGGTTCTGGACGTGGCACTGGGCTGATAAAATGAGGGAAAAGATCCGTAAAAGACGACATTTTATGTCATGAGACTCAAACTTCGCACAATAATGATTCCATTGTGCCCATAATATTTCTTATGTTTGCAGTGTAAAATATGATTTTTGCTTTAGATTTTTTGAATAACCGTGAGCTGTGGCACCAAAATTGTCTTGTCACTTACGGATTTCGAAAAGTCTATATGCTTTGCTGTTTCGATGTTCGATGAACGTGTCTTCCCGTACGTGCCTCCGGGTG
>OIYT01001857.1_pt1 | contig 14139 bp, 14 predicted proteins | sample 1588201 | NCBI WGS metagenome assembly OIYT01 (sample SAMN03283260) | human gut metagenome | biome: human-associated habitat; material: feces | host: Homo sapiens | place: USA | collected 2013
AAATCCGGGAGGGAGAAATATTTGGTCTGCTCGGGCCAAACGGTTCCGGAAAGACCACTGCCATTAACTGTCTTTTATCCCTTTTGAACTACGATAAGGGAAATATCGAGATATTCGGAAAGAAAATGACGCCCACAAGCTATGATATAAAACAGCAGATAGGTGTTATTATGCAGGATGTCGCCGTTCTGGATGAACTTACCGTAGCTGAAAATATCGACTTTTTCTGCGGTCTTTACATTAAAGATAAAAAACAAAGAAAACAGTATGTTCAGGACGCTGTTGAATTTACCGGTCTTGATAACTTTGTAAAATTTTATCCGAAAAAACTTTCCGGTGGTCTGCTCAGAAGGCTGAATATAGCCTGCGGAATTGCTCACAAGCCAAAGCTTATCATTCTTGACGAACCCACTGTCGCAGTTGATCCTCAAAGCAGAAACAAGATACTTGAGGGGATTCAGGAACTAAATCGCAGCGGCGCAACAATAATTTATACTTCACACTATATGGAGGAAGTCGAACAGATCTGCACACGCATTGCAATTATCGACAAGGGAAAAAATATTGCAATTGGCACAAAAGATGAACTGAAAAAAATGATACACAATACCGAAACGATCACGATTGAGATCACAGAACCTGACAGCGGTATTCTCAGGAAGATAAACTCGCTGGAGCACGTTTACAATACAGAATTCAGCGATGGTCTTCTCACTGTTAAATGCAGCGGCGGTGCTCACAATCTTATTGATGTTTTAGCAATATTTAAAGAAAACGACATATCTTTCGGAAGAGTTTATTCCGAACTGCCTACCCTTAACGATGTTTTCCTTGAAATAACAGGCAAAGAAATGAGAGATACGGAGGTTCAATAATGTTCCTGCATAATTTGAAATATGAATTTCTGAATAATATAAGACAAAAGAACAGTCTTTTCTGGCTGTTATGTTTTCCGGTGATACTGGGCACGTTCTTTTACATGGGATTCGGAAAACTGTACGAAAAAGAAGAAATGTTTTCGGAAATACCAGTTGCCGTTACATTTGCTAAAGAAGATGACGTATTTAAATCTGTTATTAATGAAATGGAAAATACAGATGACAGCTTGTTTGATTTCCGGTATGCGGACAGGGGCAAGGCAGAAAAAATGCTTGAAAAAGGTGATGTTTCGGGAATAATTACCGTAGATGAGGATATATCTCTTACTGTTGCGTCTTCCGGAACAGAACAGACGATAATAAAATCATTTCTGGAGCAGTATAAATCCCAGAAACAGATAATATCAGATATTTCTGCGGAAAATCCGGAGGGACTGCCGAAAGCGTTAAAAGCTCTCCGCACAGAAACCGATGCAATCAGAAACACATTTCCGTCCGGCAGAAACATGAATATTTACGACACTTATTTCATGAATCTTATAACTATGGCTGCACTTTTCGGAATGATAACCGGAGTGTACAGCGCTGTCAATAATCAGGGCAATTTTTCGGCTGTCGGCGCAAGAAAATGTCTGTCGCCGAATATCGGATTTATTACAATTGCATCCTCACTGCTTGCAGGATATATCACGCAGCTCTGTTCAGTTATAGTAACAACCAGCTTTGTTCTTTTCATTCTTAAAATTGACATGGGCGGAAATATTTTAATGATCTATCTTACAGGCGCACTTGGAGCTTTTGCAGGAGTTTCAATAGGATTTTTTATCGGTTCCGTCGGACGTATGTCGGAAGCTGTCAAAGGTGCGATAGCTACCAGCGTATCATTGTTCTGCTGTTTCCTCAGCGGACTTATGGTCGGCAATATGAAAACTATTATTGCGGATAAATGCCCTGTAATAAACAGCATCAATCCTGCTGCGATAATCAGCGATATGCTGTATTATCTGACGGTAAAAGAGGGCTATGAAAGATATATTGAAAAAGCTGCTGCTCTCCTGATTATATCAGCGGTATTTATTACAGGAGGCTTCCTGATGACAAGGAGAAAAACATATGAAAATCTTTAATGCTTTTATAAAAGTACTTTTAAAACGTCTTAATTCTGCGCTTATTTACGTCGTGATTTTTCTTGCGATAGGTTTTGCCATGACGAAATCAAGCTCTTCGGATAAGGAATTCGAAAACACAAGACTTAAAATCAGCGTTACAGATCTTGACAATACACAGGCAAGCCGTGAAGTGATCGGATTTATAAAAAAGAACAGTGCCATTGCAGATATCGGCGGCAGCAGGAAAGAACAGACCGACGCTCTGTATTATCAGAAAGCAGATGTTATCCTTACCATTGAAAAAGGATTCTCCGACCGCCTGAAAGCAGGAGAAACAAATGGACTTTTCACAGAATACAGTGTCAACGGAACATATTCCGCAGCACTGTTTGACTCGCAGATCAACAGATACATCAATATGATGACTGCCTGTATATCCGGAGGAGATACAATTGAAGCGGCTTCGCAGAAAGTCACATCGGCACTCTCCACAGAGGTTGAGACAGAAATATACAGCGGCAGCGGTGAAAAAGGTACATTAAGCAAACCGATATATTACTTTTTCAAGTATCTGGCATACATTTTTACAGCCGTTCTTATTACCGGACTCTGCCCCGTAATTCTGGCAATGAACAAGAAAAAGATCCGTATGCGTGTGAATTGTTCCAGCGTCACATCAAATAATCAGCTTTTACAGACGACTCTGGGCACGCTGGTATTTGTTGCCGGACTTTTCCTTGTGATAATGACCGCAGCTGCTGTTTTATACAAGTCGGAACTCTTTTCTTCACGGGGATTGATGGGTATTCTTAATTCGATAGTGCTCCTCATTGTGGTTTCGACTATGTGTCTGCTTATCTCGGTTTTATCTCCTCCGGAAAAAAGTATCAGCATGATATCAAACGTAATTTCGCTTGGAATGAGTTTCCTTTGCGGAGTATTCGTTCCGCAGAATCTTCTTGGAAATGCAGCAGTAAATATTGGAAAGCTTCTTCCGGCATTCTGGTACGTCAAGGCAAACAACATAATCGGAGAACAGGAAGGCGAAGTGTTTTCATCAGGAACGTTCTTCAGCTGTATCGCAGTTCAGCTTGCATTTGCTGCTGCAATATTCTCGGTTTCTCTGGTTATTGCAAAAAATAAGAGACAGTCAAAATCGTGATCTGCATTCAGGCAGCCGTATCAGTTGTATGTTGCCTATAATGCAACACCGTACAGTCCCTATGCCATATTGCAATATAAAAAACTACGATACCTTATTGAAGAAAATCTTCATACAGTATCGCAGTTTTTTGTTTTATCCGTTTTTAACCAACATCTGTTTCATAACGCACAGATCAAAAACATCAAGTTTATCGTCATCTATCAGATCAGCAGCTTTCCAGTTTGGAAGGTCTGAATCCGGCTTATTCAGAAGCCATTTCTGAAAGAGAACCACATCCGCAATTGAGAATTTGCCGTCTGCGTTGACATCACCTAAAACAGGGTCATTATCATTGTTATAATTGATGCTCCACCAGTTGAGATTGTATAAATAGCCATTGCCGCCCTTGAATACAAAGTAAATATCCTGTGTACCGGAGATTTTATCTATGCTGCACTTCTGTGTTTTCCAGTTCTGCCAGCCGCCGGTGCTGTTAACCTTCATACTTCCGATAAGTTTTCCGTCAGGTGAGCCAAGGCGGACTTCAATTGAACGGTCACTGCCATTTGAACCTACTCTCAAATTTATAGAGTCGGCACCCTGAGCAAAGTTAATGTTTTTAAATCCGATATAATCACCGTTTTCTATGTATGCCACATCACTTCCGCCCTCACTGCAGTCTTCGACATCAATGCCTGACTGTACATCATAATCTTCCGCCTCGATGACGCTTCCGGAAAGCGCAAGTGAACCTTTGACTGTCACTTTGCATCTTGCTGTAAACTGCGTACTGCTGTTTTCAAGCGTTGTTGCTACGATTTCAGCTGTACCCTCTGACAAAGCCTTTACAACGCCGTTATCATCAACAGACGCTACAAGCGGATTTGAAGAAGCCCATATCACAACTTTATCCGTTGCGTTATCCGGCTTAATGTCAGCCCTTAATGCTGATGTATCACCGGCATTCAAAGAAAGCGTATCGTGATTCAGGCTGACTCCCGTTACATTGACCAACTGACCGTTCAGTGTCCATTTGGCACGGATAGTCGGATTCCATTCAGGCATTACAAAAGTAGTGCGGGCACTGTTTTCGTCTGTCATCTGAAGCTTGATATCGTGATAACCTGTTTTCCAGCCGGCAAATGTATAGCCCTCTCTCGTTTTTGCATCAATTGTAACGATTTCACCGGGTTCATGATATTCCACTATCGAATGTCCCATTGAATCACCAACATCGTTGACTGTCAGTACACTCTCTGATACTCTTTTAATTCTGAAAAGATGAAGATTTCTTCCGCCGACTGCTTCGTCTCTGGTATTTCCGGAAGGCTGTATCTTCAGAGCAAGAAGCTGGTCAAGATCATATCCCTCAAGAATTTCTACACGGACAGTTTTGCTTATCTCGCCTGATTTAAATGTAACGTTCTGACCGTCCGGGAAGCGGAAATCCTTGCCGAGCTGTGCATCTCCTGCAACCGGTACAACTTCAAAATCAAGCGTTCCTGTTGCGGGCTTATTGAGTTTTAATTCAACATCAACGACGTCGCCGGGGTTTACGGCAGAATTAAGCTCGGCAAATCTGACGTTCACATCTTCCGTCAAACCGAGATTTTCATTATATCCAACATTTGTTTTCGGATAAACAGCATATGCACCTCTGTCTACTCCGTTATCGCCTGAGCCAATGGCAGGACTTCCTTCTTTCAGACTGAAATCGCCTCCTGCCGCATCTGCAAACATCGGATCGCTTCCGAGTTCAGTTGTGGAATTTATCTGAGCGTTGAAAGCAGATGTAGGTTCCCGGACGTACAAGGACAGTCGTACCGGGTGTTGCTTCTTCAGCGGCTTTTCCGATTGACCTGTAAGGACTTCCGGAAGATCCATTGCCGCTGTAATCGTTTCCGTTTTCAGCAACATAGATAAATCTTTCGTTTGTTCCGGCTGCTTTAGCCGCTGGCAGTTTAATTATACCAATATTCAAAAGAAATACCGGTATGAGAAGAAGACACATCAATCTTCTCAACTGCCATAAGTTTTTCGGGGGGGTCTGCATTTTTTAACCATTCCTTTCTGTGATAAATTATTATTAGCAACATCTAAGAACCTCTTTGGATAAAAAACATCTATGCACGGTGTTTGCAGTTTATCTCATTCCCGGAGACCGACAGTCAGTCTTAGAAGACTTACACTGCAGATACAGCATTTTATATTTTTGGTTTAATCAAACTGTTTTTAGATGTCAATTTATATGAATTTGTTTCCAATTCATATTATACCTTGATTTAGTTTTAACAAATAAAGAATTCAAAGTTTAGTTATTATAATTATACAGTATATTCATAAAAATGTCAATGCCGAAAATCAAAAAAATAAGCATTAAAAAAACTATTATTTAATGACATTATGTACAAGACATGATATAATATTTTGGTGAATATTTATGATATTCAGTTTTTGAGTATGGTATAATGGTTTTGGTAGAGTGATAAAATGGCTTTGTATCTGAAATTGGGAGAACTGCGTGAAAAATCAGGGATGCGGAGGCACAAATGTTTTCATAGCCTCACCATGTGCTACGGGGGAATATGCTTCAACGATAATATTATTCTTTTGACAGTGGCCTATCAATTCCAGCGGCGTATTGGAGATATGTGCAAGAATCTGGTTGACCATAGGCTTGACTTCTGCAACTTCGCAAAGGCTCTCGATATCGCCTTGCAGAAAATTGGAAACACCGATTGCACGAAGTTTTCCCGCCTTGTAAGCATCGGTCAAGGCTCTCCACGCTTCACGGTTGCCCTCTGCATAACGATCATCGGACTGATTGAAATCTTTCCACGGCTGTGGCGAATGAATAATCATCATATCGAGATAATCAAGCTTCATTTTGCTAAGCGTTTCGTCAATGCTTGCCGCCGCTGATTTGTAATCCTTATGCTCCGCAGCAACTTTAGATGTCACGAAAATTTCTTCACGAGGGATACCGCTTGTGCGGACACCTTCGCCTACACCGCATTCATTGCCGTAAGCCTGCGCCGTATCAATGTGACGGTAGCCAATTTCGGTTGCCTTGCGTACTGCTTCGGCAGTCATGCTGTCATCGACCAGCCATGTGCCAAGTGCCAGTTTCGGAATGGTGACGCCGTTTGACAAAGTGAATGTTTCATTGAAAATCATAGTATATCCTCCTTATTTTTTCAGTGAGAGCGTGACAGTGACATTGCCCTCGCCGAGTATTGCTTTTAATTCGTCCTGTGTGATATTGTCGATATGTCCGAGCTTTGTGAAGTTCCATGAATTTTTATCATAGTATATCACAAATCTTTGTCCCGGATACAGGATCAGATCGCCGTAATCCGTATCAAGCTGTTCATCGTTTCTCGGCAGACTTGCCGGCAGTTCTCCGACCTTTTCAAAATTTGAGAAATCGCTCATATCAATTGTAACATCGCCCTGTTCCAGCAGTTCCGCAAGAGCCTGTGCTGAGGAATTATCCGCAAGTGTTGCAGTAAGCTGATGTTCTCCAACAGATATCAGCAGTTTTGTTTCGGATCTTGTATCATTCAGTTCCAATGTTTCGTACCACTCCTTTACATCATCTTTCGTGGCACTTGCAGAAAAACGCTTGCCTGCAAGTTGATTGCAGATTGGTACAAGTTCGGAGATATTCTTCTCACTGGTGGAAATTCCGCTGCTGCCCGATGTGCAGAAGGGGATAACCGTTTTATCGGAGAAATCATAGCTTTCAAGAAATGTATCTATGATACGTGGTTCTTCTCCCCACCAGATCGGATAACCTAAGAATATCGTATCATAGTCGTCAATCGAAGCAATTGGGTTTGCAATCTCCGGTCTGACTGTTTTATCGTTCTGCTCCTGATTGGCACGGCAACTGTCGTCCTGATATCGGATATCTTCATCTGTGTATGGTACAGCCGCTTCAATTACATAGCTGTCAGCATCAGCGATTTCAATCAGATATTCAGCGATTTTTTCTGTATTTCCAGTTCGTGAGAAGTAAACAACGAGCGTATCGCCGTCTGTTGGTGTATCTGTACTTTTCAGAACTTCCCGTTTCATCAGGCAGAGATCAAATACATCCCAGCGGTCATCGCCGTTCATATCATAGGGCTTTCCTGTAAGGTCTTCCTGCGTGGGTCTTGTCAGAAGAAAATCCTGTAGGTTACAAACATCCTGTATTGTATACTCATAGCCAGCTGCCGAACCGGCAAGTACCGCAGTTTTATTTTGTGCCTGTACTGTGTTTTCGGAAGCTTCATTCACTGCACTGCAAGATGTGAATGCCAGAACAGCGATACTTGCAAGTAATAATAGTATTTTTTTCATATTCATTCCTCACTTTCCGTATGCTCCGTACACCAGAGTGCATAGTCGAGTTTGTCAAGCAAAGCCTGTTCTCTGTGGATAGAATCAAGGACAGAACGCCTTGCGTTTCGCAGTATTTGTATCTTTGCAGCACAGCATTTTTTATCACAGCATTCTGAAAGAAAATCTTTTATCTGCTCATCAGTCATTCCTGCATATGACAGAATCTCAGCAAGTTCTTTGTCAGTAATGTTTGTATTGGTTACTTTCATTCTATCACCTCACAAAAAAGAGTACAGGTTTTATATCCTGTACTCATTATAGCATAGTTTATCTGATATGTAAAATGCTTATATTTTATACATTGGTATGCTCAGAATGTATACTTTTGATGTACGAAAGGAATTTTCCTGCCGCACCTGAATAGGGACTCAATTTCTTCCATGCAAGTACAGAAGTCGTTGAAAGTTCGGGAGAAAGCGGACGAAATGCAAACCGTGCAGGATCGAACATTGTCGTTGCCCCTTCTATTGTCAAAACACAGGCGATTCCACGTTCTGCAAGAGGTGCGGAATTATTGATAAGATTTGCAGTTGCAACGATATCAAGTTCAGATACCGGACACCGCAGCCATTCCTCAAACTCGCTTTTCAGCGCAGTCCGGCTCGTTACGATCAAGGGCAGTTCTCTGAGCTGTTTGCGTGTAATTGACTTTTCTTGTGCAAGCGGGTGATTTGCAGATATCAGAATGCCCCAAATCTCCTTGGTGGGCAAGCGGATATAATCAAACTTTTCAATATCCACAGGCTCTAACAGATGACGGCTCAAGGTCGGCTGAGTGACATGGAGTACCTCGGCAGCTCTTGATATGTTTTCTTCACGGACAACAGTGAGAAAGTATTCGAGCAATCTCAGTTCCAAAATAAATCACCTCAATTCTTCATTGCTTCTCCAAATAGTATAAAAATGAATGTAATGTTCTTATAGGTACATTTTAGCATATCCTCAATAAAAAATCAAGAAATTTTTCATTTTTGAGTAATAACGGAAGGGTTAAGTCACAAAGGCTGCCCTTATGATAATGCTGTTGCTGAGGCAACATACAAAATTTTCAGAACTGAGTTTGTTATGAATAAAACTGGGTCGGATATATGTCGGAACATACTTGGATGATTGATTAGGTTGTCTGAAGTTACCACATTCACTGTGTCGTGGATGTTTTTGTGATATTTTTTACCCATTGGTATTTTTTATAGTGCCGATAGACAGCAGGAATTTTTACAAACTCGTCAAGGGTTAAAATAAACGCCACGGCAAGAACCGGAAGTTTGAAAAGAAATGCTCCTGTCATTCCCAAAGGAACTACAACGCACCACAGTGTGATCAGGTCACACCACATTCCGAATTTCGTATCTCCGCCTGCAGGAAATATACCGGAAATAATGGTGGAATTCAAGGAATTGCCGATAATATAGTATGCTGCCATAAGCATCATAAATTTCAGATAGTACTGTGCCTGCGGTTCAAGATGAATGATGTGCAGAATCAGCGGAGTGAAAGCAAGTATCACAATTCCGGAAGCAATACCTGTCACAATTGAAAAACGGACAAAGCTGCCGCCTGCTTTTTTTGCCTTTTCAAGCTCACCTCGTCCAGGCATACCGCCGGTAATAATTCCGACACCTGCGGAGATTCCCCAACAGAAGCTTGCTATCATACTGCGGACAATACTTGCAATGGAATTAGCGGCAGTAGCATCCGAGCCAAGATGTCCCATTATTACAGAATACATTGTAACGCCGCCGCCCCAGCCGATCTGGTTTATCAGCAGCGGAACAGTATAATGCCAATAATCCTTATGAAGATTTTTGTTTTCGGAATGAATCATCATTTTGATATGAAGCGGAGGACATTTTTTTCTTGCAACAACGGTCAGAACGAATACTGTTTCAAATAATCTTGCAAGTACAGTTGCAAGAGCGGCTCCTCGTATGCCCATTTTCGGAAAGAAAGCAAGCCCAAAAATCAGACACGCATTCAACACAATGTTCACCACAACCGACAACGTGATTGCAAGAACTTCCTCTGCTGTTTTTAAATCTCCTTTTCCCCAATACTGAGCGGCGAGGACGTTTAACCCGAACACAAAAGCACCATAAAATAAGCTGAACACAAATGCTGTCTGTCCTGCAAGAGATGAGGCAGAAAGCGAATCCTGATCAAGGAAACCGAGCATAAAAGCATCGCTGGCAGTAACAAGCGATGCCATAAGATTTTGAAAGGCAATGGGTGTAACAATACCGAACAGTTTTTTGTAAAGTGATTTATTTCAGATCATATTTTTCTCTCAGCTCCTGTGGAATTTTTTTGTCCTTGAAGTAATATTCCCTGTCATGCTCTCCTATTTCACGCTGAACTCTGCAAGGATTTCCGAACGCAAGCACATTTGACGGTAAATCCTTTGTTACAACGCTTCCGGCACCAATCACAACATTATCACCGATCGTCACACCGGGCATTATAAGAACGCCTGTACCGATCCAGCAGTTCTTTCCGATGTAAACAGGCATATTATACTGTAAGCCATCACGGCGCATTTCTGGTGCAAGAGGGTGTCCTGCTGTCGCTACCACAACATTCGGAGCGAACATAGTGTAATCTCCCACATAGATATGTGTATCATCAACAAGAGTAAGGTTGAAATTTGCATAGATCATCTTTCCAAAGTGGCAGTGAGCACCGCCGAAATTAGAATGAAACGGCGGCTCAATATAGCAGCCCTCGCCAATCTCGGCAAACATTTCTTTTAACAGAGCGGTTCTCTTGTCCATCTCTGTGGGACGTGTATGATTGAAATCATAAAGCCGGTCAAGACATCGGAGCTGTTTTTCCATGATCTCATCATCACCGGGAAAATATAATTCCCCTGTATGCATCTTATTCTTTTCACTCATATTGATTTCCTCCATTATGGTGTTTTTATCATTATACTATATTTTCAGGAAGATTTCAATAAGAACTTGTTCTCATAGGATTTGTGCATAGATTTTTGAGCATAATGTCGTATGGTGAGCTTTTTCAACGCAGTAATCAGTAATATTTGCCGGAAAAATGTGTCACTTTTTATTGTAACATATCATATACTCCGTTTGTGAAATTTTCCTGAAAAGTAAAAAATAATATTGACCACCCAGTCAATTTTTGTTATAATATATATATAATGCAAATCATTTTTCATGGAGGTCATTATGAAACGATCGGAAAAGACAGCATTAACAGTATCTAAAATAATGCAGGCAGCAATTATTGAATTTGGCGCAAACGGTTATGTCGGCGGTTCTGTAAATAATATCTGCAAAAGCGGTATCAACAAAGGACTTATATATCATAATTTCAAGGGCAAGGACGAACTTTATCTGAAATGTCTGGAGAAAAGCTGTGAAACGCTCATCAGCCAAATTGAAAAAAATAACTGTTCGTCCGATCTGCTGCGGTATATGAGTGTACGGATGTCATTGTTTAAGGAATACCCAAATGAGGCTCACATTTTTTTTGAGTCAATATTACAGCCGCAAGAGCATTTATGGAACGAAATACAAGAAATATTACAGCCATTTGAAAAGATCAACGAAGCGGTATATCATTCTATAGTTTCAACTGTTAAACTGCGTGACGGAATAACCGAAAGGGAAGCAATTGAATATTTCAAACAAATGCAGCGTATGTTCAACGGATATTTCAACAATTTCACCTATCGGCATATGTCACTTGACGAACTCTTCAATGAACATGAAGAAGGCTTGCCAAAGCTGCTTGATTTTATGCTGTATGGAATTGCCGAAGGAGGTAATGAAAAATGATGTTGATTTTAAGATGGCTCACAGTGCTGACTTTGGCGGCACTCGCAGGAAAAATGATATCCAGGCTCAAACTGCCGTCTATTTTGGGGTGGCTGATTATCGGAATGTTTTTCGGACCGCACGCATTAGGAATCGTGTCTCAAAACGTTTTGGATTCCTCATGGTATAAAGTTATTATCATATGGATGCAGTGTGCATTTGGATTAATGCTCGGAACGGAACTGGTATGGAAGAAAATGAAAAATTACGGTAAAGGGCTTGTTGTCACTACATTAACGCAATCGTTAGGCACATTTTTGCTCGTAACGATTGTTTTTGGGATAATATTTGGATTGATCGGTGTTCCAATCTATCTTGCTTTCGTATTTGGAAGTATTGCATTGGCTACCGCTCCGGCATCCGTTGTATCAGGATTTGCTTCCGGCGGTTCATTGTCATTATATATGATACCGCTGATGATATTTCTTCCGGTAATAATCGGCATCGTTGTGGGACTTCCGGCAGGTCTGCTCCTGAAAAAAACACAAGGAAGAATACAAACTCTGGCTGTTCTGATTGTTGGCATCACTCTGACCGTCGGTATAGGCTGGTTTGTTAATATGAAATTATCTGGAATTACATTAAACTATATGCTGATGGGAGTTTCATTTTCCGCCGCATTTACAAATATAGTCAGCGAGGAACGTTTAAAAGAAATAACAGACCAATTTCATCCGATTTTAGCCGTTAGTCTGCTTGCTTCTATTGTTGATCTTGGCGCTCCGCTGAATTACCATCTGATCTTAGGTGCAGGATCGTACACGTTCATTTATATTGCTGCAAGAGGCATGGGAAAATATTTTGGAGCAAGACTTGGTGCAAAAGCTATGAAAATGCCTGATACCGTGCAAAAATATCTGGGTCTTACGTTGCTGCCGCATTCTGGAGTTTCGCTTGTCTTTACGGGAATTGCCTGTTCAGCTCTTGCTGCCAGAACTGAACTTGCAAGCATTTTGCAGGGAACAATCGCAGCGGCTGCTGTTATTACTGCCAAAAAGGGCTTTGAGTTATCAGGAGAAATCAAAACGGTATAGATAACACCGGCTTTTTCATTTTCGTTTCATTTTGCAAATTGTCTGACTTCTATTGTAACTTTACGGCAACACCGCACAAACTTTTGAGCAGATCAATATAATAAGTATAGACAAACTTCCGGTTTTATGTTATAATTCAAAAGGATACTATAACGAAAGGAAGTATGAAAATGAGTAAACGTGCCGAAAAAGCAAAATCTTTGTTTTATGAGGGCTATAACTGCACACAGTCGGTGGTGGGAGCTTTCGCCGATCTCTATAATATTGATATAAATACCGCAATGCGCTTTAGCGACGGTCTCGGCGGAGGCATGGGAAGAATGCGCCTTACCTGTGGCGCTGTATCTGCAATGGCTTTGATCGCAGGACTGGAACTGAGTTCAGGAAAGCCAAAGGATCTCGACAATCGTGCAGAAGTCTACGCTAAGGTAAGAGAAATGGCAGACGCTTTTCAGAAAAAAAATGGTTCAATCATTTGCCGTGAACTTCTCGGTGCATCTTTGCCAAAAGACAACGGTTCACGTCCCGAAGAACGAACCGCCGAATACTACAAAAAACGTCCCTGCCCCGGCTGCATCTACGACTGCGCCGAAATAATCGACAGATATCTCCTCGGAAATACAGACGGCGAAACAGAATAAACAGCGCAATATCGGCGATAAATCGGATATCAATACACAAATAGACTTATTTTTTTAAAAAACACTTGATTTTTTTGCGAAAATATTGTATAATTACGATATATGCTAAGGTGATATATTCACCTTGAATATGAAAGGAGTACTTTTATGATTTATTCTCACGAAGTTGAAAAAATGTGCCCCATCGCTCAGGGCGTTGCACACGGCGCCGCTCCTATTCCGGAGGAAGCAAAGTGGGTTAAGGCTAAGGAAATTAAGGATATTTCCGGTTTCACTCACGGAATCGGCTGGTGCGCACCTCAGCAGGGTACCTGCAAACTCACTCTTAATGTTAAAGAGGGTGTTATCCAGGAATGTCTCGTCGAGACTATCGGATGCTCCGGTATGACTCATTCCGCTGCTATGGCTTCTGAAATCCTTCCCGGCAGAACTATACTTGAAGCTCTTAATACTGATCTCGTTTGTGACGCTATCAATACAGCTATGAGAGAACTTTTCCTTCAGATCGTTTACGGTCGTTCACAGAGCGCTTTCTCTGAAGACGGTCTTGTAATCGGCGCAGGTCTTGAAGACCTCGGAAAGGGACTTCGCTCACAGGTCGGCACAATGTACGGAACTCTCGCTAAGGGCCCACGTTATCTTGAGATGACAGACGGATATGTTACAGGTCTTGCACTCAATGAAGATGACGAGATCATCGGTTATCAGTTCGTAAACTTCGGCAAAATGATGGACTTCATCAAGGCAGGCGACGACGCAAATACTGCAATCGAAAAGGCTAAGGGTCAGTACGGCAGAGTTGCTGACGCTGTAAAAATCGTTGATCCCAGAAAAGAATAAGGAGGACCTTAAAAATGGCTTTATTTGAATCATATGAAAGACGTGAAAAGCAGATACTTGCCGTTATCAAGGAATACGGCATCAACTCTATCGAGGAGTGCGCAGATGTCTGCAAGGAAAAAGGACTTGATATCTACAAACTCGTTGAAGGCATTCAGCCTATCTGCTTTGAAAACGCAAAGTGGGCTTACACAGTAGGCTGCGCTATCGCTATCAAGAAGGGCTGCACAAGAGCTGCCGATGCTGCTGCTGCTATCGGTGAAGGTCT
>OIYT01001863.1_pt1 | contig 14093 bp, 17 predicted proteins | sample 1588201 | NCBI WGS metagenome assembly OIYT01 (sample SAMN03283260) | human gut metagenome | biome: human-associated habitat; material: feces | host: Homo sapiens | place: USA | collected 2013
ATAATTGAAGGCTTTTTTCAGTAGTGGAGCCAACCGTATGTGTGCCACACCTTCCGGTTCCAGCATAAATATTCACATTTGTAAATAATTGTGTTAGTATGGTTAGAAAGAACTAACTTGTATGGTCGACCGACAAAGCAGATTATAGAAAATTGGACTATGAAATAAAACTGGTTGCAGGTATATGTTTATTATTTTAGAGGATACATGTGAAAAAGGGGGAATATTGCTATGTTACAGTGGAAAATATTTATGATGATGGCGTTGGTGGGGCATATACTATGTGGAATTTCTGACGGTCTTCTCACATATGCGCCGAATGGAAAAGTAGATCTGACGAATTTCAGGGATTATGATAAGTCTAAGGAGGCGTTCAGGGGAATGCCGATTAAGAATCTGTCGATAGCTATGTTGCTTGGCGTATGTGCCATGATGCTGGAGATATTTGGTTATCTGGCTATCTGTGAATGGATCCGTCAGTACTCAGAGTCTTTTTATATGATAATGTATGTTGCAACACTTGTGATGTTCATCAATCTGGCACTTCATCATCTGTTTTGCTGTCTGGTCGAGTGGTTCTTTGTAAAGCTGAATCTGACAGAAGAGGCTTTGAATGCGGTGTGGGACTTTTTCAAGACGACCTGTTATACGATGTATTTAGGCTATGCCGGTATGCTTGTATTTGCTGTAGCATTTCTGATTGCTGTTGTTACGGGAAAGACGTCACTTCCTGCGTGGGCATGTATCTTCAATCTGCTTCCACTTGCTATAGTCATACTGCCGACAAAGATTCCGGCAAAGGCAAATGTGATCGGTGCGATAATGTTTGCCGGATTGATATTTTTGATATAATTAGATAATAGCAATAGCTGCTGCATGGATGAAAAGTCTGTGTAGCAGCCTTTTTTGTGATATAATGAGCATTGCGACGGTTGCGCTTGCACAAACCGTCATAATGCGAATGCCCACATGGAGCCGTTAGGCGACATGATATAATGAGCGCAAGTGAGTAGGCATGCTTGCATGATTGGCGAGCGGCGAATTGATGTATATAACTGATATGTCAGTCAAATATGTATAAAAAGAAGGGGATATATTATTATGATGAAACTGACAAAGGAAGAACAGCACAGGCAGTGCATAAAAGAGATTAAAGCGACGCTGCTTGTGGTATTTATATGTTTTTTATGGCATGTGCTAACCGCGTTCCTGCTAAATGGCACCGGGGGGACGGTGTTCCATATGCCGGCGTGGTTTGTGGTTTCGGTGCTTGGAACAGTGGTGCTTGCGGTGATCGGGGTATTCTGGCTGCTTAAGTTTGTGTTCGTAGATTTCCAATATGAAGAGGATGAGAGTGAGGGTGAAAATGAACAGTAATCAGATATTGATCTTATCGGTTTTTCTCGGATATCTGTTATTCAATATTGTGGTGAGCTTTGTCTATAGCAGAAGGGCGGAGAAAAGTCTGCACACAACGTCCGAGAAGAAGTATTTCATAGGCGGAAGAAATATGAACGGAATCGTCCTAGCTATGACGATCATGGCGACATACACTTCCGCAAGTTCATTTATATCAGGGCCGGGTGCAGCAGGTCTTACATATGGATATGCACAGGCGTGGATAGCTGCTATCCAGGTCCCGGTCACATTTCTGGTACTAGGTGTACTTGGAAATAAGCTTGCGATAGTGTCCAGACGAACGGGCGCTGTGACAGTGGTGGGCTACTTCAAGGCGAGATACAAGAGCGATGCGCTGGTGGTCATCACGAGCCTTGGACTTATAGTTTTCTTCATAGCACAGATGATAAGTCAGTTTACGGGAGGGGCCACACTTATAGCATCCATAACGGGAATGGATCATGTGACTTCACTTTTGATATTTGGCACAGTCGTGATATTGTACACAGCCATCGGCGGATTCAGTGCGGTTGTCATAACTGACACGATTCAGGGAATAGTAATGTGTATCGGAACATTCCTGTTTATATTCTTTGTCTTAAGGAGCGGGGGCGGTCTTGCCGCGATAGATGCCGGTCTTCAGACAAATCTGCCGGAGGTGTACGATGACATTTTCTCGAAATACACGCCAGGAGGGCTGCTCAGCTATTGGGTGCTTGTGGGATTTGGAACGCTGGGACTTCCCCAGACTGCTGTGCGCGCCATGGGATTTAAGGATACGAAGAGCATGCACAGAGCGATGTGGATCGGAGTTCTCACATGCAGCTTTGTGATCGTGGGAATGCATCTTGCAGGAACATGGGCTGGCGCACTTGTCGATACGGACAATCTTCCAACTTCGGATTATTTTATACCATATATAGTACAGAAGATCATGCCGCCTGGAATAGCAGCGATATTCCTTGCAGCGCCGATGGCAGCAGTCATGTCGACAGCGGATTCGCTCCTCATACTTGCCACAGCAGCTATAGTGAAGGATCTGTGGAAGAATTACGTGGTGGGTGATGATCCGGTGAAAAATGAGAAATACGACAAGAATGTCAAGCTGGTGAGCACGATACTTACGATGTTGCTCGGCGTGGTGGTGATGGTTCTCACGATCAATCCGCCGGATATAATTTTCATGCTCAATATGTTTGCATTTGGCGGACTTGAATGCACATTCTTTTGGCCCCTTGTGGGAGGTCTGTTCTGGAAGAAGGGAACTAAGCAGGCGGCGGTGTGCAGCAGCGTAGGCGCGATCGCAACATATATATTTGCAACGTATTTTATCAAGATCGCTGGGATAAATGCGGTCGTGTGGGGACTGATGGTAGGTGCGGTGCTGTACTTTGGAATTGGGTTTATAACGGGAAGAAAAGGACTTGATCCGGATATTCTGGACAAGTGCTTTTGATATGTGCGCAGGATGTATGAACATGAAAATAGAGTTGAAAGGTAAAACTAAGCATGAATGAGATAAACGACAACAAAAAAGCTATGTCCGAGGATGTGAAACAGGCGCTGATAAGGTTTAACAAGGACAACATCTATGTCCAGAACCTGAAGATAGAGTTGGTCGATATGAGCCTTGGATATGTGAAGGGCAAGATGATGGTCACAGAGGATGTCCTGAATCCATATGGTTCTGTGCATGGTGGATGCCTGTACTCACTTGCGGATATAGTGAGCGGGATCGCAGCATGTACCTACGGAAAGTTTTCTTCAACTATAGATGGAACCATGACATATATAGCTCCGGCTATGAACACGGAGTATCTCATCTGTGAGGGGATTGAGATCCGCCAGGGCAAGAAGGTGTCACTGTACGAGGCAAATATTTACGATGACAAGGGACAGCTTGTAGACAAGGCAAGGTTCTCATTCTACATGATGAACCGCTCTGTTGTGGAATAGATGGGAGATGTAAGGCAAGGTGAAATATACAAATGTTATCTCAGGCAAGTTCGTAGACAGACCAAACAGGTTCACAGCCCATGTGGAGATAGACGGAGTTACAGAGACCGTGCACGTAAAGAACACGGGGAGGCTTAGCAGTTTGCTGATACCGGGGAACACGGTCAGCCTTGAGAAGTCTGCAAATCCAAACCGCAAGACGAAATACGATCTCATAGCGGTGGAGGATCCAAAGCTTGGTTGGGTGAATGTGGACAGTCAGGTGCCGAATAAGGTGGTTTTGGAATGGCTTAAAACTAAGGATTATGACTTTATAAAGCCAGAGTATGTATACGGGGATTCAAGGATTGATTTCTATATGGAAAAGGAAGGCACGAAGTATCTCATGGAGGTCAAGGGCTGTACGCAGGAGATCGGTGGTATAGGATATTTCCCGGATGCACCCACCGACAGGGGAGTCAGGCATTTGCGGGAGCTGATGAAGGCGGTCTCCGAGGGATATAAATGCTATGTGGCATTTGTCATTCCGATGACAGGGATAACTGAGGTCAGGCCAAATGCGGAAATACACAGGGAGTTCGCGGAGACTTTCTATGAGGCGAAGGCGGCAGGCGTGGAGGTGTTAAATCTCACGTGCCGGGTTACACGGGATGAGCTGGAGATAGTGGATAAGTGAAATAGGTGAAAATTATAAGGGTAAATGATAAGCAAATATACGTTTGACATGCAAGCGGCTAAATGCTAGTATAATATCAAAAGGTGCTACCGATAGACGGTTAGCCTTGATATATGAATGGTATAAAATAACCGCTCACAGTTTACCAGGCTGGGCGGTTATTTTTTTGTCTTATTCTTGCTCCTAGAGCCAACGGCATAACCAAGATTAAAGCAAGTAAGACATAAGCTGATGATGGCTATAAAAAGATCCGTTGTAAGCATAAGCAAAAACCTCCGTGATAGATTTCCATAAATGGATTTTCTATGTAAACACAGGCTACAAACTCCTGTGGTGAAGGTTAACCGCCTACCGAATAGGGTAGCACCAAATATATTATAACAAACATATGTTCGATACATAATACTGAATATACATGAGAATGAAAAATGGGCTCGGCAAACACCTGTTACGATAAGTAACAGCATTGTCATAGTGCGTATATGGACTATCAAGGGTTATGATAATAAGCTTGAAAAAAACAGGAGGAATATGGTGATATTGCTAAGATTGAGGAGATAAGTTATGGCGTTTGATTTTAAGAAAGAATATAAAGAGTTTTATTTGCCGAAAAATAAGCCACAGATCGTAACGATTCCAAAGGCGAATTACATAGCGGTAAGGGGCAAGGGCGACCCGAATGAAGAGGGCGGAGAATATAAAGCTGCGATTGGCGTTTTATATGCTGTTGCGTACACTCTCAAGATGAGTTATAAGACTGATTACAAAATAGAGGGATTTTTTGAATATGTAGTCCCACCGCTTGAAGGCTTTTGGTGGCAGGATAATGTGGAGGGTGTGGATTATACAGATAAATCTGCATTTAACTGGATTTCTGTTATTCGTCTTCCTGATTTTATAACAAAGAAGAATTTTGATTGGGCGGTGGAGACCGCGTCAAAGAAGAAAAAGATTGATTGTACTTGTGCAGAATTTCTGAGTATTGATGAAGGCTTGTGTGTGCAGGTCATGCATATAGGAGCATTTGATAATGAACCTGAGACAGTAGCAGTGATGGATAAATATTTGGAAGATAATGGGTATGTAAATGATTTCACTGATGAAAGACATCATCACGAAATCTATCTATCAGACCCAAGAAAAACTGCACCGGAAAAATGTAAAACTGTTATAAGGCATCCGGTAAAGAAGAGATCGTGATTCTATTTTAGAAAATAAAAAATAAGGGACTTTATGGATTACACAATAAGAAGATTAAAACAGGAAGAAACCGGGACAGATCTTTTAAGATATGAAAGCAAGCAGTATGAATCGAGTAAGGTTTGTACTGCTTTCATCTATTTTTTCCTGCCGTTTGGGTTGGCTTTAATCTGTATGATTCCATGTATTCCCATCTATCTTAAGGAAGACATGACGATTACACAGATCATGTGGCAGAGAGGTATAGAGCTTGTAGTTCTGGAAATCGCAATGTGTGCTGTGATTTATCTTATTATGGGTGACAGTGTTTCCACAGTGGTGTATGTTGCAATACTGATTTCCACAGCAGTTTGTGATGTGCTGTCATACCTTGTGAAGTGGTATCTGGAAAAAGAAGAGGCAGATAAGATAAATCGAAGGATTGCAGAGCGCAGAAGAAAAAAAGAGAATGAATGAAAGGGAGTCTATTTATTTGTGGTATTGCAAACTATGTCAGCCTTTGCAAAACGGATTGGTGCTGAGTTGACCGTCTGCTGAACGGTGAGCATTGATTCCATACAGATAAACAGATGCGTTTTATAGATGATTGGATTTTAACAGCGGGAGGGAAGAATTATGATGAATAGAATATATCCTCGTTCACACGACAAGCAGATTGTGTACTTAAAAGACGTTATCACCGAATCAAATATTGAGGTTGGTGACTATACAATATACAATGATTTCATGCACGATCCCTGCGATTTTGAAAAGAACAATGTGCTTTACCACTATCCGGTAAATGGTGATAAGCTGATTATCGGCAAATTTTGTTCTATTGCTTGTGGAGCAAAATTTCTGTTTACAAGTGGAAATCACCAGCTGAAATCGCTTTCAACCTACTCATTTCCCATTTTCTTTGAGGAGTGGGGGCTGGATGCGAAGAACATTTGTAATGCTTGGGAAAACAAAGGAGATACTATCATTGGAAATGATGTTTGGATTGGCTATGAAGCTGTGATTATGTCGGGCGTAAAAATCGGGGACGGTGCGATTATTGGTACTCGTGCTGTTGTGACAAAGGATGTACCGCCCTATACCATTGTTGGCGGTGTCCCAGCAAAGCCTATTCGCAAACGTTTTGATGATACCACGATTGAATCGCTGGAGACTTTGCGTTGGTGGGACTGGGATGAAGAAAAAATTAGAAGTAATATTTCAGCTATCCAGTCCGGAGACATTACGGTTTTGGAGAATGCGGCAGCCTATTAGTGGAAAATAATAGTTGTCAGGGAGAATATGTGAGGGGAGGATATATTTAATAACAGAGGCGACATTTTCTGTTAATCATAATCCTTGTATATGATTGCAAAGGATCATCGACAAGGCCGGGGCAGATATGAAAGCTTTTGAACATGTAAATTACTGCCTTGCGGTCAGGAAAGATTAAAGCGAGAGGTGTCGGAAATGGCAAGCGAGGAGAAGATTTTATTAATATGCTAATTGAAACAGAAAGGCTATTGCTTAGAGAATACACAATGGATGATTTTGATGCATTGTTTGAAATTATGTCAGATGAAGAAACAATGAAGCACTATCCATCGCCATTTGATAAAGACCGGACCAGAGGTTGGATAACTTGGAATATCGAGAATTATAGCAAGTATGGTTTTGGATTATGGGCAGTAGTTTTGAAAGAGACAAATGAATTTATAGGAGATTGTGGTATTACTGTTCAGGATATTGACGGAGAACTTCTTCCAGAGATTGGATACCATATACATAAAAAGTATTGGCGAAGAGGATATGGAAAAGAGGCTGCTAGGGCTGTAAGAGACTGGGTGTTTATGAATACAGATTATAATGAAATATATTCATATATGAAATATACAAATGTCGGCTCATATTCAACTGCAATTGCTAATGGGATGAAAAAGGTTAAGGAATATCCTGATCCTAAAAACGAAATATCCTATGCATATTCAATAACAAGAGAGGAATGGCATAACTTATTTGATTAGCATAATGCGTGTTTTGAGCACAGTAAATTGCATTTAACTGGATTTCTGTTATTCGGCTGCCTGATTTTATAACAAAGAAGGATTTTGATTGGGCGGTGGATACCGCGTCAAAGAAGAAAAAGATTGATTGTACTTGTGCAGAATTTCTGAGTATTGATGAAGGCTTGTGTGTGCAGATCATGCATATAGGAGCATAGGTGATTGTTATTGGAGGCTTTATGGATTACACAATAAGAAGATTAAAACAGGAAGAAACCGGGATATTAGATACATTTTTATATGAGGCAATATTTATTCCGGAGGGCGTGGAGGCACCTCCAAGGGACATTATCAATCAGCCGGAATTGCAAGTGTACGTTGACGACTTTGGAAACAGAGCGGGGGATATGGCATTTGTCGCAGAGGTAAATGATAAAGTTGTTGGAGCGGTGTGGGTTCGTATTATGGATGACTATGGGCATGTTGATGACGATACACCGTCTTTTGCAATCTCACTGCTCAAAGAATATAGGAATTACGGCATTGGAACGGAGCTGATGAAAAGGATGCTGGCGGAGCTGAAAAACTGTGGACATAAGAGCGGTTCACTGTCTGTGCAAAAGCAGAACTATGCAGTCGGAATGTACAAAAAAGTTGGATTCCAGATCGTGGACGAGAATGATGAGGAATATATAATGATTTGCAGGCTGTCGTAGATGGTAAGTGATTTAGAAGATATAAGTAGCTTTGATGAGAAATATGTGACAAAAATAGATGGAATTATTTCAAGACATAATTGTCAGGTGGAAAAAACGCCATTTAGAAGTAAAGAAAATATTAGTGCTGGATTTGTTGTGGTGCCATTGCTTATGACAGTGGTATGTTCAATTGCGTTGATAATAAATGCAAGGGGATATGTATGGAACATTCAGAGCAAATAGCTTATTTTGCCTAGTCTACGAAGCGTAGAACCCGCATAGATTCACCATATTCTACGCCTCGTGGGTGTGATTGGCAATAAAATGGGAAGATAATTGAGCCAGAAAGGAGGAAAGCAGATGAACCAGATTAAAATTGGGCGATTCATCGCTGATGAGAGAAAGAGAAAGGGATATACTCAAAAACAGCTTTCTGAAAAACTTGGAATCAGCGATAAAACAATTTCAAAATGGGAACGAGGAAATGGTTTTCCGGAAGTTTCATTACTGTTGCCGTTATGTGATGAATTAGAGATAACAGTGAATGAATTACTATCTGGCGAAAGAGTATCTGAAGATGATTATCGAAAGAAAGCTGAGGTTAATATGCTGGATTTAGTTAGAGAGGCACAGGAAAGCAAAAAGAAAATTATTTTGTCTGCAATGGTCGCGACACTTACGATAGTTGCGGCATTTCCATTGTTTTTATTGTCAGGAATTCTGGAGATGGAGAATTGGCTGAGGGTTCTGCTTATCGCAATAGGGTTAGTAGTGGTATGTGGCGGAATAGTGATTGCGTGTATTCTTGATAGAGAGGCAGGAGCATTTGAATGCCCTGATTGCAACACAAGGTTTGTTCCGGATATGAAGTCATATGTAATGGGAGCACATACATTAACAAAGCGTAAATTAGTTTGTCCTCATTGTGGTGCACATAGATATTGCAAAAAGGTGCTTACAAAATAGATTCAAGGAGAGGTCATGGAGATAAAAAAGATTGATGAAGAATTTTCAGTGTGTCAAGTGGAGGATTACACATATGCGAATCTCGATTCTGAGTATTGTTTTCTAGGAAAAACTGATGAGGAAAAGTCTCTGGTATGCCCGGTGAGTGAAGTGCCGGCAAATGTTATAAAGCGTGATGATGGCTGGAGAGCCTTCCGCATTCAGGGCGTATTGGACTTTTCTTTGATCGGGATTCTGGCAAAGATCGCATCTGTTCTGGCGGATAACGGAATTTCGATATTTGCAGTATCCACATATAATACGGATTATGTTATGGTGAAGAAGGAGAATTTTCAAGATGCACTTGAAGTTCTGGCGGCAGCAGGGTATGAAATTGTGGATTGAGAGTTGATAAACCGAAACTTAAAACCGGGATGAGAATTATGGAGAAATGTAAATGGATTATGCCTTATTACAAAAAATATACAATATCAAGTCATTTGTAGGATATACAGATGAGGAGATAAAAGAGCTGAGAGCGGGATTTGAGAGCATCCCACATACGCTATATGAGATATGGAAGAAATGTGGTAAAACAAGCGAGCTGTTTGATCATAGCAATGATCCCTGGATTACTCTTGATTTTCAGCGCAGGTATAAATGGACAAGGAAGACAAAAGGATATTTTTATATCTTGAATGAGAATTAAGGCGTATATCAGGTCGCGATCAGAAGGGCTGATATGGCTGAGGATGATCCACCTGTGTATGTTGTGGAAACTGATGAGGATGGCACTGTAAATGAGGTTGGCCGGGCTGAAAATAGTTTGTCTGCATTTATGATGGGAATGTTGATATATGAGGCGGCAATATCCTGTTTTGAGTTTTGCGCAGAGGATATTATCTGGTATGATGATGGTGACATTGAAAAGGTAGATGGCATATTAAATAAATATCATTATCATGTTTATAACTGGTATTCTGACAGAATTGATCTGTACACGAAAACTGATGAAGAAATCTTGTATATTATGCAGGGAGATTCTCCGAATGGCACATATTCAGCACGGACAGAAACGGCATATCAGGAGATTGCCAGACTGATAGGTGGTATTGGGGAAAGATAAAGTAATTATACTGATGTGAAGGATGGGATAAAGAAATGGCAACTATAAAAATGGGAAAATTGGTCGAGGTTGATATCAGAAAGTTATGGGGACATGAACAGTATGATTTTTCAAATTGGCTTGCGGATAAAGAGAACCTTGAATTACTAAACGAGACAATAGGATTAACGCTAAGTGAAGTTGAAAAAGAAGTTTATGTAGGTGCATATAGATGTGACTTGGTAGGGAAAGATGAGGTTACAGGAGAAAAAGTAATCATTGAAAATCAGCTTGAAGCATCAAATCACGATCATCTTGGCAAAATTATTACATATGCTTCCGGGTTGGATGCAAATGTTATTGTATGGATTGTTAAGGAGGCTCGTGAGGAGCATAGAAGTGCTATAGAGTGGCTTAATAATAATACTGCCACGAATATCAATTTTTTCCTGATTGAGGTGCATGCATATCAAATTGGAGATTCACTTTATGCACCAAAGTTTGAAGTGGTTGAAAAACCAAATGGATTTATAAAGAATGCCAAAACTCAATCTGGATCAGGTGAATATAATAGATCACAATCAGAAAGGCTGGAATTCTGGAATAGATTTAACGAAATAGTTGCGGAAAGAGGAAAGCCATTCAATGTCAGAAAAGCATCCACGGATCATTGGTATGATATAGCTATAGGGGTAAGTGGGTGTCATGTTGCATTAAATCTTGTAAATAAGGACAGTTGTGTTGTGATTGAGTTGTATATAAATGATGATAAAGAATTGTTCGATCATTTAGAATTGTCGAGAACAGAGATAGAGTCTAAGTTAGGATTAAAGTTAGATTGGCAAAGACTGGATGACAAAAAAGCCTCACGTATCATGTACAGGTTACCTGGATTAAATTTCGACGACCATTCAAATTATGATTATTTAATGAATGAAATGATAGACAAAGCAGTGTTGTTTGTTAAGGTATTCAAGAGATACATAAAATAAGCACAAAGATTAAGGAGCGTGGATTATGAGTAAGAATGAAATTGCTACCATAGATCATGTATTCCTGGAAAGCGTTTCTGATCAATAATCTGCAGTCATTTCTTCTAGAGTTGGGCACCGGATATACTTTTGTAGCCAGACAGAAAAGATTTACTTTTAATGAAGAACATTTCAGGGTAGATTTAGTGTTTTATAATAGAATGTTACGATGCTTTGTTCTTTTTGATTTAAAGATAGGTTCGCTGAAACACCAAGATTTAGGACAGATGCAGATGTATGTGAATTACTATGATCGTTATGAAAAGCAGGAGGATGAAAATCCTACTATAGGAGTTCTACTTTGCCAAGACAAGGACGATTCTATGGTGGAATTGACTCTTCCAGAGGATTCAAATATATTTGCGTCGAAGTATCAGCTTTATTTACCAGATAAAAAGCTACTACAGGATAAACTGGGCGAATGGGTAAAAGAATGTGATGCAGATAAATGCACAAAATAGAAACGAGATTCAAAAGGAGCAGATTATGGTAGAGATACTATTTGGAGAAAGTTCGGCAGGTTCCATGAAAGCGGCAAAATGCGAGAATGTGGAATATAAGAATGGTCAGCCACTGTGGATACAGGGTTCTTCTGACGAGGTGATCTGCCTTGGTTTCATGCTGGACATGGGCTACATCGGCGAGGTAGTTGACAGTCAGTACCGCAAGGATTTTATCTACTCAATGTATGCTCAGAACCAGTGGGAGCAGGACGAGGAATATGAAAATGAACTTAAGAAACTTGGCAATGTGTACGCCGATGAACTTGCAAGGCTTATAAGATTTCTTGAGGGGGGTGAGCCGGTAAGAATATGGTACAGTGACGCTCCGTATTCAAGGTGCGGATTTTATCATGTATGCAGCATCCTGAAGAACTATCCAAATGAAGTGACTGTTGTCACGCAGCCAGAGCATGTTGTGAAGAAAAACGTCATAGTGTCGTATCATAGCTGGAACGAGGTGGCGGCGGAGGAATTCGCTGGGTTCCTCGGAAATGAGAGGAAACTCACATCAGATGAGATAAGAATGTATGCGGAGATGTGGGGCGAGCTTGTCCTTGAAAATGCACCGCTCAGGGCTGTGGTAAACGGAACTGTGCTCAGTGTGTCAGAGGATTTCTACGATTTTATTATTTGGAACAGGCTGACTGAAAAGCCTGTTAAGGAGTGCAGGCTGATCGGAGATATTCTAGGACAGGTTCCGATTGGAATCGGCGACTGGTGGTATGCGGCGAGGATAGAACATTTCATCAGGCAGGGCAAGATAAAGGTTGTGGAGGATTCGGAGAATAAGTATGCACGTTTGATAAAAGGGTATTTGTAGAATGGAGACTGAGAATAGCGTGGATAAAGAAAAATCCAATAAAAATGTATCCGTTTGCTCTGTGCAAAAAAGCAGAAAAGCATCCCGGAAAACAAGGACAATTTATGATCGGGGTAAAGAAGGTTGCTGAATTAGAAGTAGCTGTGCTGATGGATATGCTGGGGGATCTCCCTATGACACATATTTTTCAGGAAGATGGTTTATATCTTGATGGAGTAGTACAGGGGATAAGGGCCTTTGGAGATAACCCCAAGGCGGTCTCAAAGGAAGTATTTTATCGCGATGCGGCAAAAATAAATGGTTTGTCAACCAAACAAAGAGAGTTCTTTGAGAATTTCTATCTTAAAATAGAAGAAATTATAGAGGGTAGGGAATAAAAGATATTACGTGTTGGACATTATAATAAATGGAGTGTTGAGGGCGAGATGTCAGCAGTCTGGATGATGTTCAAATATATAGTGGCTTTTCCTCTCGGGTCATGTTAGAATCACATGTATATGCAAATAAATGTGGAAGGAAAGATTACGGGGATTAGTTCCAGGTAAAATATGGTGAAGGTATATGGAAGATATGAAGAATGGTAAGCGAAGTTCATTTTCGGGCAAGCTGGGGTACGTGCTGGCGGCGGCAGGTGCATCGGTGGGGCTTGGAAATATATGGAGATTCCCTTATGAAACGGGAAATCATGGAGGAGCTGCTTTTATTCTTATTTATCTGGGATGCATCCTCCTACTCGGACTACCGATTATGATAGCTGAATTTTTAATCGGACGGCACTCACAGGCTAATACTGCCCGTGCTTACCAGATACTGGCTCCCGGCACTCAATGGCGTTGGGTAGGACGAATGGGAGTTTTGGCAGGATTCCTTATTCTTGGCTATTACTCTGTAGTGGCCGGATGGACATTAGAATATATATTCGAAGCTGTCAGCAACAGTTTTGCAGGTAAAACTCCGGCGGAGTTCATCTCTTCTTTCCAAAGTTTCTCCAGCAATCCCTGGCGTCCGGCCCTATGGCTCACGTTATTCTTACTCGCTACCCATTTCATCATCGTGAAAGGGGTGGAGAAGGGAATCGAAAAATCATCTAAAATTATGATGCCGACCCTCTTCATCATTATCTTAATACTGGTGGGATGCTCGGTCACTTTGCCGGGAGCGGGCAAAGGCATAGAGTTTCTGCTAAAACCGGATTTCAGCAAAGTAAACGGGAATGTATTCCTAAGCGCCATGGGGCAAGCTTTCTTCTCCCTTAGTCTGGGCATGGGGTGTCTCTGTACTTATGCTTCCTATTTCAACAAAGAGACCAATCTGACAAAAACAGCTTTCAGTGTAGGAATCATCGATACGCTGGTGGCAATCCTGGCCGGCTTTATTATTTTCCCAGCAGCTTTTTCTGTAGGCATACAGCCTGATGCCGGGCCAAGTCTCATCTTTATTACTCTGCCCAATGTGTTCCAACAGGCATTTAGCGGCATCCCGATATTAGCATATATCTTTTCAGTGATGTTTTATGTATTGCTCGCCGTAGCAGCACTTACATCGACCATTTCCATGCACGAGGTAGTTACCGCTTATTTGCATGAAGAGTTTAAATTCACGAGAAAGCGTGCAGCACAACTGGTTACAGGCGGATGTATTTTCTTAGGTATATTTTGCTCGCTCTCACTCGGAGTGACTAAAAACATCACCGTATTCGGATTGGGTATGTTCGACTTATTCGACTTTGTCACTGCCAAAATCATGTTGCCTCTCGGCGGGTTATGCGTTTCCATATTCACC
>OIYT01001865.1_pt1 | contig 14084 bp, 10 predicted proteins | sample 1588201 | NCBI WGS metagenome assembly OIYT01 (sample SAMN03283260) | human gut metagenome | biome: human-associated habitat; material: feces | host: Homo sapiens | place: USA | collected 2013
GATATGAAGGTATTAACAGCAGATGTTCTTTCAAATGAAACAGTAGTGAAGAATCCTTCAGACCGCTGTTATCACTGCAAAAATGTTATATTCAATATGATTCTTGCAGAGGCGAAGAAGGATGGTTTTACAGTACTGATGGATGGAACTAATGCATCTGACGCAGAAGATGACCGCCCAGGAATGCGTGCGCTTCGAGAGCTTTGTGTCTACTCACCACTTCGCATCAGTGGTCTTACAAAGACGGAAATTCGAAGACGCTCAAAAGAAGCAGGTCTTTTTACATGGAATAAGCCAGCTTATGCCTGTCTGGCAACACGTATCCCAACAAACGAGCGCATCACTGCAGAAAAGCTTGAAAAGACGGAAGAAGCAGAAAATTATCTGTTTTCTCTTGGCTTTACAGATTTTCGTGTGCGTTATTTAAATGACTCTGCAAAGATTCAAATGCCGGCAGCACAGATGACAAAGCTTTTAGAAATGCGAGAGGAAATTCTTATAGAATTGAAAAAATATTACAAAGAAGTGCTGCTTGATTTGCAGGCCAGATAAAAATTTGATTATATGGGGAGATAAAGTTGTGAATAGCGAGGCAAGACAGATACTAGAAGCAGTGAAGGCAGGAAGTATGAGTATAGATGATGCACTGCTTGAAATAAAAAAAGAGCCTTTTGAGGATATTGGATATGCAAAGGTGGATTTACACAGAAAAATCCGCCAAGGCGCAGCAGAAGTAATCTATGGTGCAGGAAAGACACCAGAGCAGATGATTGGAATTGTATCTGCTATGTTAAAAAATGGTCAGGATCACATTTTAATTACACGTTTATCATCAGAAGCAGCAGATATGATTAGTCAGGTACATCCATTGCATTATCACAAAGATGCAAGAGTTGGCATTATCGGAGAAATGCCAAAACCGACTGGAAAGGGAAAGATTGTTGTGGCGACAGGCGGAACATCTGACATTCCGGTAGCAGAGGAAGCAGCGCTGACAGCAGAAATTCATGCAAACGAGGTTGTGCGCCTATATGATGTTGGAGTGGCAGGACTGCATCGTTTATTAAATCATATGGATGAAATCATGAGTGCAAGTGTAATCATTGCAATAGCCGGAATGGAAGGCGCACTAGCAAGTGTAATAGGCGGCTTAGCAGATTGCCCTGTCATTGCAGTTCCTACAAGCGTAGGATACGGTGCATCCTTTGGCGGTGTTTCAGCACTTTTATCAATGCTTAATTCCTGTGCAAGCGGTGTATCTGTAGTAAATATTGACAATGGCTTTGGCGCCGGCTACTTGGCAGGAATGATGAATCATATGTAACTATTAATCATTTGAAATAAAGGAGAAAAAACAAATGAGAACATTATATTTAGACTGTGGAATGGGTGCAGCAGGTGATATGCTGACAGCAGCACTTTCAGAGCTTCTGCCTGATCAGGATGCATTTTTTGAAAAAATGAATGCACTTGGAATCCCGGGAGTTCATTTTGAGAAAGAAAAAACGCAAAAATGCGGTATTACAGGAACACACAGTAAGGTGACAGTAAATGGTGAGGAAGAGGAAAGCCTTGATGTGCATCATCATGATCACGATCATCATCATGACCATGAAGACCATCACCATGACCACGACCACCATCATGATCATGAAGACCATGACCACGATCATGAAGATCATCATCACGACCACGATCATGCGCATGGTGCACATCATCACCACAGCAGCCTGCATGATATTGAGCATATCGTAAGAGATCATCTGCCGGTATCAGATCGCGTAAAGGATGATATAATGGCAGTTTATCAGCTGATCGCCCAGGCTGAAAGCGCAGCACATGGTGTACCAGTTGATCAAATTCATTTTCACGAAGTAGGAACTATGGATGCCGTTGCTGATATTACGGCAGTATGTATGCTTATGGAGGAGCTTTCTGTTGATCAGGTGATTGTATCACCAGTTCATGTTGGAAGCGGAAAAGTACGCTGTGCACATGGTATTTTGCCAGTACCAGCACCGGCAACTGCTTATATTTTAAAGGAAGTGCCGATTTATGGCGGAAAGATTCAGGGAGAGCTTTGTACACCGACAGGCGCAGCACTTTTAAAACATTTTGCCACAAAATTTGGTGATATGCCAGTTATGAAGACGAAGGCTATCGGTTATGGAATGGGCAAGAAGGATTTTGAGATGGCAAATTGTGTCCGTGCGATGTTAGGAGAGACAGCAGATGATGTAAGCCGTGTTTCTGAGCTTTGCTGCAACATAGATGATATGACTGCAGAGGAAATTGGCTTTGCGACAGAGACAATTTTAGCAGCAGGTGCTCTGGAAGTATTTACTGTCTCCACAGGAATGAAAAAATCCAGACCAGGCATTTTACTTGAGGTGATGTGCCGTGAGGAAGACCGAGACCGAATGATAGAACTTATATTTTTGCATACAACTACGCTTGGTGTTAGAGAGCAGTTTTCAAGACGCTATACTATGACACGCTCTATAAAGACAATAAAGACTCCATATGGTGATGTGCGAAAGAAAGTTTCGACAGGCTATGGTACTTCACATGAAAAGTATGAGTATGAAGATTTGGCATCAATTGCAAGAAAGCAGGGAATATCCATTCGCGAAGCAAGGCAGACTGCAAGTGACTTTGATAAATAAAAAAGCTGATTAAAATTTTTATTTACAAAAAAAGGAGAATGATATGAGAAAAAAACATGTAAGAAATTTAACGGCAGGCTGTGCTGCGTTTATGGCGGCAGCATTTGTATTTTCAGCAGGCTTTTCAAAAACAGCATTTGCAGACGAAGCAGATAAAACTACACTTGTATATGGAAGCACTGACTATACACGCATTAACCCGGCAATGGATGAGCACTGCGAAATAAACGTGCTGTTATTTGATGGTCTTACTGATCATGATGGTGATAATCAAATTATTCCGCGTCTGGCAAAGAGCTGGGAGTATGATGAGGAGAATTTAACATACACGTTTCATCTTGAGGAAGGCGTCAAGTGGCATGATGGTGAGCCTTTTACAGCAGAGGATGTAAAATTTACATTCGAAGCAATTATGGATCCGGCAAATGAATCTGAGAATGCACCTGATTATGAGGATATAGAGAGCATTGAGGTGATTGACGAACATACGGTAGCTTTTCATCTTTCTAACGTTAATACCGCTTTTTTGGAATATATGACAAAACCTGTTATGCCAAAGCATCTGTTAGAGGGTGAAGATTGGCAGACATCTGACTTTTTCCGTGCACCAGTTGGAACAGGACCATATAAGTTTGTAAGCTGGGATGCAGGACAGACTATTACAATGGAAAAGAATGAGGAGTATTTTGCCGGTGCAGCTAATATTGATACAATTGTATTTAAGATTGTGACAGATGATAATGCAAAGGCAATGCAGCTATTAAGCGGTGAGCTTGATTTGGCGCAGATTACACCAAAGGAAGAATCACTTTTTGCTGATAAAGACGAATTTAAAGTGTACGATATGACAACTTCTGACTATAGAGGCATTCTCTACAACTTTAATAACGAGTATTGGCATGAAAATGCCGATCTGATCCCAGCAATCAATTATGCGATTGACCGTCAGGCAATCCTTGATGCAGTGCTGTTAGATAAGGGTGAAGTGGCATATGGTCCTCTGCAGCGAAATAAATATAACAATGAAAATGTGGAGCACTACGATTACAACTTAGACAAGTCAGCAGAACTTTTCACCGAGGCAGGCTGCACAAAGGATGATGATGGCTACTGGTGCAGAAACAAAGAGAGAATTAGCTTTACAATTAACGCGACATCGGGTGATCAGGTGCGCATTGATATGGCGCAGATTGCAGCACAGCAGCTTCGCGAGGCAGGACTTGATGTAAAAGCAGATGTACCGGCAGGAGGAATCGATTGGGCAGGACAGGAGTGCTGCATCATTGGATGGGGATCTCCGTTTGATGCAGATGATCATACATACAAGGTATTTGGTACAGATAAGGGAGCGAACTATTCTGGATATTCAAATGCACTTGTAGATGAATACTTAACACAGGCACGTCAGTCAGAGGATGAAAACGAGCGTAAGGAGGCTTATGCAAAGTTTCAGGAAGCATTAGCAGAGACACCGGCTTACACATTCTTCTGCTATATTGATGCGCTTTACGCAGCAGAGAATACGATTCAGGGAATAGATGAAGATACTGTATTAGGTCATCACGGTGTAGGCATTTTCTGGAATATCTGTGACTGGACAATTGAAAATCAGTAACAAAACGAAAGGAAACAAGCGATGAAGAACAAATGGCTTAGTGTGCTTTTCAAAAAGATCGCTGCATTTTTTATCAGCATATGGGTGCTGTCTGCCATTGTGTTTTTCTTATCACGAATTACGCCGATTGATCCGCTACAGTCGTACTATGGTGAGCGCGTAGAGAAAATGAGTGAAGAACAAAAGGACAGTGCCAGAGAACGTCTTGGATTAAATGATCCGATTACGGTACAATATGTGCGCTGGCTTAAGCTGGCGCTGTCCGGTGATTTTGGAATCTCCTACAAATATAAGCAGGACGTTATTATTGTGATCAAAGAACGTATCCAAAATACACTCGTTTTAGGCTTATTAAGCTACGTGATTTTATTTATTGGAGCATTGCTGTTAGGATTTTTATGTGCTTGGAATGAAAATAAACTTGCAGACAGACTTATTGTGCGTCTTGGAACGATTACAAGCTGCATTCCAGAATTTTGGATGGCGCTCATGCTGATTTTTGTGTTTAGCGTATTGCTAGGTTGGCTCCCGGCAAGCGGTGCATATTCAATTGGAGGAGGCGGCTTACTTGACAGGCTGCGTCATCTTGTGCTGCCATTAATTGCCTCAGTGGCTGGTCATTTGTGGTATTTTGCCTATATGGTGCGAAATATGCTATGCGAAGAAACACGTTCAGAATATATCGTGCTTGCACGGGCAAAGGGAACAAAAGACAGCACAATCTTATTTCGTCACTGCCTAAAAAATGTGCTGCCAGCTTATATTAGTCTTATGGCAGTTTCAGTGGCGCACATTCTTGGCGGTACTTATTTGGTAGAAGCAGTATTTGGCTATCCGGGAATTGGTATGCTTACGTATGAGAGTGCTAAAACATCTGATTACAACATGCTTATGGTACTATGCCTTTTAGCGGGAGTAGTTATGATAGCAGCAAACACGATTGCAGAGCTAGTGAACGCAAGGTTAAATCCATATATGGCGCAGGAGGGAAAATGAGCTTTGAAAAACATATAACGAAGAGAAAAAAAGTACCGTTTCTTTCCTTTGTGCTGCTTGGTATTTTGATTATGGGATGTGTGTTTGCACCATTTTTTTGTAAAGATGCGTCCTATATGGATCTTATAAACTGCAGCCGCGCACCGGGGCGTGAATTTTTCTTTGGAACAGATACGATGGGACGCGATCTGTTTTCATGTATATGGCATGGCGGACGTGTTTCTCTTACCATTGGCTTTTTGTCTACTGCGATATCAGCAGTTATTGCAGTTTTGTATGGTACAGCAAGTGCACTGTCACCTGCGTGGCTGGATAGGCTTTTGATGCGTCTTGTAGACGTGCTTCTTTCTGTTCCGTCGCTTTTGCTTGTCTTATTTGTGCAGGCAGTATTTGGAAAAAATATCATAGGAATGAGTGCAGCGATAGGACTTTGTGGATGGTTCTCAATGGCAAAAATCGTGCGCACACAGGCAAAAACAGTAAAAGAAAGCGGCTTTGTAACGGCATCACAGTGCATGGGCGGCGGTTTTTTTCATGTACTTTACTGGCATCTTGCTCCAAATTTTCTTCCATCCATTTTATTTATGATTATTATGAGTGTACGAACAGCAATAGCTGAAGAATCAACACTTAGCTTTCTGGGGCTTGGCCTTCCAATAGAGACAATCTCGTGGGGCAGTATGCTCGCACTTGCCCAGAATGCGTTTGTTATGCGCGCATGGTGGATGATTTTGATTCCAGGCCTTTTCTTAATACTCCTTTTTTTATGTCTCACCGAGATAGGAAGCTGGTGCCAAGAGCGCATGAATCATAAAAAGAGGCAGATGTAAAACATTCTTAGAACAGACAATAATATAAGCTGTGAAACAGGTCAGAACATTGAATCTAATTGGTCTGTTACAAGTTGATTGAATTTATCGTTAACAGAGCTTTCTGTTAGCCAACAGCTTAATTCAATATATTTTTCGTTTGCCATATTTAGTCGGCCCAATTGAATATCTGTCAAAATATTTTTTGCTGTTACAAGTACTTTTGGATGTGGACTGTCAACAATAAATTGTACTCTTGCTGAAGATTGGCCTAATCGTTCAAGAAGTAATTTTTGCTTTTCCCAACGAAGACGCGATTTGCCACTTTCAAATCTGCTGTAGGTTTCAGGTTCTATAATTCCTTCGCATGCCTGATGCTGTGTCAAGCCTTTTTGTAAGCGTGCATTTCGGATGACATCATTTGAAATCCATATGTGATTGTCGGTAGATGATTCCCATATAGCATAAGGATTTATCGCTGAAGAACTGACAATCAAGTCATATTTTTTATATTCATTTAAAATTTTTTCTTGAACAGAGAATTGCGTATTACGTGAAGCAGAGATAAAATGTTTTTGACAATTAAGTATTAACCATATGGCACCGTTGTTTTGCTCACGCTTCATGAGTCTTTTTGTCTGTTCTAAGATATTCCATGCCTGCTTAATGTTTCCTTCAATAAATTCTAACTTAGCTAGTTTTACTGCTGCAAGTGGAAGAATACGAATACTTTCTTTGTTGCGTTTTTGCATACAGGCAAACAAAAAAGGTCTGCAAAGCCACTCTAAAATTTCTTTTGCATCAGATGTCTGTTGGTTGTATAATAAGGCATCTGATGTTAAATAAATAAGCTCTAATTTAAGCTCAGCTAAAAAATAATGACCATTTTTACACCATTCTTCAATTGATACGGAATGAAGAGTTTTCCATGTTTTTCTTAGATGAGCTAAGTACATAATTTCTAAAGTGCTTGAAGTGCATTCACAGATTTGATAAGGAAGCCCCGCTCCTTTAGGGGCGATTTTGTAATGTGGCTTGAGATTATTTTGATCTTTCCGTTTTTCGTGTTCCGAAAAACGGAAATGTTTTGAATGAAAAGCTGGTCGTTTAAGAAATATTATCCTTGGTTTTCGATATATCGTTCGATAACTGCTTGCGATACGGCGCCAATAGACGCTGCAAAATAGCTGTCTGACCATAGAACATGCTTTTTCCAGTAATGTTGTTCTAACAGGGCAGAATGTTGCTGCCAAGATAAGTAAGTACTGTGTTGTTTTAATATAGACACAATATGAGTAATGGAATCAGTAGGGTTGTACTGAAGTAGAATGTGAACATGATCCTGATCGGTTTCCATGCGTTTTACATGCCAGTGATTCTTAACACATGTATTAAATAAATATTGTTTAACTGCATCTCGAAAATCACCCAGTACTATTTTCTTTCTGTACTTTGTTACGAAAATCAGATGAACCATTAATAGATTCTTATTGTGTCGTCTATGCTGATAAATATCCATAAAATCTCCTTTTAGGGCTTGAAATATATTACTATATATATTATAATATACATATCAGTACAAATATACCATAGAAAGGAGAAAGATGCAATGTCCGAAGTTGTCAAAACAATGAAACTGCACATTCATGTCAATGAAACAGAAGCAAAAAGCCTGGAAGAACTGACTGCCTGTTATGCACAGGCATGTACATTTATTTCAAAGTATGTATTTGATCATGGCTTTATCTTAAATTTTATGAAATTGCAGGAGACATTGTATCAGACAATTAGAGCCGAATTTGGACTAAAATCACAGTTTACAATTTCTGCATTTAAGACAGTCACCGCCCGTTATAAAACGGTACAGGAACAGCTGTTTCAGAACCCGTATCGCTATGAAAATGAAAAAGGGGAAACACATTTCATCAGTCGGACACTGGAATGGCTTCAAAAGCCAATTGTGTTTCGTCGCCCTCAGGCTGATCTTGTAAGAGGTCGGGATTACAGTTTTGTGACAGCAGATGATGGTCAAAAGCTGCTTTCTTTGAATACACTGAAAAAGCGGATTAAAGTTACGTTTGATCTGCCAAAGAAATTTAAAGAATACTTTGATGGTACCTGGTCGTTTGGAAGTGGTAAGATTGTGTCTATGAATGGAAACTGGTATTTTCATATCCCGATGACAAAGAATGTATCTGAAGAATTTTCTATGGATCATGTAAAACATGTAGTAGGAATTGACAGAGGAATTCGTTTTATGGTTACTTCCTATGATGAAAAAGGAAAAGTAACCTTTGTAAGCGGAAAAGAGATTCAAAAAAAGCGAGAACACTTTCAGCAGGTACGTTCAGAGCTGCAGTCAAAGGGCACAAAATCAGCAAAACGTGCATTAAAGCGTATCTCAGGACGAGAGAACCGTTGGATGTCGGATGTAAATCATCAGATATCAAAGACACTCGTTACGAAATACAAAGCCAAAACGTTGTTTGTACTGGAAGATCTGAAAGGAGTCAGCTTCAGCGATGACCTTCTCGGAAAACGCAGTGCAAAAGGTAGACAGGAACTACGAACATGGACATTCTACCAGTTTGAACAGGATTTAACGTACAAGGCACAGGCAATAGGATCACAGGTTTTAAAAGTAAAACCGGATTATACTTCTCAGAGATGTCCGAAATGTGGGCGAATTCAGAAAGGAAATCGTCATCATGACATTCATGAGTATATCTGTGACTGCTGTGGATATCGTTCGAATGATGATCGTGTAGGAGCAATGAATATCCAGATACTCGGAACGATGTATGTGTCTGGTGACGGCAATCCGCGATTTGGAGTAAGAAAAGTGAACTAAACATGTTTCTGCCGGATACATTCTGGCAGAAGAAAAAAGCGGGCGTTGTCAATCGCCCGGTGATGTATCCGCAATCTCATGTACCTGAGAACGCGAGCAAAAGCGCAGTCTGGGAGCATCCATTGGATGACGCAAGGACCAGATGGGCGAGATACAAACTTCTGATGTGACACCGCGTCATATCATACCTATCGGGTAACGGAGCCCTTAGCAAGCCCCGATCCCTTTAGGGTCGGGAGTAATTGACAAAAGGCAGGCAAGACAAATCAGAAAATGAAACAGTGCCATGCCGTCTGCAATCAGTATATTGACTCAATGACACTTGTCCAGACAAACGATGTGCTCGATTACTTTCAGCAGGAAACAACGAGAAAATTAAGTGATTTTATTCAGACTGCAAAAAAAGAAGATCGCCTTATGCTTTTTTGGTCTAAGTTGTCCGAATATTATAACACGATATCTACTATGCTGCTGTCTGTTTTATTGTTGATTCCTTCATGGGGCGGATCAATTGGGAATTTGATCTTTTTTACGATGTTGTCAACGGTAATTAATTCGCAGGGTCAGAATGCACAGGAATTGCTGCGGCAAATTATGCGCGCACAAGTAAGCTTTGAGAATGTAGATAAGGTGTGCAAATTAGAGCCGCGCCAGAAAGCAGAGTCATTAACAGATGTTGAATCAATCGAGTTCGACTCAGTTTGTTTTTCTTATGCAAGCGGTGCACCTGCCTTAACACAAGTTTCCTGCTGTCTGCAAAAAGGACAGATGGTTCGCCTGATGGGTGAAAATGGCTGTGGAAAGTCTACATTTATAAAGCTCTTGCTTGGACTTTATCGGCCAGACAGTGGAACAATAAGAATCAATTCACAATCAGTTGATGCTTATTGCAAACATGATATGAGCCGCCAGTTTTTGTACGTTGGTCAGGAGGAGATTTTTTTAAACGAGACAGTAGAAAATTATTTACACATTATCACACAGAACAAGGGAGAAACTGTGACATATCTGTTAAAAGAATATGATATGGCGGCGGATCGTGCCATCGAAAATGAGGGAAAATCATTGTCGGTGGGACAGCGAAAGAAACTGTTAATCATGAAAATGCTTCTTAGAATCGAAGAAGCCTCTGTTTTGATTGTAGATGAAATAGAGGCTGGTCTTGATCAGGAAACAAGAGAAAAATATGAGCAGTTGTTAAATTTTATTGCGAAAAAGAAGAATAAACTTATAATTGTCGTTTAGCATGACCCACAAGGGACGATTGAATTTACAAAAATAATGCATTTTGAACACGGCCATATCAGCTTTGACGAGTAAAAAAAATAATATAAAAAAACCTCCAACTTTTAAAGGATTTATGCGATAATAGAATTACCAAAAGAAACTATTTTTTCGCAAGCCCAGTAAAGGAAGGAGGTTTTTATCAATGTGAGCTTCCCTATTGGGTTACACTAACTTCTTTGAAAAGTCGCTGAAACTCGCATAAATACGCTGTTTTTGCTTGCAAAACACAGGGAACACACAGGGCACTGCAAAATGTGATATAATTTTAGTGTGACGGTTACACTAAGGGAGATGCCAAATGTATTTCAATTTTGCAGTTAACATACCTATTGAAAAAGGTAAAATCATCACCAAGAAAAAAGGTCATACGACATATGTTCTCTACCAGTATGGACAGATTTACAAGCCAGATAAAAAGTATGCTGTACCACAGAGAACCATTATCGGAAAGGTAAAGCCAGATGCGCCAACAACCATGTATCCGAATGAAAGATTTCAGGAATACTTTCCGACGGTAAATTTACCAGAAGAACTTCCAGATGCCTATCGTAGCTGTGCGCTAAGAATTGGTTCTTATGCTGCAATCAAAAAGATTTTAGAGGAATACAAGATTCCTCAAATGCTTATGCCTATCTTTGGCAAAGACAGCGGTCTGATTCTTGATCTGGTAGCGTATATGATTGTTGATGAAGAGAATGCAGGTCAATACTATCCTGATTTTGCGTTCAATCATCCGCTATTCTCTGATAAGATGAGAATATATAGTGACTCAAAAGTCTGCCGACTTTTGAAGAGTATTACCCGAGAACAAATCAATACGTTTCTTGACGAGTGGAATCGTAAACGTGATCATAAGCAACGAATCTATGTATCTTATGATTCAACAAACAAGAACTGCCAGGCAGGTGACATTGATTTAATCGAGTACGGAAAGCCTAAGGATGATCAAGGCTTACCAATCTTCAATCTTGCGATTGCATACGACAAGAACAATCGAGTACCACTTTTTTACGAGGAATATCCCGGATCCATCACAGATGTATCCCAGTTCCGATATATGGTTGATAAAGTTGAACAGTACAACTACAAAAATGTAGGGTTAATTCTAGATCGTGGTTATTTCAGTAAAGATAACATACGGTATATGGAAGACAATGGCCATGCATTTGTAATCATGGTAAAGGGTCAAAAGGATCTAGTATCTTCTCTTGTCCATGAGCACCGAAATACATTCGAGACTGACAGAAACTGTAACATACGTGCTTATCGCATCTATGGAAAAATGGTTATGTCAAAACTTTATGAAGATGATATTTGCGAAAGGCAGTTTCATATATACTACAATCCATCTAAGCAGGCTGCTGAGCGCGAACAGCTTGAGCAGAACTTGGACCGGATGAAGATGTACCTTGACAAACACATAGGTGAAGTTCTTACAATTCCTAAGTCTTATAAGAAGTATTTTAATGTCCATATCAATAAAAAAGGTGAATTTACTTCTTATGATGAAAATACAGCATACATCGAATCAGAGCTGGAAACATGTGGTTACTTCTGCATTATCACATCCGAAGCGATGTCTGCGAAGGAAGCTTTGATTCATTACAAAGGTCGAGATGTATCTGAAAAACTCTTTAGCTCCGATAAATCATTTATTGGTTCCAAGAGTATGCGAGTGCAGTCTGATGAATCGTCATCAGCAAAGATATTTATCGAATTCATCGCACTCATTGTCAGAAATCGAATCTACAATCTTCTGAAGGAAACACTTCTGGGAATGGAAACACGGCAGAATTATATGACTGTGCCAGCATCCATAAGAGAATTAGAGAAGATTGAGATGGTTCGAAGAAGTAATGGGGGATACCGATTGGATCATGCGATATCAAAGCGACAACGAACCATACTAAGCGCATTTGGTATGGATGATGAAGATATAAAAACATTGGCATCCAATATCAATACAATGTTATCTAACAATCAATCACTACTAACAGAGACTATGGAGGCAGAGACTACGGAGGAGGAAACCTATGGCGAGGACACGTTCAATTTCTTCGATTGATTCTGAAATTCAGAAAATCGAGGCAGAACTTATCAAAGTACGTAACAAGCACAAGCAGGAAAACCTAGAGTCAACCTTGCTTGAATTACAAAAACAAAAACAGGAAATTGAATCAAAGCAGGTCATGGATGCGTTCCGTAAGAGTGGAAAAAGTATGCGTGAACTCATGATATTCCTAGAGGGCTAATTGCAGTGCCCCGAGAGGGGCACATTGCAGTTAGTGTAACTTTTATGCAAAGTTCAGAGTAATTCGGAAACTAATGCATAACAAAATGCAAATTATGCATAAATGACATAAGCCGATGAATGAGAAGAAGATGCGAAAGGATACTGCGATACTATAAGTATAAAGGTATTTCATTTTCCTCCAAGCAGCAATGATTCATAGACGGATTGAAGTGAAGGGCGCACTTTCCCAGACCTGCATCTGGAAAAGCAGATCTGGAGGGAGTTTATGAATTGAAACATGGATATTATGAGTCCTTATGAAGCTGCATCCATCTTCTGTTTTTTGAGACGTGCATCCAAATGGATGTTGATACCGGCAATAATAGCAAAAAATGAATAACGCTTTTTACCATGTATCCTCATATCATGCAGATGATAGTCATTGAGGATCCGATTGTTTACTCGCTCCGAACCTGTGCGGTTATTGTAAATCTTTTTATACTCTGTTGTGCCGCGAGGTACTGGAGTATAAAGGCGGATATCCCAATCAGGTTTGGTATAGATGCATCGGCCATAAGGGGAGTGGGAACAGGTATCTTTGCAGGGACAGCTGTCCACTTTCCCACAGGCTGACGGACAACGCCATTTGCGGCGGTGTCTGTTGGGGTCATATCCCCAATTGACCATCCGAAAACCGGCAGGACACAAAGGGGTACCATCCTTATCAATAGATAAGGATGCGGGAAGCGAAGGAGATGGCCCGGTTTTGTCATTCAGGTCAATAAAAGGCTGGATTCCCCATTCTTTACAGAACTCATAAGTAGGATAGTTGTCATTAGCGGAATCAAAACAAAGGTTTTGGATGGTGATCCCGGGATTCAGATGTCTGAACTCTGTTAAGGAAACAATACCGCTGATACTGTCATGGCGTCTGGCATCAAGGAAACGGATATGGAGAGGCAGATCAAGCTGATAGTCCTCATTATGACAGCTAAGCATATAGAGGGTATGTCCAAAAAAGTAGGAATTAAGATCACTGTCCAATCCCCAGGAAGCATCCGGATCTGAGTAATGTCGGTCACAGGTGCAGTTATAAATGCCATTTTGCTGGCAATTACAGACTTTATGTCCATAAGGGTTAGCATGGGAGTGGACACAGGTTCCATCGCCAGAAACAGTGGAGGAGGCAGGAATCAACCCAAGTTCCATAGAAGGGACAACGGCAATGAGAGAAAAGAGCTGCTGGAGGAGTTTTTCATAATGAACCAACAAAAAGACATTATAAGAGATGCCAGGGTTTTGGGTACGCCGAAAATGCTGCTGCTTGGTCTGCAGCATATGTTCGCTATGTTCGGAGCGACAATTCTTGTACCGATTCTGGTAAACAGCTATTTTGGCGAGGACGTTCTGCATGTACAGGTTACGCTTATCTGCGCCGGTGTCGGCACACTGCTGTTTCATTTCTGCTCTAAGGGCAAGGTTCCTGCCTTCCTCGGCTCGTCCTTTGCATTCCTTGGCGGCTTTGCTACCATCTCTAAGCTGAACACAGGTGCTTTTGCCAATATTTCCAATGCCGAAAAGCTTTCCTATGCCTGCGGCGGAATTCTGGTGGCAGGACTTCTGTATC
>OIYT01001872.1_pt1 | contig 14026 bp, 7 predicted proteins | sample 1588201 | NCBI WGS metagenome assembly OIYT01 (sample SAMN03283260) | human gut metagenome | biome: human-associated habitat; material: feces | host: Homo sapiens | place: USA | collected 2013
AGAACACCAGCCTTCCAAGCTGGATACGTGGGTTCGATTCCCATCACCCGCTCTTTGTGCTAGTAGCTCAGTTGGATAGAGCAACGGCCTTCTAAGCCGTTTGTCGGGGGTTCGAATCCCTTCTGGCACGTTGATCAGAGAGGATGCTGTTGCAGATATCTCTGATTTTATTAAGTAAGCAGCTTTTCGTACCAGCGGAAAGTTCGCCACATTATATTTATGGTGGGTATAGCGCAGCTGGTTAGCGCGCCAGATTGTGGCTCTGGAGGCCCTGGGTTCGAATCCCAGTATCCACCTTAGAATCCTTGTTATAGAAGTTATAGCAGGGATTTTTGTTACTGTATAGGAAACTTTTTGTTTCCGGAAGGTACTTTTCCATAAATGCAGAGAAAAGTACAATAGAATAATGGGCTATCGCCAAGCGGTAAGGCACAGGACTTTGACTCCTGCATTCACCAGTTCGAATCTGGTTAGCCCAGTAGAGACAATCCCTTGCAGACAGCGGTCTGCAGGGGATTTTGTTTTTTTCGGGGAGGGCGAAAAAGGCGTTTGGTAGAAAAATTGGTAGAAAAAATCATGGAAAATTATTTTTGACAGGAATTTGGTAGAAAAAATATCTTTCAGCCCTTATAAACAGGGGGGTGAGGGGAAAATAAACTGCAAAAGCAAAAAGCTCGTAGACCAAGAAAGGTTGGTTTTACGGGCTTTTTTCAGTTTTTGAAAGGCACGTTCGTAAAATATTACATGAGACAATCAATCAGCAGAAGGGAAATGGAAATTTCGTATGCGGATTTCTGTTTCCTTTTTTGCTTTTGGTATATTAAAGTGTGATCAGAGAAATTTCGACAGTGGTTCTGTCTTGTAACAAAGCAGAAATACCGCTATAATATATCAAAAGAACGAGGAACGAATTATAAGAGCAGGCGTTAGATTACGCAGGAAAGCAGGTGAGCATATGAAAAAAACGATCAGTATAGGAAAGCAGAGTTTTTCGTCTTTACGGGAGCATGACAACTTTTTTGTTGACAAAACTAATTTCATCAAAGAGTGGTGGGAAAAGGAAGATGACATTACATTGATCGCCCGTCCCCGTCGTTTTGGAAAGACCTTGAATATGAGCATGATGGAGTGTTTCTTCTCAAATAAATATGCCAACCGGGCAGATCTGTTTGAGGGACTTTCTATCTGGGAGGAAGAGAAGTATCGCCAGCTACAGGGAACCTATCCGGTGATCTTTTTGAGTTTTGCATCGGTAAAAGCAGATAATCTGACGGAGGCGAAGATACAGATTAAACAGGAAATAGCAGTATTGTATGAAGAAAACAGATATCTGTTAAAAAAAGACATACTGAGTGATAACGAGAGAAAGCTATATAATAGAACGACGGAACAGATGGACGATACAACTGCACAGAAAGCAATTAGAAACATGGCTGCCTGGATGCACCGCTATTATGGTAAGAATGTCATCATCCTTTTGGATGAATATGATACACCAATGCAGGAAGCATATCTGCAGGGATATTGGGATGAGTATACTTCCTTTATCAGAAGTTTGTTTAATGCGACATTTAAGACAAATTCTTATCTGGAACGAGCCATTATGACAGGAATTACCAGAGTGTCCAAGGAATCAATTTTTTCCGATCTGAATAACCTTCGTGTAGTAACGACAACATCCGATATGTATGCAGAATGCTTTGGCTTTACGGAGCCGGAGGTGTTTGCTGCGTTGGATGAGTTTGGTATGTCTGATAAAAAGGATGACGTGAAGCAGTGGTATGATGGATTCAACTTTGGAGAACATCGTGATATCTATAATCCGTGGTCCATTACAAACTACTTGGATGAAGGGGAATTGCGAGCTTACTGGGCAGCGACCAGCTCCAATGGGCTTGTGAGTCGATTGATCCGGACGGCATCTGTGGATGTGAAAGAGAAAATGGAGGATCTGCTGAAAGGACAGGAGATCGTGGTGAATTTTGACGAGCAGATCGTATATAACCAGCTTGATCACAATGAAAATGCAATTTGGAGCCTTCTGCTTGCTAGTGGTTATCTAAAAGCAGATCAGGTGGAGCATCGTGGAAGGCTGAATAAACCGTGGTATCATCTCACGATTACCAATCTGGAAACGGAAAGCATGTTTGAAAGTATGTTTGCGGGATGGTTTGAAAACCAGGATGCGAACTACAATGATTTTGTGAAAGCACTGTTAAAGGGAAATCTCAAGGAAATGAATATTTATATGAATGATGTGGCACTTGCGACTTTCAGCAGTTTTGACACAGGAAGAAGACCTTCTGCAAAGAGCCAGCCGGAGAGATTTTATCATGGATTTGTGCTGGGATTGTTGTCGGATCTGAGAGAACAATACCAGATTCGATCTAACAGGGAGAGTGGATATGGACGATACGATATCATGCTGGTACCCGAGGAGAAGAACGATAATGCTATTGTGATGGAGTTTAAGGTGCATGAACCGGACGAGGAGACATCTCTGCAGGATACCGTCCAGTCCGCTTTGAAACAGATTCAGGAGAAAAATTACGATGCCGAGTTGTTGGCACAGGGCATTCCGACAGATCGGATCCGTCATTATGGATTTGCGTTTGAAGGGAAAAAGGTGTTGATCGGAACGGATGCGTAAGTCGGCGAGAATTAGAGGCTGGAGGATATTACCTGAAATATTTTGGATGAAGATTAAAGTGATTGCTTTATTAGGCATTTAGAAAAATATTTGGAAAGAATGTGTGATATATGGAACTGGAAAAGATCATAGGTGGAGAAAAGTACACCGTCAAAGTAATCACAGGAGATCCCAGTGATACTTTGACAGAAAACGACAAAGAGATGGATTACAGGGTGAGGAAAGCAGTGGAAATGGCGATCGAGAAAGCAAGAATATGTAAAAAGCCGATTGCACGCTATGATGCGGAAACGAAACGTGCTTATTTAGAATATCCAAATGGAGAGAGAGAATATGTCAGGTAGAAAGCTGAAAAGTTTTCAGTATATCCTACCCGGTGGTGGTCTCAGCAGAGCATTGAAAATCTAATTGGATAATCTCAGGAACCGAGGCGCAGGAGTGCATTTGGTAGAAAATTTGGTAGAAAAAATGAAAAATCAGGGGTGTATTCAGAGCTTAGTAACTATCGTGATTTCTTTGAAAAATATGCCGTAACACCTTGAAAAATAAGGGCTTATAAGGAATCAGCAATGATGCGGAAAAATGGGAGAAAATGCCCAAAACAGGACTTTGACTCCTGCATTCACCAGTTCGAATCTGGTTAGCCCAGTAGAGGGAATCCCTTGTAGACAGTGGTCTGCAGGGGATTTTGTGTTTTTCGGAGGATGAAGAAAGGCAGAAACGTGTTACTGGGTATTTTTGGATGATTTCCGACATACAAAGCGGCAGATAAAATTTAGAGCTTTGCAAAGCTTTGTTCGTGTCTCCCAATTGATATCCATTCATTTTTGTCATTTTGGCCGTATTTTATGACTGCGTTTCGACTTGTGCTGGAGTGAAAATACCGTTATAATATAACTAATAATGTTTGACGGTGAATGAGGGAGGCAGGTGAGTGTATGAAAAAAGTGATCGGCATAGGAAAACAGAGTTTTTCCTCCTTAAGAGAAAAGAATTACTTTTTTATTGATAAGTCATATTTTATAAAAGAATGGTGGGAAAAAGGTGACGATATTACATTGATCACGCGTCCCCGGCGTTTTGGTAAAACATTAAATATGAGCATGATGGAATGCTTCTTTTCGAATAAATATGCGGACCGGGCAGATCTGTTTGAAGGTCTTTCTATCTGGGAAGAGGAAAATTATCGGAAGCTGCAGGGAACGTATCCTGTTATTTTCCTAAGTTTTGCTGCGGTGAAGGCGGATAATTTAGCAGAAGCAAAGATACAGATTAAACAGGAAATTGCAGATTTGTACGAAGAAAACAGATATATGTTAAATAAAAATATACTGAGTGATAATGAACTAAAAACATATAACAACACGACCGGAGAGATGGATGATACAACTGTACAGAAAGCCTTAAGGAGTATGTCTGCCTGGATGGAACGATATTATGGCAAGAAGGTCATTATTCTTTTGGACGAATATGATACTCCGATGCAGGAGGCGTATGTGCAGGGATATTGGGAGGAATTTACAGCTTTTGCGAGAAGTCTGTTTAATGCGACCTTTAAGACAAATCCATATCTGGAGCGTGCGATCATGACTGGGATCACCAGAGTATCTAAGGAATCTATTTTTTCAGATCTGAACAATCTTCGGGTGGTGACAACAACGTCAGATATGTATGCGGATTGTTTCGGTTTTACGGAGGAGGAAGTATTTTCTGCATTAGATGATTATGGAATGGGAGACAGGAAAGAAGAAGTAAAAAAATGGTATGATGGTTTTACTTTCGGAGAGAAAAAAGATATTTATAATCCATGGTCGATCACCAATTATCTGGAGGAAAGGAAATTGTATCCATACTGGGCTTCGACCAGCTCCAATGGACTTGTGAACCGGTTGATCCGGATGTCATCTGCAGATGTAAAAGAGAAGATGGAGGATCTGCTGCAGGGAAAGACGATCGTTGTGAATTTTGATGAGCAGATCGTATATAACCAGCTTGATCAAAATGAAAATGCAATCTGGAGTCTTTTGCTTGCCAGTGGCTACCTGAAGGTGGAAGAGGTCGATTACCGCGGAATTACAAGAGAGCCGTGGTACACGTTGAAGATTACGAATATTGAGACGTTGAGTATGTTTATGACGATGTTTCGGGGGTGGTTTCAGAACTCCGATGCGAAATATGGTGATTTCCTCAAAGCATTAGTTGAGGGGAATGTGGAAGCAATGAATTACTATATGAATAGGATAACCATTTCAACATTTAGTTATTTTGATGTGGGGAGTGGAAACGGAGATGATCTGGGACCGGAAAGATTCTATCACGGATTTGTACTTGGCTTGATTGCAGAGCATGTGGAGGATTATGAAATACGATCCAACCGGGAGAGTGGATTTGGAAGATATGATATTATGATGATACCGCAGGATTATGAGAAACATCCGGCGATTGTTATGGAATTTAAGGTGTGCAGTCGAATGAAAAAGGAGACCTTGGAAGAGGCAGTCCAGTCCGCTTTGGCTCAGATCGACGAGAGAAAATATGACACAGAGTTGTTAGCTCGCGGAATTCCGGCAGACAGGATCCGTCATTATGGATTTGCGTTTGAAGGGAAAAAGGTATTGATCGGGTAAGGAAAATAAGCCATTGAAAATGAGTTTGTTGAATGCAATAAGTGAAAAAATACCGGCTGGATCATGTGTGTAAGTGATCCAGCCGGTATTTTCTGATAAAAAATTATAAATTGTGTAGATTAATTGTCATCGTCATCAGTGTTCTCATAAAGAACGGTTCCGTCACTTTTTACAACTTTTTTGGCACCCCACTCGTCATAGTTTGAAGCAGAGCCATCGTAAATAACCAGAGGAACATTGGCAAAGGCGTTGTATTCGATTTCTGTTACACTGTCTGGAATGTTGAGTTTAACCAGATTAGAACAATCCGCAAATGTACCACCCTCAATGGTTGTTACGCTGTCTGGAAGATTGATCGTATTCAGTTTATAACAGTGGGCAAATGCATTCCTTCCAATAGATGTTACGGTCTTTGGGATATTAATGGAAACTAAGTTATTACATCCCATAAAAGCATCATTACCAATTTCTGTTATACCATCTGGGAGTATAACGGAAGTTAATGCTATACGATCTGCAAACACGGATTCATTTATTTTAATTACCGTGTTCGGAATAGTGAGTTCACCTCCAATATTCTTTGCATCTAAAAGAATTCCATTAACAATTAAAAAACCTTGGTTATGTAGTTGATCATTGAGATATGCGGTTCCATAGAATGCGTTAGGTTCGATTTTGGTGACACTGGTAGGGATATCGATTGTTGTTAAATTACTACAATTCGCAAAAGCACAATAGCCAATGTTAGTTACGCTATCCGGAATAGTTACACTGGTCAATTCACCGCATGATGAGGAAAAAGCGTAGTCGTCGATATGAGTGACACCGTCAGGGATAATGATATCGCCGCTTGTTTTTAAACCGTGTTTTAGTAAGGTTGTACTCATAATGACAAAATCATCGTTTTGCATATGCTGTTCTAACCAGGCAGTATCTGAAAATGCATTGCTGCCTATGGATGCAGTTTTATTAGAAGTAGAAATCTCTGCTAGATTTTTGCAGCCGGAAAATGCCCATCTTCCTATCGTTGTAATGTTGTCAGGAAGGTTGATGTTTGTTAAAGTACTACATTCATTAAATGCCGATTGTCCTATTGTTGTAACACTGTCAGGAAGATGGATATTTGTTAAATTACTACAATTCTCGAAAGCACTCTCTCCAATATCCGTAACGCCATTTTCAATTGTGACTTTGGATAAGGCGGAGCAGTTTGCAAATGCATAATTTCCAATAGTAGTTACATTGGATGGGATTGTGAGTTCAGTTAAATCTCGGCAATAAGAGAATGCATCATTGGCAATTGCTGTCACTTCACTGCCGATATTTAAACTGCCTTTTATAGCATCTGAATATACCCAGGTAATAACACCATCTTCGATAGAAATATATCCATTTTCTAAAAGTTCATCCCAGGATTTTGGCTCATTTGCTGTACCTGGTGTGCCGGTTGGATCTGTCGGTTCTTTTGTCTGTTCCGGCGTGTTAGTAGGATTGCCGGCTGGTGTATTACCAGGGGTTGCCGGATCCTTCGATGGAGCAGCGGAGGCAGTTTTCTCCGGAGTGTTTGGAGTATCCGGTGCTGCTGTCTGACTGGCACCGTTTGTCGGTTTATTGTCCGGTGCTGTTGTCTGACCGGCATCGTTTGTCGGTTTATTGTCTGGTGCTGTTGTCTGGCTGGCATCGTCTGTCGGTTTATTATCCGGTGCTGTTGTCTGGATGGAAGCATCTGTCGGCTTGCTGTCCGGAGCCTTGCTTGGAACTGCCGCTGTTGTCCCGGCAGGATTTGGTGCAGCACCTGCAGAAGAGACAGGGGCATTGGATGCCTTTGGTGCAGAGGATGCGTTTGTGACGGGTGCAGAAGAAGCTGTACCGGCAGCCGCTTTTACTGTCACTTTGATGACACATTTCTTCATGCTTTTTGCAGAGACTGTGACCTTTGCAGCTCCGGTTTTTTTGCCGGTGATGCGGATATTTTTCTTCACTGCTTTGACAGACGCAGTCTTTTTATTAGAGATTTTGACCTTTAATTTTTTGTTTTTGGTATTTTTGGCTTTTACCGTAACGGTTTTTCCGATGGATACGGTCACTTTAGTCTTATTGACCTTGATCTTGGCAGCAGCCTGAGCCCGTCCGGTCTGAACCGGTGACAGGATCGTGGTGGTCAGAAGTCCCAGGACTGTAAGACCGGAAATGAGTTGTTTTTTCGTTTTCTTCATTGTTATCCTCCTTGCATTTTGGTGAAATGGGGCAAAAGGCATTTTGTCCCCAGTGGATGCGGGGATGTTGCCCTGCATCAGTATGGTGAATGACTGCATTGTATCAGGTTCTATGATATCATTTTGATGCTTAATAAGTCAACTTAAAGTTTACTTATATCACTATTAGGATATATTGCGAATTCCGGCTGATAAAACCTATATACAATGTGTTTTCATTGTAATACGAAGGTGGTTGTTGAGTTTTTCCTATTTTGCATCGTAGAATTTTGTGACGCCTCTTGTTTTTTTATGTAATCTTGGGTGGAATATTACCAAATCATGATTTACTAAATCGTGATTTGGTAATATCTGATATAGCATTCCTGGAGGTGTAGTTTATGTTTATTGGCAGAGAAGCAGAGCTTGATTTTTTAAATGATAAATATGAAGAAGAGGGTGGACAGCTTGTTGTTTTATATGGAAGGCGGCGTGTTGGCAAGACGGAAACGCTCAGAGAATTCTGTAAAGGAAAACCGCATGTTTTTTTTTTCTGCACACAGACAACCGATAGGGTGCAGCTTCAAAAATTTTCAAGGCAGATGATGAATGAGAACATACCTGCAGGAAATTACATTACGGAGTTTGACGATTGGGAGAAGGCAATCCGTGCCATTCTTGATCTGAGGAATATTTTAACAAAGGGATGTATTTTATACAGTGAGGTTGATTTTCTGCTGCATCAGGAGCTTCGGGAAACTTCGGTTTATAATTCCGTTATTGAAGTGGTAGCACTTGGCAATACAACTTTAAAAAGTATCAGTCAGAAGTCGTTAATGGAGGACACTTCCAAAACAAGTGTATATCTGAAAAATTTGATCGAACTTGGGATTGTCCAACGGGAATTCTCGGTTGATGCGAAAGTAAAGGAACGGGCAAATGGCAATAGAGGAACATACAGGCTGACAGATAATTTCTTTCGTTTCTGGTATGCATTTGTATTTGCTAATTTCTCGCAGTTGGAGGATGGTGATGTAGACGGTGTTTATGAGTATATCGTAGAGCCGGCACTTCACGAATTTGCTGCTTTTACCTTTGAAGATATTTGCCGTGAGTTCGTTCGGGAAACGGTTTTGACAAAAAATAGCAGACAATGCTTCCCGAAACAGAACATTATGTTACACCCTTGAACAAATTGTGGATTATAAAACTCAAACTTCCCGTGCGGAATAATGTGGCATGTCCATAATATTTTTTATGTTCAAAAGTTTGTGTGCCTTCAAGGACACAGCCGTAAGCAGTGCTTACAGTGGCTGATATTTACCTCTGGTTTTGAATTTAGGAACAGTTACAGGCTTCGTCCTGTTAATTTTTGCAAAATTTCCTGTCGTTGCTACAGAAACTATTGTGGTGAAATAGGAGTTATGGTAACATTTAAAGTAAGCACTAAAAATAAAAAAGGAGGAGAATAGGTATGGAAGCGATTCAACCGGCCTGTATCCCTGTGAATCTTTGTTTTGCAGCCAATGAAAAATATGCCAGACATCTGGCAGCTGCTCTTTATTCTGTGTTGAAAAACAGAGATACAAAGCGGTTGTATGATGTTCTTATTTTGCATAAGGATATCAGTGAGGAGAGTCAGAAAAGAATTCTCGAAATGGAAAAAGAAGGAAATGTTTTTATCCGTTTTATTTCGATGGAACAATATGAAAAGCAGGTAGCATACGATGTGGGGGCCTATTATTCGGTCGAGACCAATTATCGTTTGTTTCTATTTGGTGAAATGTTCGCAAAGTATGACCGGATACTGTATCTTGACTGTGATCTCATCGTGGAAGGAGATATCAGCGGATTATATGATGTGGAGCTCGGAGACTGCGAAGCAGCGGCTGTCAGGTCGGAGGATTTTCGTCTTTTATCAAAGATTAAAAAGCCCATTTTCATGGATCGTTTTCCTTATAATGTAGACAATTACCGAACAGATGCTCTTGGCATGAAAACGCCGGAAAATTATTTTAATGCTGGTGTTCTTGTCATGGATCTGAAAAAAGTGCGACAAAGGATTACCCAGAAACAGGTATTTGAAATTCTTCATCGTCATAATTATTACTACAATGACCAGGATGTCTTAAATATTGTGTTCGATGGAAGAGTGAAAAATGTGGACTGCCGGTGGAATTACATGACCTATATCCCGGAGCAGTTGGCAAAGGAAAATGTAAACAATAGAAAACTTTTTGAGGAGCTTTATCGTGAAAATCCCTGTATTATTCATTATACAAGTGCGGAAAAACCATGGAACAGCGAAACAAAAGTTTTCGGAGACCGATATTGGAAATATCGAAAGGAAATGGAGAGAAAGTATGCATAAAAAGTTTTATTTTAACAACAATCAGTCTCAGATTAAAAGAATCCGGAAAAATTTAAAGCAGCAATGGACGAAAGCGGTATGTATTGGTACTCTTTCAGCAACGGTACTGACGGGAGTCCCGGTATTTCCGGTAACCCACGCATATGCACAGGAGGTAAGCGTTCAGGCAGAAAAAAATGTTACCTATAATCTTCAAGATACGGAATTACTTACCGAGAAGACCATTGCGGATTATGGCGGCAAGAAACATGAAGTAACGATCATCGAGATTAATATCACGGAAGACGGCACTTACACGATCACAGGGAGCAATGAGATCAATGGCGCTTATATGGATGTACATATTACGGTGGCAGATGGAGTGAAGGCAAATGTGATCTTAGACAACGTAAATATTCAAAATGATGATCTGTATGATCTTGATATCAAAGGTTGTGCCAGCGATGATGAGAGAGACCAATTGTTCCCATTTATGGAGATTATGGGGACAGCGAACCTGTATCTCAAAGGGGAAAATACCATTACCATACCGGTGTTAGATAAAGGAAATGGAAAAGTTAATACCTCCGTTATTTTTAAACTGTATGGTCAGCTGACCGTCCGTGAAGATGCCGGCACACCGGGTTCTTCTTTAGAGATAAATAATGCAGGTTATTTGCTTCATGGAGGCGGCTCTGACGAATATTCCAGTGTCGGTGGAAGTTTTACGATGGAGTCGGGAACGCTAACGGCATGGGGCGCATCCATAAATTATTTGGAACAATGGCATATGCTGGGAGGTACGGTCAATTGTTATAGGTCCGAACTGGTTAATTATGGCGATTATCAGTTCCTGGGTGGAGATATCAATACCGGAATGGGGTATCAAGGGACATTAAAGGTAGGAGCGGCACGATTGCTTGGCAGTGTATCAAGCGGAGTGTCGTTGGAGGATAGAAATGGCTATTCGTTACAAAAATTGACGGTTTCAGATCTGCCGGCGAGTCGGAAAGTTACTGCGGTTAACGGGTATCCGTCAAGTACATTGGAAACATCGGAAACCGGAACATTAGAGGCTTATCTGCGAAAGGGCAGTAATGTCATTGAGATTGACGGTAAATCCTATCTTTATAAATGGTATGAAGAAACGTCGAAGCTGGAACGACAATCCGATGCAGAGTTGTGTACGGTTCAATTTGTTCTTGACGGAAGTGAAAGCCCATATTGTACGGTAAAAGTGGAAAAAAATACCGCATTTGGCAAATTATTTAATGATACCCAATATACTTACACATATCAGACGAAGGATGGCACGGAATTTAATGAAAAAACCGAGATCACATCAGACATGACAGTTACAATGAAGTCATATGTCAGAGAGTATAATGTGACAATTGATGGAGTTACGGAGAAGATGAGTACTCTGCCGGCAGGTAAAATGTATTTGAATCCACCGGAATCTTATGATGGTAGTTCCAAGTATTATTATGATTATGGCAGCTGCTATTATGGGGGAAGCCGTGTGACACGGGATATGACCCTGGAAAGTCTGGATGTCGTTACAGATCATGGCACAGACTATGTGAAAATATCTGACAAAAAAGAACTGATTCGCTTTTTCAAGATGGCGGCTGTCGATGATCATATCAATGCCAGACTGGAGGCGGATATTGATATGAAGGGCGAAAGGTTAACCATTTATATTGGTGATTACGCAGGAATCTTTGACGGAAACGGATATTCCATCAAAAATATGAAGGGAGAACAAAATGCTACCGGTGCCATTTGTCGTACATTGAAGGGGACGATCCGGAATCTCTGTATCGAAGATATTTGGCTGCCGGGTTCGGAGGATGACATTGAAAAATATTACGGCAGAGGCTCGGCGGGTGTAATCTGCGGGATTAACCGTGGCCTGATCGAGAATTGTAAGGTAGCAGGAAGTAAGATTACGCTAAATTGTGTTTCTACTAGTGGTATTTACGAGAGTGGTTATGATCCGATGGGTACGGTAGCCGGTGTGAACCTGGGAGAGATCCGTAACTGTCTGGCGGTTAAGAATGAATTTGATACGTCAATATTTAAAAATTCTTCTACAAAACCGGATGAAAGCAAGATTCTTTTCCCAATCGCCGGAAACTATGGAACGATTACAAATTGTTACTATGATGCGACAGAAAATGTGGAGACAGAAGATACAGAGATTCGTGCCGGTATCGGTAGAACGGCAGAAATTTTCAAATCCGGAGAAATCTGTTATCTTTTAAATGATAAAATTTCGGATGGAACGCAAGTCTGGTATCAGAAGCTCTCGGAAGAAACGGGAGATCCTTATCCGACACTGGTGAAGGAAGAAGGAAACACAGTGTATGATGGTTATGTAAACTGTACCAAAGCATACACCAATGAAAAAGATACCAAAGAAACACATACATTTACCTATACAGCAAAGGACGATACACTGACTGCAACTTGTAAATGGGCAGAAGATCATCAGGCAAACGCAGTTTTGAAAGTAGCTTCCGCAGTTTATGACAAGAAGGAGCACGGTGCGGATGTGGACTATGAGGACGCGTGGACAGCACTTGGGATTGAACCGGTCAATATTCAGTATTTGCGTGACGGAAAACCTACGACGGATATTGCTTCGGTGGGTACTATTACTGCAGTGCTCGCACAGGGAGATGTCAAGGCGGAGAAAGAGTATACGATTGCGAAAGCAGCACAGCCGGATAATGTGCCGGAAGCAAGTGCCTCGGTTCCATTTACACAGAAGAAGGTAACACAGGATATGCTGAAACTGGAAAATGGCTGGGAAATTTCCGAAGATAGCATAGGCATGGATATTCCGGAAAAGGAAAGTGTGACAATAGATGTCGTTTATACCGGTGAAGATGCACAAAGTTATGAAAATATTATGGCGAAGGTGCAGGTTCAACGTGCGGCGTGCGGTCATGATCTGGTAAAAGTAGATGCTGTTGCAGCGACGGAATCCAAAGAAGGCAATAAAGAATATTATCTCTGTAAAGACTGTGGAAAACTGTTTGGAGATGCGCAGGGAACGAAAGAGATTACGAAAGAAAGCACGGTATTACCTAAAGTGGAGAAGCCACAGCCTACGGTAAAACCGACAGTAGTGCCGGCTACATCGGTTCCGGTCACATCAATCCCGGCCTCCGGAGCACCGGCAGCGACGCCGGGAACAACGACCCCTGCCACAGGTACACCGGCAACGACGCCGGGAACAACGACCCCGGCCTCCGGTGCGCCGACAACGACGCCGGGAACAACGACCCCGGCCACAGGTGCGCCGACAACGACGCCGACACCAGATATACCGGCTCCGGCACCGGGAACCCCAACGCCGGCACCGGGTGCGCCGACTCCAGTACCGGATATGCCAACGCCGGCACCGGGTGCGCCGACTCCGATTCCGACAGCAGCGCCGCAGGAGACGGCACAATCATCTGCAAAACAGTCTTCCGTTCCGAAAACGGAGAAAAAAGACAGCAAACTCACGGATGAGTCGGGAGCAACGTATAAGGTGACCGGTACAACGGACAAAAAGCCAACGGTGACGTATATTTCTACGAAGAAAACAGGGAAAGCGTCCATTACAATTCCATCAAGTATTGAAGTAAATGGCGTAAAATATCAGGTGACATCCATTGCGGACAATGCTTTTCGCAAAAACAAGAAGTTGAAAAAAATTACAATCGGAAAAGAGATTGTTTCCATCGGAAAGCGGGCGTTTGAAGGTTGTAAAAAATTGAAAGAAATTGTCATTGAGACAGAGAAATTAAAAGCCAAGACAATAGGCAAGAAAGCCTTTGCAAAGACTTCTTCTGAAGCAGTTGTAAATGTGCCAAAGAAAAAGGCAAAAGAATATAAAAAGCTGCTGCGTAAGAGAGGACTTAGTAAAAATGCGGTATTCAAAACAAATTAGAGAAAGGAGATAAAAAATTAGACTTCCTGAGGAAATGAATCAAAAACATTCTCACGACAATATATAGGTGAAGATCAAAATACGGGAAACCGGACAGGAGGTGTCAGCAGATGTCATCACAGGAAATGGAACAGATCATACAGGAATATGGAGATGACATTTATCGTTTCTGCTTTCACCTGACCGGGAGTCGTGAAGAGGCGGATGATCTTTATCAGGATACTTTTGTGAAAGCGATTCAGATCGGCCACAGACTGG